>Ga0213869_10001812_pt1 | contig 15423 bp, 9 predicted proteins | sample PICome_10_FD_160083 | JGI IMG/M metagenome (GOLD analysis project Ga0213869, IMG submission 160083) | Coastal seawater microbial communities near Pivers Island, North Carolina, United States - PICO132 | ecosystem: Environmental > Aquatic > Marine > Coastal | place: USA: North Carolina...
TTCTATAGTTTTTAATATATAAACTGTACTAGACAATGACTCTGTATAAAGTATATCCACAGCCACAACATCAGGCCCACCTCTTCCAATATTATTTAATGTTATATTTTCAAGGTTATTAGCCATTGAAGTATTATGCCCCTTTTTGAAAAAATCTTCTACATCCGGGTCTTTTGGGAAAAAAGCTACTTTACTAAAAGGTGCATATGGTGAGTATTCCCCGTCTTCATACCGCCATCTATAACTAAAGTATGGAAAAATCTTTTCAAATGGTAATTTTTTTGCCATGTATTAATAATTTAAATATGGGTTGTAATATTGATCTCCATATCCTAAACCTGGTTGAGGAAAATGGTGTGGGCTATCATCTTGATAAACTTCTATTGCTTGAACTTTTGAAGGGTCTAATGAGTGTAATATTGTAACAGTACATCTTCTCATTTGATTTGTATTATTTCTTGGCACATTTAATTCTAACACTTTATGGCCGTTGCTATTTGTCCCGTTTTGTCTAAAGGTTACAGGAATACTATATGGATCACCAAACCACTCTCCAACTTTTACGGTGTAATTAGCATTGCTAGGTGATAATTCTACCTCAATGTACCTTTTACCGTGTGCAATACCCTCATAACTGTATTCAAGCCAACTGTCTTGTGTAAATATTGTATTTTCGCCTTTTACATTTCCCGCTCCGCCTAGCGTCTTAAAATCTGTAATTGATTGGCTATAACCATTTCCTAAACTATTCCCTAATACTGCTATAACTTTATAGTCAGTGCCGGGGTCTAATCCTGTAACGGTAGCCGCGGGAAGTTGAGAAACAGAAATAGCATCAGAATCCTGAAATAACTCTAAAGGAGTTGTGCCGCTAAAATCACTGGCTTTTATATAATAAAAAGCATTAGTTGTAAGTTCATTGTAGGTAGAGTTACCCATTGATTTAGCTAAAGCTTTAAATTTTACTACATTTTCTGCTACATCAACAATTTGAACATTTTCAGGTAAAGGTTTTGAAGGAGCCGCACCTGTTGTACTATAACCTATTTCTGTAGAAAACTCTCCTGCTACAAAACCAGAAGTTACAGATTGAGTGTGACTATTATTAGCTACAACTATTATTGAATACTGCGTATTTGCATCTAAACCAGGTATTATAGCTGAAACTCTAGAAGCAGACGATGAGCTATGCATAGGAACACTTATTGTTATCGTCCCAGAAGTGCCCGTGCTTCTTATATCTGATTTTTTAAGAGCATCTGTAGCTCCTACAACTTCAGATGTTTTTTTGTAATAATAAGTAGGAGACATATTAAATAAGTTCCTATTACTAGATAATTCAGCGTTTATTGTTATTGAATTAGCGTATTTTACTGTATCTGATATATATAAATTAAAATTTTCAGGATATGTTACTGATGTGGCTGTTGTTTCAAATTCGTATATATCTTCGCCGTCGTAAACACTCCCTTCATTATCTGCTTTAGCATATTCATAACTAGTACCTTGTACATAGAATGCTTGGACATAATATTTTTGATTAGCAGTTAGCCCTGTTTTAGCGAAGCTAAAATTTCCATTTCCTGTACCCGCAGTTATAAAAGCATTTAAAGTAGTTAAATCTCCTGAAGAAATTAACTCATGATTTGTTGCACTAGTTTCTCTAAAAGCAGCAAGATCCGATAAGCTTGTTGCCCAAACAAAGCCTGCTCCTTGTATAGCCCCGGCGTTAGTTAATTTTTTAGTCACTGTTCCATTAAATGTAGCCGTTGTAGTACCATATGGGTTAACACTTCTAGTTTGAATAGTTACACCAGCTGTATCTACATTATAAGGAGCACTATATACGTTACCTAAGAAAGAAGCTTCACCTATGGTGGCTACCGCACAAACATGGTATCTAAAACCTGCGTTAATAGCAGAAATTATATTATTACCTGAAAAAGTTGCGGTATGAGAACCAACTGCACCATTAGCTTGATCTGATGGTATTTCTGTAGCGGTATAAGCGGAAATACGTTTTTGCATTTCTCTTCTTCTAGCATTTTGATCAACGCCTAAGGTTTCGCCCGCAGCTGTCCTTGTTATATAAAAACTTACTTTATCAACATTTAAACTTTCCGTACCCGGTAAAATACCTTCGCAAAAAACGGCTACTGTGCTTGTGCCAGATATAAAATCTATTCTAGGGGTTTGGGTTTTTATTCCGGGGTTATTTGATTCTTCTAAATATACAGCTTCACCAATGGGGCCATACCCAATCATATCAGAATCGTTAACAGCGTAAGGCATATAATATATTGTTTCGCCTGTAGTTACAGCCGCTGGTGTTCCTTGCAATTGTGTATTATAAGAAAATTTTTCTAAATAATTAACTGCGGATAAACTCGAATCAGGAACTTTAAATACACCAGAAATTGATTCGTTTTTTAATTTTATAAATTCATTTGTTTTAGAACTAAAATAAAAGCCTCTTTCTTTTATTTTACCAAAAGGTTTATCTACTTTTGCGCATAAAAAAGCGTGAGTTTTGTACCTGCTTGTTTCGCCGTTATAATTAGTTATTAAAGTAGGTTTAGATGCTTGATTCATAATGTAAGATTTCACTAAACCTTGATCTTCGCCATTTTCATTTTTTCCCCACGCTTGTACATATATTTTTTTACCTGCGCCGTCGATTGATAAATCAATACTAAATTTTTCAAATTCTTTAACGGCGTTTATTTTTTTAGCTCCGGATATTGGAACTCCATTTGAATGAAGAGTAGTAGGCGCTGTTGAAGTGTCTAATGAGCTTACTATTTTGTAATAAAATCCTGTAGAATAAACATTGCCACCACCGTCATCTTTTACTGTTCCATTTAATGTTGCTATTAATGTTTCTTTTCTAGTGGGCTGATCAGTAGTAATATCTAAAGTGCCGCCTGTTGTTGCTACTCTAAAATCGTATATTTCTCCAGTTACTTGCTCATTAACATTTGTTTGACCAAAAGCTAAGAAAAAATATTTAGAACCCGAAACTAACCCTGCTGTTATTAAACTTTCAAAATTAGTTCCATCATTACCAACTAAAACTTGTGTACCTTGCGATATTAAAGTATTTTTATTTGGAGGAGTATCCGAGTCTAATTTTAAATAGTAAAATCCTCTTTTCTTAAAAAAAGCTCCGCCATTTATTGAACTACCTTTTAATAAAGCTGTTGATGAAGTGGTTCCTACATTAGGGTCTGTAATTATTTGCGGATCTTCAGCTTCTATATTTACATCTTCAGAATCAGTTAAACTGGTTTTTATAGATGTAGGCGGATGAGGCCTAATAACCGTAATATCTCTTTGCAAAAACTCCCTATTATAAATATGAGTAGTTCCAGAACTATGATCGGCGGCTTTAAAACTGTCTATATTAATTTTTTTAGGCTCATTCTCATTATCTGTAAAGAATAACATGTTATCTACAATGTTTATTCCTGTAATTAAACGATCTGGACTAAAATTTAATTTATTACTTGCCATATTATATTTCTGTGTATTCTACAGTTACTTGGACATTAACCGGGTGACCTTCTATTATTTTTAACTCAACACCAGGTTCTATTTCGTCTCCTACATTAAAATTAAACGTAAAAGGAAGCCCTGCTATAGAGTCTATTCTTATTTTAGTTGTTGTAGTAAAAACTACGCCTGAAGATGTTCCTGATACTGGTGATATTTGAAATTGTGCCATTATGGTGTATATGTTATATTAACTGTTGGGGTTGTGCCCAATAGAGAGGGTGTTCCTTCAAAAATTATTCCAGGGGTACAACCAAATATAGCGCTTGATGTGTCTTCAATATAATAATTATAATCTACACCCTCAGTTTTTCCAGAAACTGTTACTGTTAATTTTGCAGGATCAAAAGTGCTAACAAATGGTTGCGCTGTTTGTGTTGTAAAAAGAGTGTTTACATTATTTAAAGGTATTATGCATTGTGCGGTTTCTCCGCTCAAAACAGGGCCTAATACATAAGATGCTACTGGAATACTAGAAGTTGAGTCATTATAACGGTATGACGCTCCTAAACTAGCTTTTGCAACAAACACCCCGCTCAAATTTAAATTTAATGTTGAGGTATAATATGTGCCTGACGGAGTTCCGTTATTTATTCTTATAGTTTTAGAACTTATGTTCCCTATAGAAGGAATAGTAATTTGATAACTTGTATTTGAAGCAAAATTATCTAACCAAATATAGCCATCATTGCCAAATTGACCACCTATACTTTTAAAATTTAAACCCGTAGGGTTTGATGTAACACCTGGGTTTGTGCCTAATTGAATAAGACTAAATGCACTAACATCTGTAGCGTTATTTTCAATTCCATCGCTAGAAGGCCCAGTTATGCCTAATATGCAATCTCCGCTAGTTTTGAAAAAAGAACCGTACCCTATATTTCTATTGTTAATTTCCTCTGTGTTTCTTCCAAAGGCATCAGTAGTATTTAAAGTATCTTCTATGACAGGTACAACAACATACTCTGTACCGCTTATTCTATTAATAGAAGTAGCCTCAAGTGTAAAATACTTAATATCGCTTAGTGTAGTGCCCACAGAGTTAGTTGCATAAGCTACAGCAGCGATTTGTGTGCCTTGCGTTTGCCCTGTTATAGTTGCAGAAAACGGCGATGTTATTGCACTAGATAATGATACTTGTGTGCCGCTGGCTTGTATTTGCGCAGCTGTATACGCATTTGTTAATGTTGTAGCTGTGGATGTTTGTGCTACTGTTATAGGAAAGCTGGGTAAGGTTGAAAATGTTATTTCAGCCGGATTGTTTCCTTGTGATGCTGTAAAAGTGTATGTTGAAGCAGATACAGTAGTGTTGTCTTTATCAATAACAATTATATCAGATCCACTTACCCCGTTGAAGGGGTCTACGACTACAGGATAAACTTGTCCTAGCAAAGCATTGTTATTTATTACCTTGTCTTCAGTTACAACAAATTTATTACTATAAACATTTATTGTAGAACTTCCACCTGTATTTACTATCCAATAAAATCCAATATCAGTTAATGCTGCACTATCGTTTGTATATCTACCATTTAGCTTAAAACTTGTTGTAGCAATATTTGAAGGCTCATCTTGAATTACCTCAGGTGCCGTAATAGGTAGCTGATTAGCTGTTAGTTGCCCATAAACATATGACCCTTTATTTGAATATGAAGACGGAACTTCTATTCTAACATCTATTTTTCTTTCAGTACTTGTACTAACAGTAGTATTAAAATCTTGAGTTATACTTTCAATTTCTCCTAATTCAGAAACAACAGTTATTGCTCCATTTTTTGCTACAGAAGCTTGTGCGGTTGCATCTTGAAATTTAAAAGTTAATTCTGTTGGGGTTGGCGGCGCAATACTGCTATCTATTATTACTGTTGAAACAGTACCAGTTGTGCCATCATATTCAAATATTGCATCAGAATTATCACCTGCTACAAAATAATATATTTTATCAGATTCAGGATTAGCATAAGTTCCAATTACTTTTGCATTTGGATTAGATGCTACGCTTAAACCGAGTATATCTTGACCGGCTATAAGCTCATTACCCTTTAAATTTTCAATGGCTCCAACATTGCCGTCTTCTGAAAAATCTACACTAACATTTAAAGCATCCCTGTATTCACCAGGTCTTAGTATTCTTTCATCTGCGTCTCTGTCCATTTTAGCAGACTGAAACGTTCTTTTGCTTTCTGCCATTTAATTTTATTTAATGTTTAATCCATTTAGCTTTGCCCCGTAGTACTTGAGCCATTTCTTCTAGCTTATAATTTGAAAGTCTTATTTTTGCATTTCTCATTTTAGAACTAGCTTCTTTTTTATATAAAGGCGCTAACTGTACTGTTGATGGTCTTAACTTAGAAAGATTATACAGCATGTAAGCATATAAAGCATCCTCAGCGAGCTTTGGGACATATACCTTAGATAAGTCTCCGTTATCTGCAATGCCGTCAGAAATATAGTCTAAAATGATTAAGTTGTCAGGTCTTCCACTAAAGGTGCTATCAAAAAATATTACACCTGCTTCGTTATCTATAAAAAATGTACCAGCTCCAGACATATCTTCTGGGTTGCTCCCGTACCTTTTATTAAGATAAGGAAAGTCATCGTCATCGTAATTATAGTTATCTTCTAAAGATCTTGTTCGATTAGCTGGATTATTAGGATCTTGAAACCTAGTAATAGCATTTGATTTAGCTGCAACTTGTACTTCGCCGTTTCCATCGTATAAAAAGTCATGGTCTCCATCTTGTAAAGGTGCGGTTGGATTATCTACTTTTCTTGATGGCAATAAAATATCTTTTTTACCATCTTCGCCTACCTGCGAAACCTTAACATAATTTACATAATCTTGTGGTAATGGAAATTGAAGAGTAGACCCTAATTCTATTTCTACACTTTTTTCACTATGCAAAATATCATAACTAAACTCTTGCATGCCTCTTTGTGCCCAAAAGTCTACTTCATAGCGAGGCACTTTAGCAAGGGCTTTATCTTCCCCAATATATGCAACAATAAAGTTATTTATAATATCTTCTAAACTAGTTCTGCTATAATAACCTAAACCTTTAAAATTAGCAGGAGTATTACCAGCATCACCCTCAAAGTTTGCGTAATATTGTTGACTAGTATATATTTTTCTTGATTCTGCCATTATCGTTCAGATTGTATTATTTGTTGTTCTTTTGCTGCTGCTGCTTGGGTTATATCTGCAGCTCTTATAATTACTCCTGCATAAGATAATATTTTAACTACTAGCTCGTGTTCTTCGGATGCATGCAACTCAAAATTTTGGTAATCAGGGGCACTTAAATTAGCAACTACTTGACCGGCTGCGGTACCTCCAACCCATTTTACTTCAGCAGGTTTTCTTATGTAATTTATATCTATACTAGTTATTCCAGTTGTTGGATACATAACTACACCGCCCTCATGTCTAATATACACGGGATTATTTACCGTGGGCTTAGTAAGTGGTGATCTATTTAGATACAATATTTTTTGGCTTGACACTTCGCTTGCGTGTATAGCATTTGCAGATACAGTACCTAGCCTAAAAAAGTTAGAAGGATAAGCATAGTAACTTGAAGTAGTATTACCTGCAGCATTAGAAAATGTTCCAGCGCTTATTGTTTCCTCGTTTTCAAACAAAGCTATTTTTTCTTCTACGTTTTTTCTAATATCTGAATAATCAGAATCATTAGAAACAACATAGTTTCTTAAAGAAAAATAACCTTCAAAAATTTCATTTTGAGCTTGGTTAGCAAGCGAATTAATTTCAGCCGGCGTAATATAACCTCTATTTTCTTTATTAAGTATGTTTAATACTGTTTTATAAACGTTGTCTATGCTTACCATTATTGTTTTTATTTATTAGATGGTTATAGCTAAACGAATAACTATAACCTGGTATTTTATGAAAGTTTCTTTTCAATAGCTTTCATAACGTCTACACCTTCATCTGTTTTTAAGAATCGTGCAAACGCTGCGTATGGATGTTCATCAAATGGTACAGTCATAATTTTCTTACCATTTGTGCTCCATTTAAATACTGTATTATCATCTGTTAGTTTAACAATTCCAGCTTCTACGCATCGGTTAGCTAAGTTGCGAAGTTTAATATCTTCGTCTTTTGCCACTTCAATAAATAGTTCTGGATCATTTTTAGCGAACAAATAACAATCTCTTTTTATTTCTTTAGAGGACATTGTTGTTACATCAGAACCAATTTCAGTTCTAAGTATAGCCTCAAGGTGCTCAACATCAAGCTCTTGTACTAATTTTAAAGCTTCTAACTCTAGCTCTATAATACTTATATCATCAACAGCTTCTTTTACGTTGTCAATTTCTTGCCATAAGTTTAATCTATCTGGATGATATAATGATAATAATTGCTGTAGTAAAGGCTGCGTTTTAGGCACTACAAGTGCTCCGTCTTGGAATACTATATGCCTAAGTTGTGCAAAACCATCTTGTTCATCAATAAATAATGACTTTTGATTATCCGCATATCGTATTTCTCTATTAATGCCTTTAGCTTCGTCAAAGTACAGCATGCCTGTGCTTCTAATTTTATATGTCAACGGAGACATATTATTTTTAAGGATATATGTCCTATCTTTAATTTCCCAATTTTTCATAATATAATTTAATAAGATAATAGCTAAAGGGTGGCCGTAACCACCCTCCGCTATATTAATTTACTACTTCAATAAGAAGAAGTTGTTGGCTCCCTGAGTAATTAAACATCTTTCAGATAAGAAGTTAACTCTCATTTCATCCAAACTAGAAGTGTATGCACCTCCTACTGATCCAGTAATCCAAGTTTTCATTTTTCTGTCATCAGTTTCAGAAGAACGATAACGTACGTGTAAAAATGGTCGCTTGATATTTTTACCTAGATCTTGGTCGTATACAGTAGATGTACCGGCAGGAATAATAGTTCCTTCAACATCACCAAAACCACCTCTTGTAGCAAAATCATTTAGATATTTCCAGTCAGTTTTATAGAAGTCATAAGAACCTCTTCTGAATCCAGAAAATCCTAGATTTAGTGCCATATCTTCAGAATTGTTAAATACTCCATAAGAAGTACCACCTGATCCGTAAGAATTTTTAGCAGCTAGTGCATCATCAATAGCTAGAGACAAAGCTCTATTGCTATAAATCATGTTTTCTTCAATAGCCCCATTCTTATCTAGTTGCTTAAGGATGTTATCAAAACCCGTCATGTTAGACGCTAGGTCTGTAGAAAGATCTGTATATACATTACCTCTTGCTTCTAGCGCAGCAAAGAAACCTTCAGAACCGCTATAATTAGCAGCAGCTGTTCCAGCAGAACCAGTTTTCTTAACTGACTCTACCATGGACATTTCTAGGTAATCTTCGAATCTTAGTCTAGTTTCGTGCTCAGACTTTAGGTACCATAGGTAACCAGAAGCACCATTTTCAGAAGTAACTTCAATCCACCCAATCTGAGCAGTGTCAGATCCGTTAATTGCATAGTTATCTTTTAAGATAATAGGCTTGTTAGTGTAAGAGCTATAATCAGAATCTAAAGATCCAACCATTCCGTCAGTTCCTTTAGCAAATTCAGATCCATATACTAGCACGTTAGCTTTAGCATATGATGCAGCGCCTGTAACACCTGTCCAGTCAGCAGCTGTATAAGCAACAGCGGTAAAAGTTCCAGTATCACCAGCAGCGGCAGCTCCGGCAACAGTAACAACTCCTTTTACGACAGGTCCTGTAGCAGCACCTCCAGAAGTTAGTCCTTGTACCATAATAGTTTGCCCAGCCCTAATAACAGGAGCATCTCCAGCGGCGTATGCAGTAGCATCAGCTTTTGCTGCAAAAGTAACTGTAAATACAGACTCACCAGTACCACTAGCAGTAGCAATAGCTACGTTGTCGTAACGTGTGTGTAGTCTTCCTTGCTCAATCCATCTGATTTCATCAGAAGTAGATGGCATTTCAGCTGATACCATACGTAGGAAAGAAGAGATAGAACGGTTTCCGTAAATCTCGGCTTCTTTTTCGTATACATCAGGTAAAAATTGTTTTGTAAAATCGAAATCGGTAATATAATTACCTTGAAATAGTGACCCTTTCGATGACGAAGGGGTTAAATGTTCAATGCCAGTTGTTAAAGCCATTGTAATAAATTTTAAGTTATTGTTTTAGTTTCATTCTTAGTTTAGAACTAGAATCACCAGAAACAACTTTAAACTTTTGGCCTGTAGATGTTTTAATAACACCTTCTTGCCTAGGGTCCATATTTATATTTTTAGCCTCCTTAGCGGATTGGCGTAGAGCGTCGGCACGGCCTTGCTCATAAAAATGTTCAGCTAGCTTATCTGCATTTCTCGCAGTAAACAATGCTTTGTGGTAGCCCTTGGCATCATTAATTTGCCCATCGTCACCTAAAAATTGTTTTACAAAATTGTTTATATCAGACTGCTGTGTTTTTGTGTCATTAACATTATTGACTTTATAACGGTATTTATTGTCTCCAACTTGGAAATCAAACCCTTTAAAATCTTGGCTAAACACATTGTCTGTTTTTTGTAAAAAACTTTCAGTAAGTTGTTTGCTTGATTCAGCGTTCTGTTGATATGTATTGTAATACTCTAAAGCTTCTTGGTACTCCTGAGGAATATCTGTTTGCTTCTTCAACTTGAGGTCAGCATAATATTTCTCTTTGTTTCCTTCCAAAAACTTTTTAGCATTAAATAGCTCTTCTTTAAATGCTCTTTTCTTAGAGCGTATTTCTCTTGGTTCATCTTCTTCTTCACTATATGAAAAATTATCTTCCATATATTCAGAAATTTCTTGTGTGTCCCAAGGTTTAGATTGTTTATAATATTCTCGCAATAGATCACCATCATTATATTTTGATAGGTCTCTATTTAATAAAACAAAATCTTCAACACTACCACCTGTTTCTTCCATAAACTTAACAAGCTTATCTACGTTTTCCGGAAGTACAACCTCTGGTTCTGTAGGTTTTGGTTGTTCGTTTACTTGCGCAGCTCTTTCGTCTACTTTAGGCTGGTTAGTTTCTACCGTCTCTTCTTCGTCTTTAATGAGCTCGAGCGGCGAGTCTTGCTCTTCTGTTTCTTTGGCTTCAGTTTGTTCTTGTATTTCTTGCTCCACTTTTTTGCTATCTCCGGGTGCATCTTCCACAGGAACCGCCTCTGTTTCTCGCTCTTGAACGGCATCTTTTTCTTTGTTTAATTCGTCTAAGTTAATTTTTGGTATTTCATCAACCTCTTTGCCCGCAGCTTCGGGTTCAATCTTACCTTCTTCAACTGCTTTATCTAAAACAGCTTGCTCTTGTTCTTGTGCTGACTTTTGTTCAACGTCTTCAGCAGCACCTTTAATTTTCCATTCTGCCATAATTTAATAATATATAATAGTTAATAATTTTTTATCTAGGTTCAAATCTACTAAGATCTATGCCCCCTAGAACATCATTGCCACTAGACTCAAATGATTTTTGAGGTTTAGCGGATGATGGTGGGCCGGCAACATCAGCCAAAGACATTTTACCATTAGCTATTTCTTTTTTAGCGTCAAGCTCCATTTCTTTTAATTTCATGTTTAAATCAAACTCAAATTGCATCAACTCTTTTTTGGTTATAGCTTCGCTTTCTAATTTTTTAACATCAAAATTAGATTGAGCTTCTGCTAGCTTCATTTTAGCCTCAACTTTAATTGTTTCTGCCTGTGCTTTAGCTAATTCAGCAGCTTGTGCGGCTTTTGCATTAGCCTCAGATTGAGCAGCAATATTCCTTTCTGCTTTTATTTGGTCTACTTCTTGTTTTTTTGTTCTTCTATATTTTAATAGCTGATTAGCTAACTTAATGTTTTTAATTTGTCTAATGTCAATAGCATCTTCTAAATTTATTTGGTCTCTTGACAGCGCCATTTGTATATTTTGTTCAACTAACTGTTTATCATCCGCATCAGGATCTAGTTCTAAAAAAATGCCAAACTCATGCAAATGTAAATTTTGTAATTCTTTTAAAGCACCCACGCTAAATCTTCCAATGCTTGAAATCATAGCATCTCTTTGCGGGTGAAACTCTAAAATATCTTTTATTCTAATGCATATTGCTTCGGCTAATGTTGTAGTAATATATAAAGAACTATGCAAAATATGTCTTGTTGCAGTATTTGAATTAGCTGCAGCAAGTTTTTGCACACCCACTAAAGCATATTGATCTGGGTCTGAACCATCTCTAGCTTCGTTTAAGCCCGTTACATCGCGTATCATATTCAAATAATAGTTATACGCTTGTATTAATAAACTCGATTGCTGGCCTCCACCACCAGGTAATTCTTGAATTGGTACCTTGCCCGGATTCATATCTCCATCAACAGTCATAGATCTTCCTATAACTGATCCTGTTTGAAAATATAGGTTTAAAGCTTCCTGTGGGTTATAGCTTGTTCCATTACCTAAATCTATTTCAGCAAGCCCATCAGCGTCTAAATAAACGCCGGATGGCGTCATCCTCTGAATTACTTGCTGTAATTTTAAATGCGTAAGCTGTATTAAATCAGCGTAAGTAACCATTCTGCTGACAAGGCTTTCTATTTTACCTTTATACATTCTAGGCGCACTAACAACGTAATTCATCATTACCTTGCTAGAGTTAGAATCAGGGCGCACCATATTAGTTGCTTTTTTCCATTTAAGAAGTTTGTTAGCACCTAATACTATTACACCCTCATATACTGTTTCTCTTGCCTGCGCTACTTTTTCAAATCTCGCCCTTTGATCTTTGGGAGGATTAAATTTATCATCTTTCTTTATAGCTTTTTTAGCGCCAGTAGATGTTTCTTTTATTTTATATACACTTTTTTCCCAAGTTTTCCAATTAAAATACAATACAGTCAATGTATTTGTATCAAACGTATCATTTAAATCATTATCTACATAATCGTAATTATTATAATTAGATGATTTTTTTATAATATCTTCAAACTCTTCGTTTGTTAATTCTGGAAATTGTTTTTTAAGCTCATTAGATTTAATTTGCTTAACTTCACCAAAATAATATACATCATCAAAATTAGGATCTTCAGTGTACGAATATATTAAATTTGATGGGTCAACATATTCTAATTTTATACCGTCTGTATTATTAAAAGTATGCTTTGCCGCAGAAATTCCTAATACTGCTTGATCGTAGTCTATTCTCTTTTTTAGCTCTGGGTAATTATTATTTTTAAAAACATTGTCTATTGCTTGCTCCTCAGCTATTTCAATACTTTGCTTATATCCAATTTGCATATTTAATTCAAGTTCTTCTTTGCTAGAGGGCAACTTGTCTTTAGAAATATTTCTAACATCAACATCAAGTTTTTCGGCTATATCAGAAAGCATTTCATCAGCGAGCATATCTCTTTGTATGCCTTCAACATAGTCTGTTCTTTCCTTAACGGATGTTGGGTCTTGTGCAAAAGCTTTAACTGTAAACAATCTATCTTGCATACCGTTAACAACTATATCTACAAACTTAGGTATAATTGGTACTGGTTTCCAATCAAGATTAAGATAAGATAAATCTCCGTTTACAGAAAATTCATCTTTATATTTCTGAACAGATTGCTCACCTCTAGCGTATAATCTTAGTTTATGAAAGTCTCGTTGATTTTGTACGAACCTTCCTGTGCCAGATGATTTTCTAAACCATTCGTTTTGTATACCCCGGGCCACTTCCATTCCGTAGTCCATGCTAGCTTTTGTAGCATCGTCAACCGATTGGCTGGGAAATTGGGTAACTTGTCCTGTAGCTTCTGCCATTTTCTATTGTATTATTTTACTTTTTGAGCCTTGGTTATTATATTTTGAAAATCCAAAGTCTATTTTCTTAACTTGTCTTGCAGTTTTAGATGCATATAAATGTCTTTGGCACGCCATTATAGCGAGGCCAGAGCTTATAGACGCATCAAACTTTGTTCTCTTGTTAATATCAAATTTAGCCCAGTCTTCCAAAGTTCTTTGAAAATACATTCTACCGCAATCCCCGTTTTCCTTTAACCCAACATGAGTTTCAATATAACTTTCAATTGCAGCCGCATGGGCTTGTCTTATATCTTCTGAAGTATTAGGTATACCGCCTAATTCTCTTTCTGTTACAGATAATTTATTTCTGGGTCTATCGGGTCTATTCATTGAATATCCTCTATAACCTCTTCTTTTGATATGATATAATAATCTAGGTTTATTATTTTCAGCAAGTATTGGCATGCCGTAAAATATCATTGCCATAAGTACATCTTCAAAAAATATTTCAGCTGTTTGTGGCCTAGCAACGTATTCTAAAAAAAATTGACTAGACGGCACATCTGAAAGCATACTAAATGTTGTAAGCCCGTGAAGTGCACCATTAGATCCGCTGCCATCAGTTGTTCCACTAATATCATAGCTATCACAACCAAAAGCACCTAAATCTTTATTGCCTGGGTATTTAATACCGTTTTTTACTATTATATTGTTTTGCATTTCAACCGGTGGAATCCAGGATAATTTAAATCTACCTGTTTTATTTGGATAAAATTCTACTATAGAATCTTTAACCCCGTTTTTCCAACTAAATGAACCGCGGGTCACATAACCCTTCATTGTCATTTCTTCGTTGAAATCTATTTGTTCGTATATTTTATTTAGATTGAATAAAGACTTTTCTATTTCATCTCTAAACGCATGCTTCTCACTTCTAGGAAATTGCCTATAAAATTCATTTAAAGCATCATTATTCCCTTTGAGTCCATCTGCTTCATTCTCCCAATGATCGATAACTCCATGTCTGATAAGTTCTCCGTCAATTCCTTCAACTGGTTTTTCTGGATTATCGAATACAGGAAATCCATATTTGTTGATGAATCCTTCATAGTTCCACTCCATAGGTATGAACAAAGAGTATAGTCCACTAGCAGTCTGCCCATTGCGGTTTCGGTTTTCAACTTTTGAATCATTATACAATTTTTTAAAGTTATTACCACCTTTATCTAAAGCATTTGATGTAGACCCCATCATACACTTGCCGACTATTTTTGCACCCAGTCTTAAACAAGTTTTAGTAACACGCCAGTTATTTAATATGTTATCAGGCTTTTCCCATTTACCAGATTCATCGTGAACTAGTAATTTTAGTTTTTCACCGTCATAGGAGTTGTCTCCTGTGTTCTTCCAGTCAATCGTAGTGTCCAACCCTTCGCCAACTTGTACTTCGTTTTGATCAGTTGCTTTGAGCGAATTTCTTGTAAGCCTTTTAGATGGTATTTTGTAGGAAAGTTCTGTTTTAGGTCTTTCCATCCCATCTTGTATTGGCTTAAAGAAAAACGGGTAGTTGATTGATATAGGCACAATCTTATCGGTAAACATTTTTTTTGCGTCACTACCACTTTTAGACAATACCCCAAATCTTGCGTCTTTTGATGTTGTAGCTTGATTAACTGTTTCTGCGCTAGCCATAAAGGAGAAGCCACTCCGTCTATTTTTGAGGTAGCACATTCCATAACATCTATAGTCTGCTTTGCAAGCTTCCCAAAAATAAAAAAATATTTTGTTTGACTGTCTAAATTCAGGTGCTCCAACATCAATTTTTGTCCAGTTGAGGTACATATAGTGCGTTCCTGTAATATAGGTTGCTGTGCCGTTGCACATAAACCAATAGCCATCACTGCGACGATCAAACTCTGAATTAATATATTCGTAATATTTTTCCTTAATTTCATCTGGGTATAATTGAAAATCATGTATTGATTTAATTTTTGATAACGTAGTGGGTTTTAAGGTTTGCTTAAAAACTTGATCTTCAGGTTTTTCGCTATTTGAATATACTTCTTTTGGTATTGCGGGTAATG
>Ga0213869_10001813_pt1 | contig 15421 bp, 12 predicted proteins | sample PICome_10_FD_160083 | JGI IMG/M metagenome (GOLD analysis project Ga0213869, IMG submission 160083) | Coastal seawater microbial communities near Pivers Island, North Carolina, United States - PICO132 | ecosystem: Environmental > Aquatic > Marine > Coastal | place: USA: North Carolina...
TACATTGGTCATCTGCCCGCCAATAGTCTCCGCACCTGTGGTCCGCGCTATCACCCCCGCCAGGTAGTTGGATAGACCTGAATAGAGGAACCAGGCACCCATTGTCATACCGACAACCCGCACCGGGGCAAGCTTGGTGACCACCGATAAACCCACAGGCGAAACCAGCAATTCACCCATGGTGTGAATCCAGTAGATAGCAAAGATAAATACCACCGGTGTCAGACCCACAGCACCAGAGCCTCTCATGCCGGCCACCAACACTAAAAAGCCCAAACCAGCCATAGCCACACCGAGGGCAAACTTAACCGCTGTTGGCGGGTTGAGCTTGCGTTTGGCCAGCCAGATCCATAGCCAGGCTAATAATGGCGCAAAGAGAAAGATAAATCCGGCATTGAGAGACTGAAAGACCGGGCCGGGCACCGACCAGCCGAAGATCTCGCGATCGACCAAACGAACGGTTAGAAGATTGAGTGAGGAACCAGCCTGTTCAAAGAGGGCCCAGAAAGGAATCTGTGCCAATATAAAGTAGATTGCCGCCAGCATTCGCGAGCGCTCATCCCCTTTAAGCTGGGTAAAGGCATAGCTGACCAGCAGAACAAACATCAGAATACCCAGAGGACCCAATATACCGCCCACCAACTCTTCATTCATTACCAGCAACATAGAGACAACAATAATCCCCAAGCCAATCAAATAGCAGAACCACTCCAGGTTAATAAACAGAAATACTTTTTCTTTAAGCTTTTCAACTGAGGGCGGCTCGGCCTTACCCTGCAACCAATGCTGGCAGGAGAGAAAGATAATCAGCCCCAGTAGCATACCTACACCGGCGAGACCAAATCCGTATTTCCAGCCGTGAACAATACCCAGGTAACCACAGAATATTGATGCCAGAAATGCACCTATATTGATACCCATATAGAAAATCGTAAATCCGGAATCCCGCCGCGAATCACCAAAGCCATAGAGTGACCCAACTATGGTGGAGATATTGGCCTTTAAAAAACCCACTCCGGCAATCAGTAGCGCCAGAGAGAGGTAGAGAATATTCAGGTAGAACTCTTCGCGCTCGACACTGATAGATAATTGATCCCGCGCAATACTGGCAGGCAGACCGACAATCTCAGGCTCGGCAATCTCCATACTGGTTTCGGTGAAGTGGATATAGGAAATCCCCTGACCAGTCACAATCTGCTGACGGGCATCACCACCGCGGGCATCGAGCTTTATCTGGTACTGGCTGTCAGCATAGGTTACCAGCTGCCTGGAACCCTCCCCCTCAAAGCTCATACCAAAGTGCCCAAGGGTTAAGAGTATGGCACCAAAGGTAACTGCCTTGCGCGCGCCCAGGTAGCGATCAGCCAGAGAGCCACCAATAATCGTCATCACATAGACAAGTGCCGTGTAGGCGCCGTAGATCAGGCTGGACTTTTCGTCTGAAAACAAAAAATGTTGCGTGAGATAGACAATCAACAGGCCGCGCATGCCGTAGTAAGAGAAACGCTCCCACATCTCGGTAAGAAATAAAATTAATAGACCTCGAGGGTGCCCGAGGATAGTTTTATTATTTTCTGTATTCATTGGGCTTTTCCTGTTGAGAGCCTCAAATCAAGAGCTTGTATTACCAGCCCTCTATAAATATTCACAGCGGATAGCGATAAATTGTAGGTTTAACCATAGCACTTACAGAAAGCCTCTATCTGGTCAAAGGCATCAACGGCCTCGGGGAGCTGCGGATAGAAAATCTGCCAGACATGGGGAACATGTTCCCAGCGCTGTAACAGTGCATTACTGCCAGCCGCAACTGCCTTATTGACATATCGACGTCCATCATCGAGCAGCACTTCACTGTCGCTTACCTGAATTAAAATTGGCGGCAGACCCTTGAGATCCCCATGCAGTGGGGAGACCACCGGATCTTTGGGACTATGGCCGGTAAATAGCCACTTGCTGGCAACCAATAGCGGACGAGGAATTCTGCCCAAGCCCTTGGCCACGGGCTTGAGGATAATATCAGTGTCCAGGTTACGCTTAATACTCGGGCTGCACATACGCGCATCGGTAACAGGCGATAAAGCCACAGCAGCATTGGGCAATCTGCCCCCGGTATCCCGCAACCAGGCCAGGAGAGAAAGGGTTAGATTTCCCCCGGCAGAATCACCGGCGACAAAAACTGTCGAGGCCTGCGTCTCGCCCTGAGGTCCATTGTCAATTAACCAGTCGTACGCGCTGCGACAATCTTCAACACCGGCCATACGCGAGTTTTCTGGCATTAGACGATAGTCGATAGCCAGCACCGCACAACCGGTAATCTCGGAGAACTTACTGGTAATTACCCTATGGCTCTTGGCACTGCCAACATAGAAAGCACCGCCATGAATATATAAAAGGCGGCGACTGCTATCAGCGCCAGGCGCTACAACCCACTCGGCGGCAACACCAGCGGCATCGACCGGCGTAATAGCGCTGGCTATAGGAACATCGTCAAAGAAGCTATCCATGGATTCGCGAATAGCATACATTCGCTGCTTTAAACCCAGACCACTATTTTTATTGTGGGCAGCACTAATTTTTGAGCTTACATGCTTTAGGGCGTCACTGGAGTTGGCTGAGGACGGAAATAGCTGCCCCTCGGGCAAATCATACCTGGCCAGTGGATCAGGCCTTAGAAGCAGGTAGGCACAGAAGATGCCTATCGCCGCTAAAACTATTGAGACCAGGCTAATCATATCCGCAGAATTTAAAGGGTCGAATAGCTGAGTTGGTTAAATTTCTTCTGGTGGAAATCGCCATCACCAAAAGCCACATTAATCGTCATTAGGCGCTTTACATAATGACCAATATTTAACTCATCGGTGATACCTATACCGCCGTGAATTTGAATCGCCTCTTCACCAATCAGCTTGCCATACTTAGCCACTGACGCCTTTAAGGCATGAACCGACTTTTGCAATTCCAAATTATCAGCCGCTGGATTCGCTGCAACCTCAGTTGCATCGCAAAGCCCGCGATAGAGCAGCGACTTGCTCTGTTCGCAGGCCATAAAGGTATCCACCATACGATGCTGCAAGGCCTGAAAGGAACTGATAGGTGTGCCAAATTGCTGGCGGGTTTTAGTGTAGTCAACGGTGATGGTATTAAGGGTCGCCATAATACCCAGCGCCTCCGCGCTCAACGCCAAAAGGATCTGCGGCATCACCTGATCGACTATCTCCATTCCCTGATCCACAGCGCCCAGCAACTGGCTGGCTGAAACCTGCACATCCTTAAAACTGATAGTCGAGGCGCTCTGGCCATCCATAGTTTTATAGCTGTCGATGCTAATCCCCGGGGAAGCCGCATCGACCATAAACAGGCTGACACCCTGGCGGTCGAACTGATCACCGCTGGTACGTGTGGCGACGATCAGGCTATCGGCAGTGGCGCCGTTAAAAACCACGGTCTTTTCACCATTGATTGAGTAACCTGACTCTGTCACAGCAGCGCTGGTCGCTATATCGGCTATTTCAAAACGCGACTGGCGCTCCAGAAAGGCAAAGGAACCCAGACAGCTGCCGTCGATAATCTTTGGAATATAATTCGCTTTTAACGCTTCATTGCTAGCCGCTGAAAGCAGCCCACCAAAGACAACCACTGTCGACACATAGGGCTCAACAACAATACCTTTGCCCAACTCTTCCATCATCGCCACTGTATCTTCAACCGAACCGCCAAAGCCGCCATACTCTTCGGCAAAGGGAATGGAAAGCCAACCCAGTTCAGCAAACATCGCCCAGAAATCTCGATTGATGCCCTCCTCTGATTCAATAATTTTACGTCTGGTATCAAAGTCGTACTCATCGCGAACAAAGCGCGCAACGCTGTCTTTGATCATTACCTGCTCTTCGGAAAATTCAAAATTCATCTAGCCCATCTCCAACAATATTTTTTTAGCCTGTTATAGACTCTATTAAAGGCCTAACACAGCCTTGGCAATCACATTACGCTGCACTTCATTTGAGCCGCCATAGATAGTCGCAGCGCGGCCATACATATAACTTTTGCGCGCCTCGGCGGCAAAGTCGTGACCCAATTGCTGATTACTCAGCTCGCCCTGAAGAGCACCACCGTAATAGGCCGCCAGCTGCAATTGAAGCTCGTGAATTGCCTGGGAGATTTCCGTGCCTTTGATTTTTAGCAGCGAGGATTCTGGCCCCGGCGTTCCGCCTCCAGCCATCGAGGCAAACACGCGCAACTCCGTGTATTCCAGTGCCATCAACTCCATTTCAATATCCGAAAGGCGCATCTGGAAAACAGGGTCAGCAATCATTGGCTGACCACCGTTTACCTCTGCTGCAGCGCGCTGCTTGAGATTGGCCAGCATACGCTTGGAGTCCGCCACTTCGGCCATACCGGTGCGCTCATGGGCAAGCAATGCCTTGGCGTAGGTCCAGCCCTTATCCTGTTCACCAATTAAATTTTCACGCGGCACCAGGGCATCTTCAAACAACACCTCATTGAGACTGTGCTTGCCGTCAATGGTTGGAATTGGCTTAACCGAGACCCCCGGAGTATTCATATCGATAAGCAAAAAGCTAATACCCTGCTGCTTGCGCACATCTTTAGAGGTTCGAACCAGACAGAATATCCAGTCGGCATACTGGGCAAAGGTCGTCCAGATCTTGCGACCGTTAACTATATAGTTATCACCCGCATATTCTGCGGTGGTGCTCAGCGCGGCCAGATCAGAACCGGCACCGGGTTCGGAATAGCCCTGACACCACCAGTCGTCGCTGGAGAGAATACGCGGTAAGAATCTGGCCTTTTGCTCTTCGTTGCCAAAGGTATAGATAACCGGCGCTACCATCTTTAAACCAAAGGGGACCACATCGGGAATACCCGCCGCGCCTCGCTCGGTCTCATAGATAAACTTCTGAGTAACCGACCAGCCAGTGCCGCCATACTCTTTTGGCCAGCCCGGCGCAATCCAGCCTTTGGCATGGAGTTTTTTCTGCCAGCTGACGATCGCCTGCTTATAGTCATCGCCCTGCCCGCTCAAGAGACTCTGCGCTACCTCAGCATCGTATTCACGGGCAAAAAATGACCGCACCTCATCGCGAAAATCGAGATCCTGTGCTGAAAAATTAATATCCACCGACTCACCCCTTTGAGTAATTTATGCAGTCCACAGTATGTTCTGACAGTTAACGTGTCAATAAATAAGGTGGACGGTGAGTCACGTCGCCAAAGCTTGCCAACAGCGGTTTAGAGAAACCAGAAAATAACAGAAATAATGGTATTTACAGACTGGATCTGGCGATCAACTGCCGGCAGTGCTCACCCAGATGAGTAACCCCCTGACCGTAGCCGGCAAAACGCGGATCCTGTGTCTGCTGATTGACATAGCGGAAGTACAGTTGCTGCAGTATTCCCACAAGGCGCCAGTAGCCATAGACCTCGTAGAAATCCCACTTTGACGTATCAAAACCGGTCTGCTCAGCGTAGTAGGCGATAATCTCCTCGCGCCGCAACATCCCCGGTGCATCCGAGGGCTGCTGTTTAATCGCCTGTAACATCGGGGGATCGTCGCAATGAACCCAGTAGGCCAGGGAATTGGCCAAATCCATCAACGGATCACCCAGTGCCGCCATCTCCCAATCCATCACAGCGATAACCTTAAACGGATCCCCGGGATCCATCATCACATTGTCGATACGGAAGTCACCGTGTATCAATGCTGCGGAATTAGCACCCGCAGTTGTGGGTATATTCTCCACAAGCCATTCCTGAATATCCTCAAAACCGGAGACATCTGGAGTATGTGCATTGGCAAAGCGCTTGTTCCAACCGAGTATCTGCCGCTCAGCATAGCCCTGCGGCTTGCCAAAATCAGCCAGCCCAGCGGTGGCATAATCCACCCTGTGCAACTCGATTAATTTATCAAAAACGGTTTTTCCAAAACGTCGGCGATCGCCATCATTAAAACCCCAGGCCGCCGGTAGACTGCTTTTAACCAACACACCCTCAACCTTTTCCATCAGGTAAAACTCGGAACCCAAGAGCGACTCATCATCGCTGTAGTAAATCCCCTTTGGCACTGCCGGGTAAACGGATTCCAGCGCACTGATTACCCGATACTCGCGAATCATCGAATGGGCGCTGGCCGCTTTGGCCCCAGGAGGCGGACGACGCAACACCAGCTCGCGGTTGGCATAGCTAATCAGATAGGTGAGATTTGATGCACCGGAGGCATACTGCTGAATAACCGGAGTACCTTTCAACCCAGGCACAACCTGCTTAAGTACATTGTCCAATTGCTGAGGATCGAGCTCTTCCCCTTTGCGCACATCGATAGTGGGATTATGCATGGTCATTGAGTATCCATTTATAATTATTCGTTGGCGGCTATATTAGCCTGCAATCCTGGCCTATTAAAACAACAAATATCAGCAGCAAACCAGCATGCAAAAACTAACGGCAGATATCGATAATATCTATTGGCAGTTATTATGTCTTGATTTTTAAAGCACAGATTTTTAAAGTGGGCCTGAGTTTTAGCGACTGAATAGACAAATTCGCTAGTGATTATAAAAATAAAAGAGGTATACCCATATGTCATTGGAAGCAGTTACAGCAGGTTTAAAAGAAAAAGTGGGGGAAGATTGTGGTTTGGGTTCAGTCTTAAAATTCGATTTTGGTGATGATGGCTTTCTGGTTCTGGACGCTACCCAGGTTCCCAATCAGGTTAGTAATGAAGATGTAGAAGCCCAGTGCACCATGGTTATCAGCCTGGAGAACTTTATGGCAATGGCCGAGGGCAAGTTGGATGGCACGTCCGCCTTTATGACCGGCAAACTCAAGATCCAAGGGGATATGGGTATTGCGATGAAGTTGGGCCCTATCCTTGCATAACAAGGCCATAGCAAAAACATAACAAAAACATAGCCAGCCAATTAAGAATGCCCTGCTATTGCAAAATAGCGGGGTATTTTTTACCACAAATGCTATCGCAGCCAAATAAGAATCCCTGCAAAGCTTGGCACGATTACTGCAATAGCTATCTATGTAGACTCAAACAACCAGGTTATCAATTGGTGCAGATGCACCAAAGCCGTCAACAGAGCTGTTTTAACAGAAATTAAGGTCAGTGAAGCCAGTGATTCTTGGGCAAAAAGCATTTTATGCCACTAACGTGCGCACCAAATCGGTGCGTCTTGCACTCAGCTTTTGCCCTCTAGCTTTTAGGTTAATTCGACAAGAGCACCGCCAGGAATTCAAATTGTGAATAAAACACCAGCTAGAGAAAATTTATTTATTTTACCAATAAAGCTTATTTTCACCGACCTGGATGGCAGCCTGCTCGACCATCACAGCTATAGCTTTAAGCCTGCAGCAGGAATGCTCAAGAAACTGGAGCTGCAGGGTATACCGGTAATTCCCATTACCAGTAAAACCATGGCCGAGCTATTGCCGTTGCGGGAGCAGCTAAATAATCCACATCCGTTTATTGTCGAGAATGGTGCCGCTATTTTTATACCCGTGAATTATTTCTCTCAACAACCGGAAAACACCAAAACTGTTGCAGATTTCTGGGTTATTGAAAACGCGGCATCCCGTAATACCTGGCTGACATTACTGCACAACAATACCGATGAATTTTCCGATGATTACCAGACCTTTGATTCTATATACACGGAACAAGGTATCGAGGGTATTGCTGAATTAACTGGACTGAGCAGCAAAATGGCAGCCTTAGCTAACAGACGCCTATACAGCGAACCCGTTCACTGGACAGGGAGTGCCGCGCGCAAAAAACTGTTTATTAAAAAGATGCAGTCCCTTGGCGCAACAGTCTTGCAGGGCGGAAGATTTCTAAATATTGGCGGCGATACAGATAAGGGCCGCGCTCTGTTGCAGCTGGAAAACCTCTATCTTGAGCAGGCAGCACAGAGCAGTTGCGAGACCCTGGCCATTGGCGATAGTGGCAACGATATCTCAATGCTTGAACAGGCCTCGTCGGCACTGGTTATCAAGTCTGATAATCATTCGCCCCCGCAATTAACTCGCAGCACAAACTGTTCAATCAGCTCAAAAACCGGCCCTGCAGGTTGGGCCGTCGGGGTGGCTGATTGGCTACAAATTCAAAGCTAGAATATGCTGCAAAAATACTTAAAAAAATAGTTAGATAAACTTTATAAAAAGAGAATTAAATATGGGTGACTTCCACCAAAATGGCGTTATAACAACTCTACACAATCTCTCCAACCGTTCACTCAACGACATGGAGCAGGAACTTTTAGAGTTTTCCAAAACCAGGCCTATGGCTCTTATTCTGCCATCACTTTACTCAGAACTTCAGGGGGATGCCCTTCCTGCCATTATTGACCATTTAAAAGAAGTCCCCTATCTCAACCAGATTATTATTGGTTTGGATCGTGCCGATCAAGCGCAGTATCGCGATGCTATTGGGGTTTTCTCAGCCCTGCCCCAGCACCACCGCGTACTGTGGAATGATGGGCCGCGACTGCAAGCCCTGGACGCAAAGCTTCAGGCTCTGGGACTGGCCCCGAAAGAACTCGGCAAGGGACGCAATGTCTGGTACTGCATGGGCTACACTCTTGCTTCGGGCAAAGCTGAATCCGTAGCCTTACACGACTGTGATATTACTACCTATGACCGCGAACTGTTGGCTCGACTGATTTATCCAGTCGCCAACCCGCGCTTTAATTATGAATTCTGCAAGGGCTACTACGCCCGGGTTGCCAATGGCAAAATTAATGGCCGCGTATCACGCCTATTAGTTTCTCCCATACTGAGCGCGCTGAAGAAAACCGTTGGTCATACAGATTATCTCAACTATATGGGGAGCTTTAGATACCCCCTGGCCGGCGAGTTCTCCTTCCGCCGAGATGTGCTCAGTGACCTGCGCATACCCAGTGACTGGGGCCTTGAGATTGGTGTGCTCTCAGAGATGCATCGCAACTTTGCCAGTAACCGCCTCTGCCAGGTAGACATTGCCGATAACTATGATCACAAGCACCAAAATCTATCCCTCGACAATGACCAGGGCGGCCTCTCAAAAATGTCGATTGATATCACCAAGGCACTGTTCCGCAAACTCGCCACTCAGGGTGTTGTCTTTAGTCAGGAGACGTTCCGTTCACTGAAGGCCACCTACTTCCGCATGGCGCTGGATATAGTCGAGACCTGCCACAATGATGCCATTATGAATGGACTGAGCCTGGATATTCACGAGGAGGAGCAAGCCGTGGAGATGTTCGCCGAGAATATTATCAAGGCCGGCGAAGTCTTCTTTAATAGCCCCATGGAAAAGCCCTTTATCCCCAGTTGGAACCGGGTTATCAGTGCGGTGCCAGACATTTTCGAACAGTTAACCGCTGCCGTCGAAGCCGATGCTGCTGAGTTTGGCGGTCAGTGAGTCCAGCTATGAAAAATACACAGTTGCTCAATAGCGTAAAACACCATATTGAAGCTATCTATGAGACGGTTGAGGGTATTGATTACCGGGATCTCAGCATTGATCTTATTGATATTATGCGCCTGCAACAGGTCGACTCAGGTCAGTCTGTTCGTTATATCAATCACTGGGATGAAAGTGACTGTCTGGTTATCAGCTATGGCGACAGCATTTTACAGGAGGGAGAAACACCCCTTCACAGCCTCAAACACTTTCTCGACAAGCAGGTTAAAGGCAGCATTAACGGTGTGCATATACTGCCATTTTACCCCTTTACCTCAGATGATGGCTTCTCGGTGCTCGACTACTCCAGCGTCAATGAATCCCTCGGCGACTGGACGGATATTGAATCTATTGCAACAGACTACAAACTGATGTCGGATCTGGTTATCAATCACTGTTCCGCGCGCAGTCCATGGTTTGAGAATTTTGTAAATGGCCGCGATCCCGGGCGCAACTTTTTTGTTACCGCCAGCCCGGATGACGATCTCAGTGCCGTTGTCCGTCCGCGCACCAATCCCCTGCTGCGGGAAGTTGAAACGGCCGATGGTACCCAGCATGTCTGGTGTACCTTTAGCCATGACCAGGTTGATCTCAACTTCCGAAATCCCGAAGTATTAAAACAATTTGCCAGTATTATTCGCCAGTATCTGGACAGCGGTGTACGTATATTCCGCCTCGATGCAGTGGCTTTTTTATGGAAGGAACCGGGCACCAAATGCATTAATCTCGACCAGACCCACGAAGTCATTCGCCTGTTGCGTACACTGATTGAACAGGCACAGAGCGATGCAGTCATTGTTACCGAAACCAATATCCCCAATCGCGAAAATCTCGCCTACTTTGGCAACGCTAATGAAGCCCACTGGGTCTACAACTTCTCGCTGCCGCCACTGTTAGTCAACACCCTTGTCACCGGCGACTGCAACTATCTCAAACAGTGGATGATGAGTATGCCGCCAGCGCGAAACGGCACCGCTTACTTTAATTTTATCGCCTCCCACGATGGCATTGGTCTGCGCCCTGCTGAGGGTCTGCTGGATGACAGCGAAATCAATACGCTGGTGGAGACCATGCAGCAATTTGGCGGCCGCATCTCCTGGCGTGCTGTCGACGAGGGCAAGAGCAAACCCTATGAGATTAATATCTCGCTGTTTGATGCTCTTCAGGGCACCCAGGCTGGGCCAGACCACTGGGGGCTGCAGCGGTTTATCTGCGCCCATGCCATTATGCTGGCTCTGGAGGGCGTTCCCGGCATCTATATTCACAGTCTGGTGGGAACCAGAAATGATTACCAGCGGGTTGAAAATGCCGGTCATAACCGGGCGATTAACCGCCATCAATGGGACTACCCTGAATTAGAAGCTCGCCTGGCAGATTCAGACAGCAGTGAATCACAGGTGTTTGGCGGCCTTAAACAGCTGCTTGAAATCCGTCGCCAGCAGTCGGCATTCCATCCCAATGCAACCCAGTTCACCCTGCACCTTGGCAGCAAGCTATTTGGTTTCTGGCGACAGAGCATCGATCGCCAGCAGAGTATTTTCTGCGTCAGCAATATAAGCGACAGTGTTCAGAGCCTTAATCTTTCGGATATAAACCTGATCGATAATGAAAACTGGGTCGAACTGATCAGCGGGCTAAACTGCAGCCAGAGAATGCAATCAATAGAGATGCAACCCTACCAGACATTGTGGATTACCAATCGGGTCAATGGATAGCTTGTGATTTCGCAACAGTTGGGTAAAACTGTGTGCGACAAAAAAAAACTGATCTATCAGTAATAAATAAATCATTAAATGGGGATTAGCAGAATATGAAACTTGAAACACAGGCAATCCATGCTGGATTTACCGATGACCCAACCACCCGCGCGGTGGCTGTGCCTATCTACCAAACAACCTCTTACAGTTTTCGCGATACACAACATGGTGCCGATCTGTTTAATCTCGCTGAAGCGGGCAATATTTATTCACGAATAATGAATCCCACCTGCGATGTGCTCGAGCAGCGCGTTGCAGCCATGGAGGGCGGTGTTGCCGGTCTCTGTATGGCTTCAGGTATGGCGGCAATCACTGGCTCGATCCAGACATTGTGCCGCGCCGGTGACAATATGGTCAGTGTCAGCCAGCTCTACGGTGGCAGTTATAACCTCTTTGCCCACACGTTGCCGCAACAGGGTATCGAAGTGCGTATGGCCTCCGGTGACGATATAGCCGCGCTCGAAGCATTGATCGACGACAACACCAAAGCGGTTTTCTGTGAGTCCATCGGCAACCCTGCAGGCAATATTGTCGATATAGATGCTCTCTGTGAGATGGCCCACCGCCATGGCATTCCGGTTATTGTCGACAATACGGTCGCTACGCCCTACCTGTGCCGCCCATTCGAACACGGCGCAGATATCGTTGTGCACTCGCTGACCAAGTATATTGGCGGCCACGGCACCAGCATCGGCGGTATTATTGTCGATAGCGGTAACTTCACCTGGAAAGACAACCCGCGCTTCCCACAGTTTAATACGCCAGACCCCTCTTACCACGGTGTGGTCTATGCCGATGCCTTCGATGCGCCGTTTATTGGTCGCGCCCGGGTAGTCCCCCTGCGTAATATGGGTGCAGCTATTTCACCATTTAATGCGTTTTTAATTCTTCAGGGTTTGGAAACATTGGCGCTGCGCATGGATCGTCATGTTGAAAATGCCATGAAGGTTGCCAGCTATCTTAAGAGTCACGAGCTGGTGAGCTGGGTTAACTATGCCGGTCTCCCAGAGGATAAATACTTTGACCTGGCCAAACGGATCAGCTCTGGAAAGCCCTCATCGATTATCAGCTTTGGGATTAAAGGTGGTGAGACCGCTGGTGCTGCATTTATCGATGCCCTGCAGTTGATCAAGCGACTGGTGAATATTGGTGATGCCAAGAGTCTCGCCTGTCATCCCGCCAGCACAACCCACCGTCAGCTGGACGAGGAAGAACTGGGTCGCGCTGGTGTTAGTTCAGATCTGGTGCGTATCTCGGTTGGTATTGAACATGCCGAAGATATACTCGCAGATATCGAGCAGGCATTAAAAGCCACAGCTTGACTAGAGAGCTTGACTAGAGAGCTTAAATTAAAAAGATTTTAAATAGACAGGCACTGACAGCAGAGGAATTTGCTGCCAGTGCCACTTAATATATCTAGGCAGTTTCTGCCTTTGCCTCATTATTAACCAGAGTCAGCAGAAAGCGCTCTGTGGATCCACTCTTGTCATCGAGGCTTTCACGACGCACCAGTATTTTCTCGCCATAATAAGCCGCACAGCCCTGAATAAGCCCCTCAGCCACATCACCCAAACAGCGTGGCGACTGATAGATAACTTCCATACTGGTCTCGGTGTAGTCTGTGCACTGAAATTTTGGCGGCGAAGCATCCGGGTAGAGTTTTTTCACTTCACCGTGAATAAAACCATCGACTTTATGGAGTAGTTCAAAAGAGGAATTCAGATCATCGATCCATTGAGGATAGGCGGCGATCAGTTCGGCAAAGAGGTACATGCCAAAGGTTTTGGTCAAATGCACCGCGGAGACATTGATCTTTTTACTCAGCACCACAATCATATCGATCAGTTCTTTGTGATCGTAATTGCCCACCGTTGTATAAATACCACCGCTGGCCGGGGCTGCTTCAGCGAGCACCTCATCGACCATCTCGAGTCCGTACTGTTCTTCAACCAGGTACAGAAACGATGTAAAGAGCATCCCTTTCATAATCCACTTCCCGTTTATCTATAGGGCTTTTATTAAACAGGCTTGCCATTTATGCAAACGCCGAATTATCAGTGTAGCCTAATTCTAACAAGGCCTATAGATACCCGTATAGTGAATTTCACAGAAAGCTATTTATTAGTGAATATAATCTCGCTCTGGGCACTCAAAGGAAGATGCAATTACTTGCTACGTACTACCTGATAGTTACGCCGCAAGTATTTGACCGGCACACTCCAGATATGCACCAGCCGCGAGAACGGGAAGAGTATAAAAATACCCATACCGAGCAAGATATGCAGCTTAAATATCCAGTGCACCGAGGCAATGCTCGCTGCAGCTGTGCTCGGATTAAAGGTCAGTAAATTCTGTGCCCAACTCATCAGCTTAAGCATCTCCTGCCCATCCAGATGCCCAGCCGAGACAAAGATCGAGGCCAGGCCAATCACCAACTGAAGGAATAACAACAACAGAATACTGATATCCATCTTTGAACTGGTGGCGAGAATGCGAGGATTGGTTAACCGTCGTTTGATAAGTATGCACATACCGTAAAAACAGATAATCCCAAACAGACCACCCGCAGCCATGGCGACCAGCTGTTTTGTCGCTGCAGAAATACCCAACAGATGCCAGACTTCATTTGGGGTTAGCAGGCCGACAAAATGCCCGAGAAAAATCGCCAGTATGCCGATATGAAAGGGAATGCTGCCCCTTCGCAGCTGTTTGCTCTCCAGCAACTGGCTGGAATCGGCTTTCCATGTGTACTGGTCACGATCGTAACGGACCAGGGAGCCGAGAAAGAAAATGGTCAGTGCTATATAGGGGATAATCACAAATAATAGCTGGTTTAGATCGCTCATGGCTGTGTCCTCTCGCCGGTTTCAAAATCCACCCAGTGCAGTGGAATATCCACATCCTGACACTGGGATTCGCTCGGTTTACGCTGTGTGCCGCTGCAATTTTTATCCAGGGAATCGGCGCCAAAGGTTACCTCTTCTTCCTGCCACTCTTTGTCTATGGCCTGCTTGCTGTGGTCGGGCTTTTCATCGGCAATCCGCTGGCGCACTTCATCCAGGGATAGACGGCTGTCGGAAATATGCAGCAACAGCTCAAATAACAGCCCATAATCGCTGTCGCGCTTCTCCAGACGGCACTGCAGCAGCGCCAGAATATGCTCCATATCCAGTAGCCAGCTGACCGCATTATCGCGACCCTGGGTGGAGAGAAACTCAAGAAACAGCGGCAGGTAATCTGGCAGTTCATGCTGGTTAATCTCAAGACCGGCCCGACGGTAATTGTCGATCAGGTCGACCATTGCCTGGCCGCGATCTCGCGACTCGCCATGAACATGTTCAAACAGCCACAGGGCCAGTGAACGACCGCGCTCAAACAGGCCATCATATTCACTCTGAATATCCATCAGATCGCTGTTTAAACGCTTATCAATAAAAGCCAGTAATCTGTCGCGCAACTCTGTGTCAATCTCACCATAGAGAGCTGAACCATTGACCACGGCCTTAATTTCCTCGCTGTGCTCTGCCAGCGACTGATCCGGATAGTCCAATAAGCAGGCGATAACCTTAAGAATCTGCATAATTAATCCTCTTCCCTGGAGACCGCAATAATGTCGCGATTGGTCGGCTTGTTGCCGCCAAACATATTGACGCCGCTGTTACCGTCACTGCAGCCATTGCCAAAGCTAAAGCCGCAGCTGCTCTTCATACTATAGGCATCCTCGGCATAGGCTCTGTGACTGGTGGGAATTACAAAGCGATCTTCATAGTTGGCAATCGCCATAATCCGATACATCTCCTCGACCTGATCGACCGAGAGACCGACCCTTTGCAATACTTCGAGATCCTCTGCGCCCTCGACCTGCTCAGAGCGTTTATAGGAACGCATCGCCAGCATTCGCTCAAGGGCATTGATAACCGGTGCTTCATCACCAGCGGTTAAAAGGTTGGCGAGATACTTCATGGGAATGCGCAGAGAGCGCAGATCGGGAATGACCCCATCGACACCTATATGGCCTTTTTGCGCGGCAGACTGAATGGGCGACAGCGGCGGCACATACCAGACCATCGGCATAGTGCGATACTCTGGGTGAAGTGGTAGCGCCACTTTCCAATCCACGGCCATTTTGTAGACCGGTGATTCCTGGGCTGCATTTATCCAGGTGTCGGGAATCCCCTCAGCTCGCGCTGCGGCCTGAACT
>Ga0213869_10001819_pt1 | contig 15405 bp, 17 predicted proteins | sample PICome_10_FD_160083 | JGI IMG/M metagenome (GOLD analysis project Ga0213869, IMG submission 160083) | Coastal seawater microbial communities near Pivers Island, North Carolina, United States - PICO132 | ecosystem: Environmental > Aquatic > Marine > Coastal | place: USA: North Carolina...
AAGGTTCTGACGTATATTTAGACTTAGATGTAAAAGGTTACACGATAGAGGGAAAGAAGCTGTATGTACAGAATAGTGAACATTTAGAAAATACAATAGAAGAAGCGTATAGATATGCTTACAAAAGATTTATATTGAAAGAATAACTTTTTTTCTATGTTTGTTTGAGGATTAGGTGGCAGAGATGCTACCTTTTCCTTTTTATACATATTCCTAGTTTATTTATTGTAATTATATGAAGATTGAAATAAACGTACCTGATTCACTTAGCGAAATAACTTTAGCGCAGTATCAAAGATTTGAGAAGCTGAACACAGAGGATAACAAAGACTCTATATTCTTACTTCAAAAGATGGTAGAGATATTTTGTAATCTTGATTTGAAAGATGTTGCAACAATTAAATACAAGTCTGTAGAACAAATTGTAATGCATTTAAACAAGGTATTTGACACTAAGCATAGTTTGATACCAACTTTTGAATTGGGTGGCTTAGAATACGGCTTTATCCCTGTTCTTGACGATATGAGTTTGGGAGAATATATAGACCTAGACGAAAACTTAGGCAACTGGGATAATATGCACAAAGCAATGAGCGTACTATATAGACCAATAACTTTTAAGAAAGGAAACAAATACAATATAGAACCATACAACGGAATGAACGAAGCACTAAAATATATGCCTTTAGACGTAGTGTTCTCTGCTATGGTTTTTTTTTGGAATTTAAACAACGAGTTAGTACAAACTATCCTGAACTATTTACAGGGGGAGTCCAACAAGATGACTACTCAACAGAAGCAACATTTGGAAGCAAGTGGGGATGGTATCAGTCGGTCTATGGACTTGCTAAGGGGGATGTTACCAAGTTTGATGAAGTTACAAAACTCAACGTTCACGAATGTTTGATTTATTTAGCATTTGAAAAAGAAAAGGTAGAATTAGAAAAGAAACGAATTAGGAGAAAATGAAAGGTTTTTACAACTTAACGGATAAACTAAAAGATACATTAATAGCAGAGCCATTTGTCAATACAGTTACATTTGGTTCATTAGATGATGTTGATTTAAACAAGCAGACTATCTTTCCTTTATCGCACATTATAGTAAACAATACAACCGTAGGAACTAAGACGCTTACTTTTAACGTTAGTATTCTTTCTATGGACATTGTAGATATAAGCAAAGACGAAGTAACTGATATATTTGTAGGAAACGACAACGAACAAGATGTATTAAACACCCAACTAGCTTTACAGACAAGAGTAATAAACACACTACAAAGGGGAGACTTATATACAGACCTTTATCAAATACAAGGAGATGTTACCTGTGAGCCTTTTGTAGATAGGTTTGAAAACAAGTTAGCAGGATGGGCAGCTACATTTGATGTAGTAGTACAAAACGATATGACAATATGCAGCTAGAGAGAACACAAGAACTTTTAGAAACGTTTAAGAAGTTTGTTATTCAGCAATCAAGGTCAAGGCTATCTAAAAGCCAAAAGAACGCTTCTAACGCACTTTATAAGAGTTTGAATGGCAATGTAAAGGCTATGCAAAATTCTATCCTTGTAGAGTTTGAAATGGAAGATTACGGACTGTTTCAAGACAAAGGGGTAAGTGGAACACAAAAGAAATATAATACTCCTTATTCATATACTACTAAGATGCCCCCAATAGCACCTTTAGCAAAGTGGGCAAAAAGTAAAAACATAAGACTAAGAGACGAACAAGGAAAATATAAAAAAGGAAACTACAATACAATAGGATATTTAATTTCAAGAAGCATATTCAGAAAAGGAATAAAGCCTAGTCTATTCTTTACTAAACCATTTGAACAAGCGTTTAAGAAACTACCCGATGAATTGGTAGAGAAGTTTGGTTTAGACGTAGAGGATTTTTTGGCATATACATTAAAAGCAGATAGATTAAGATGAGTACAAAGATAAACGTAAGGAGTCCGTATTATTTAGATATACAAGAACCAACAGCTCCGCAGGTTGAACTAACTTGTAATTTAATTGCCCTAAAGGGTTTAGCGGTAGATGAATTTGGAAATGTTTCTTTACCCAATCCAGAATATGGAGACATTCTATCTTATGATTCAACAGATGTTGATTTTGAATATGGCAAGTTTGATACTGTTTTAACCGACACCTCAAGAACAATAACTTTTAGAATAAGCATACCATCAAACTTTACTAACTCTGCAAATGATTACATAGATTGTAGTGCAACCGCAACACAGCCTGCTTTTGTTTGTACAGGTGGAATAACCGCAACAGGAAGCATTCCAAACCAATCTTTAAATTCAGGTGGCAATACCGTAACTATTGATTTAAGTTCTTATTTTACACAAGGGGTTTTACCAATAGCAGGATATAATATTACTAATAGCTATCCTACATATTTTTCGGCAACAACTAGTGGTAACAATCTATTAATATCCTCAGAGAATAAAGCAGGAACACATACTTTATATGTAGAAGCGTTTGATGGTGATTCAACAACTTGTAATGCAACTCAATCCGTTCAAGTAACTGTAATCTCAACAGAAACATACGACTGTTCGGATTCATACATACAAGGAGGTTTAGTAAATCAAGATGGTAGTATTTTTTTACCAAACGCAAATGGGGTAATTACAGCAACAAGAACAAGCCCTTTAGGGACACCAATAACAAGCCTACCCGCAAACAACACAGGGAGTTTTATAGTCCATACTTTATATTTTGATATTACAGTACCGACAGGATATACAAACACAGGAGCAACGGTACAATGCTCTAAGGATTTTACACAAGTTAGTTCTACCTTACCTGTATTTAATTGTGAAGTAGCATCCTTAACAGGTCAAGCTATTTATACAAGTGGAGCAATTTTACAAGGTAATGCAGGCAAAGGAACTATAAGTAGTTTTAGTCCATCAAGTTTTTTAGCAGTTGACACCAACACACCAAGAAGCGTTACATTTTATGTTACACCTCCTGCGAGCGGATATTCAAATAGTGGAGGTTCTGATATAGAATGTACAAAATCACTAATACAACCAACTTTAGTAGGTTCAGATACTTTAGGAGATACCTTATGGTTTGCTTCTTATGCAGGAGTATCGAGTGCTTGGGAATATATATACAAAGCAGACAATCCAGCGCAAACACAATGGTGGAGAAGTGTTGAGGGTTGGTATGATAATAGAACTTCAACACCCGCACTTGGTTCTAGGTCAGCTTATTTTGTAGGCACAAACCCTGCTAATTGGGTTGGTACTTATACTTGGTATCGTGCTAATTATAATAAAAAAGATAGAGTAGGATATAACTACTATTTGTTAGTTAGCAGAACAACAAGAACAGCTACTCCAATACAAAATTTAGATTGGGATTGGTACGTTTATCAAACAAGCACAGGTTTAATAACTGAGGTTTGGAAATATTTTTATAATACTAAAACAGGAATAAGAATAGCATAATGGCATTAAAGACAGCAAACTTACAGTTATATATTTATACAGGTGTTGAGGGTAGTTATACCGCTAATGACCTTAAATATCAACTTCAAAAAAATATAGTAGGTGAAAATACTAAAATACTTTTTGAAATATCTGAATTGATTAGAGACTATTTAAGTCAAACGTTCAATAACGACTATCTTTCTCAATGCGTATGGGTAACAGCGGTAACAACTTTATATGATGAGACCGATACTGTTTTTGCTTATGGTTCACCTAGTATAGAAACATTTTTAGCAACTGAGGGGTATGGATATTTTGAAGATGAAATAAACCCTGAACTAACTAGGAACGCTTTAATGAGTTCTAATACAATTTATTTACCCGAAAACACAACAGGTAAGTTGCCTATATTTGCTGAGGGTGTTGGAAAGGTAACTATTGATTCCGTAGATACCGAGATAAGCGATAACGGAAACTCTAACCAAAAAATACAATACGTTACAATACCAGCTGATAGTTCAACAATACAAGTTTACGATACAAACGACACAACTCTTTTAAGAACCATATCAGTTAAAACTATATGCGAACCTAAATACACACCTTATAAAATAACTTTTGTAAATAAATACGGTGCTTACCAAGACCTATGGACTTTCAAAAAAAGCATTGAGACTTTTAACGTAACAGATGAAAGATACAAAAGAAACACGGTAGTAAACAACTCTGTAGAATATCCTTTGTATAACGCACAAGAAGAAAGGTACAACACAAATGCTAAACAAACAATAACATTAAATACAGGTTTTATAAATGAAGATTCTAATAGTGTAATAGAAGAATTATTTTTAAGTGAAAATGTTTGGATTAGAAAGGACTCAAAAACTTTACCTGTAATACCAACTACAAAAAGTTTAACCTTTAAAACAAGCGTAAATGATAAACTTGCTAATTACACAATAGATTTTGATTTTGCTTTTAACAAGATAAATAATGTGCGTTAATGTTAAACTTACAACTATACATAGAGGGTCAAGAAGTAGATTTATTTCAAGATGAATCAGTAGTACTTACACAAACAATTCAAGATGTAAAAGACATTGAAAAAGTATTTACTGACTTTAGTAGAACTTTTAGTGTTCCTGCTTCTAAAATAAATAATAAGATATTTCAACACTTCTACAATTATCATATTATAGGATTTGATGCTCGTAAAAAGAAAGATGCTGAATTATATTTAAATTATAAACTATTTAGAAAAGGTAAAATAAAACTAGAGGGTGCAACAAGGAAAAACAATAAAGCACATACTTATAAAATAACATTCTTTGGTAACGGTGTAAACCTAAAAGACTTACTAGGAGATGATAAATTAGACGCACTTGCATTATTAAAAGATTCGTTCAACTTTACTTATAGTGATGCAAATATAAAAACCTATATGCAAACAGGGTTGGATGTTGTGACAAGTAGCGAAACTTTTGAAGATGCAATTATATTTCCTTTAATATCACACAGTAAAAGACTTGTATATGATTCCGCTATTGGTTCAGCTTACGATAATACAGCAACGCAAAACAACATAGCGTATGAAGTGGGAAGTACACACGGTTTACAATTATCCCAATTAAAGCCTGCTATTAGAATTTATCCCATTATAAAAGCTATTGAAAGTCAATATAATTTAACTTTTAGTGATGACTTTTTTAACACAACCAACAACGCCTTTTACAACCTTTATCTATGGCTACACAATAAAACAGGTGGCTTATTTGAGGATGAGGGGAATGTAACACCAGTAGGCAACTTTAATGCAACAGACGTAGATGGTGCAACAATAGATTTATACACTAATTATTTTTCTACACCACAGTCTGACCAAATAGGAAAATCAGCAGGAAAGAAACAAAGATTTTTAGACATTGTAGTAGTGCCATCAGTAGCTGATGAATTTAGTTTAATCATTTATAAGAACGGTGAAGTATTTGATAGATTTGACAATATTTCAAGAGATACTTCGGGAGAGTATAGAGTAACCGACATAGCTTTAGACGCAGGGGATTATACTTTTGCTATTGAATCTGATATACCAAGCACATATGATTTTAGATTTAAAGTTCAAAGAAAGACCGTTAGTGGTATTGGTTGGAGACATATAAAGTTTACAGGAAGTGCGGAGGTTTTAACGGATGTACAATTAAGAGCGTCTAATCAATTACCTGATATTAAAGTAATAGACTTTTTAACCTCTTTGTTTAAAATGTTTAATCTTACTTCATTCCAAAACGATAGTGGAGTAATAGAGATTAAAACATTAGATGAATTTTATGCAAGTAGTACTAAGATATGGGATGTAACACAATACATAGATAAAACCGAATCAAGTGTAGATTCCGTATTACCTTATAAACAAGTAAATCTAAGATATGATGGACACGAAAACTTCTTTGCTAAAAACCATAGTGAGTTGTTTAACCAAGAATGGGGAACTTTAAGGTATCAAGCATCTGAAAAATTTGAGGGTCAAGCATACACTATTACAATACCACTAGAACACTTTAAATACGAAAGACTAAAAGATGTCAACGGAGATAGTTTTACTGATTTACAATGGGGATGGAGTGCTGACATTAAACAAAGTCCAAACTTAGGAAAACCACTATTGTTTTATCCTATTCAACAATCGGTACAAATAGGAGTTATTGAAAGTGATGGGGATTTAGTTCCGCACACAGGCGTTTATATACCATCTAACTCTTTGGATGTAACAAACTCTAAGAACTTAAATTTTAATGCAGAAACAAACGAATACGGATTAGTTCCATTTGAAAAAACATTATTTTACGAGTACTACAAAAACTACGTTAAAGAGATATTTGACCCTCAAAGAAGATTAACCACTACAAAAGCCTATTTACCGCTTTCGCTTACTATTGATTTGACACTAGCGGATAAGATACAGATATTTGAAAATCTATACAGGATAAATAAGATTAGCACAAACTTTGAGACTAATCAATCTACTTTAGAGTTGATAAACATAAAAGAACAAGCAGGAGAGTTGATAGAAGTAATACCTATTATACCCGACAAATATGTTCCGATAAATACCTGTATAACCATAGATAGTACATTCTACTTTACTGATGACGTTAAAGTAAAAACAGACACGCATTGTAATGACGAGGGATTAGAGATTATTTCAACAGATGAAATAGTTCCCGATGTTGTTGCACCAACAAACACACCCGACCAAGTATTAATAGACGTACCATTAATTGTAACACCTCCTACATTGGCTAATCAAACTCAACCCAATGCAACAAGTACTTCTGTGTTTATAAAACATTCGATAACTGAGTTAGGTGCGGTTGGTACAACCAAACAAATAGACGAGTACGGATTCTTTTATTCTACAAACGCAAGTGATTTAACTTCAACAGATGTTGATGTATTGAAAGCAAACAGTAACGTTACTAACGTAGCATATAAAACAACTTCTTTTAATAAGCATACTATTCCAAATGCAGTAACGTTTGAAGTAACTGGATTAACAAACGGAGATGTTGTTTATTGGAAGTTTTATGGAAGAACAAATACTAGCGTGAATTATTCTTTTGCAGATGCTATAACAGAAATTAAAAGTAAATCTACTTTATTAGGTTGTTCGGGTACTTCTTATCAGAGAATTATTGTGCAAAATGATGAAACAACATCAATAACTATTACAGCAATAGACGCTGGTGTTGAAAAAACATATCCAGTAGCAGCAGGCGCACAAGCGTATCTAAATGGTTGTATTTGTGAGGATATAACAGCTACAGGAAACTTTACAATAATATTAAAAGAATACCCTTGTTAAAATGATAAAAAATATATTAGACTTATTGGATTTCGCAAGAAACGATAAATGGAAAGGGCAATATATAGACATTGCACTAGGTAAAAACAAATACCCTGAATCAATAAAAGAAGCATACCAACAATTTAGAAAGGAATTATGATTAAAAAGACCGTAGAATTTGAACTAAAATATCAAGAAGCAGCAAAGAACGCTGATGAATTAGGTAAAATAGTTCAAAAGCAGGATAAGGAGATAGCTAAACTTCAAGGCACAATAGACAAAAACTTTGATGATATTGCTAAGTCTAGTAAATCTACTGCCAAAGGCGTAAAGGGTATTGGTAATGCTTTAAAAGCAGCAGGGATTGGGTTGGCTATTGCAGCTTTTGCAAAACTAACAGAAGTCTTTAATCAAAACCAAAAGGTAACTGATGCCTTTAACACAACATTTGAAGTTCTTAGTTTAGCTTTTAATGACTTCTTTAACTTCCTAGACGCTAATGTAGGAACGGTAATAGACTATTTTAAGGGCATATTTGAGAACCCTGTACAATCTATAAAAAACTTTGGTCAAGCGTTAGTAGATAACATTATAGAGCGTGTTAAAAGTAGCTTAGACGCTTTAGGCTTTTTAGGTGAAGCGGTTGTAAAAGTATTTAGTGGTGATTTTGCAGGAGCAGCCGAAAGCGCAAAGAATGCAGGTAAAGAATTAATAGACGTAGTAACAGGGGTAAACAATACATTTGACAAGGTTGCTGAAATTACACCTACAATAGTTGATGGTATTAAAAACTATGCTAAATCTACATTTGAAGCAGCAAAGGGAACTGTAGAACTAAACAAACAAGCTGAAATAGCTGCAGTAATTAATCAAGGTCTTATTGAGAAGTACGACAGACAAGCTGAACAACAAAGACAACTTAGAGATGACGAAACAAAAACTATTGAAGAAAGAATTGCAGCAAACAATAAGCTAGGCGAAATACTAGAGGAGCAACAAAAGTTAATGCTCGAGAATGTTGATATAACAATTAGAGCAGCACAGGCAGAATACAATAAAAACAAAAACCAAGAAAACTATATAGCATTACTAGAAGCACAAAACGAACGTGAAGCAGTATTAGCACAAATAGAGGGTTTTCGTTCAGAGCAAATAATCAATAGAATATCTTTAGAAAAAGAACTAGGAGATTTAAAAGACGAACAAGCAGAAAAAGATAAAGAACGTGCGGAAGCAGAAATACAGTTAGCAAAAGACGTACAAGACGCAAAAATGCAGTCTGCTATGCAAGGGTTAGCGTTAATTGGAGAAATTGCAGGAGAGGGTAGCAAGGTAGCTAAAGCAGCTGCAATAGCACAGGCAACTGTTTCGGGTGTTCAATCTACAATAGAAGCATATAAGACCGCAGCAGCTTCACCAATTACAAGTGTATTTCCTGTATATCCAATAATACAAGCAGGACTAGCAGCAGGATTCGCAGCAACTAATATAGCTAAAATTAAATCTACTTCAATGAGTGGGGGCGGTGGAGGTTCTATTGGCGGAGGGGGTTCAGCAGCACCACAAGCACCATCATTTAACATTGTAGGAGCAGCACCTGAAAACCAATTAGCACAAACGCTAGGAGAGAGAGAAGATAAACCAATGAAAGCATACGTTGTAAGTAATGAAGTAACCAATGCCCAAGCGTTAGATAGAAATATCATTGAGGGAGCATCAATAGGGTAACAAAATAATAAAAATATTATTGTATTAATATGGATATAGTAGAACTATTTATAGACGAAGAAGATGCAATCGGAATTGAAGCTATTAGCGTAGTAGAATCCCCTGCAATCGAAGAAGATTTTATTGCTTTAAAGAACCAAGAGTTTAAACTTGCAGAAATAGACAAGGAAAAGCGCATACTTATGGGTGCTGCTTTAATTCCTAATAAGCCTATTTATCGTAAAAACGAAGATAACGAGTATTATATATATTTTAGTCGTGATACTGTAAGGAAAGCTAGTGAGTTATTCTTTATAAATGGCAATCAAAACAATTCAACACTAGAACACCAAATGCCTTTAACTGGTTTAAGTGTTGTTGAGAGTTGGATAGTAGAAAGCGAAAAGGATAAATCAAGACATTACAACCTAGAAATGCCTATTGGTACTTGGATGGTCTCGATGAAAGTCTTAAACGATGACATTTGGAACAACTACGTTAAAACAGGGAGAGTAAAAGGGTTTTCTATTGAGGGATATTTTGCAGACAAAGCAGAAAGACCAAAAGATAAATCCTTAAAAGACGACTTGTCTGAACAAGAAGCTATTGATAAATTAGAACAATTAAAAAACTTATTAAGTGGCAAAGAACACAGCTTATAGAGTCCACGTAGAGGACGTTGAACAATCGGTAGTAGATAATGTAAATATTGAAGATGGTGCAATGCTTCGTACAGATGAATATTTGTATATGGGGCATAACAATCAAAACGTAATTGTATATCCACAAACAGGGGGTTTAAATTTAGGTTGGGCTAGATACAATGATACTTTTTACGTAGGTTCAGACGATACTACTAAATTACTTCTTGCGGATGGTGTTGAGGTTACTTTACCTAATAACGGAGGAACTGTAACAAGAAGTCATCCAAGTATTGATTTTTATAATTCAGCAACTAATAAGTTTGTAGGCTTAAATGAGAATGATGTTTATATAGCTACTGTTGTGTTTAAAAAGAGTGCAGCAAATGCTAATCAAACTCATTTAGACTTTAGACTTGTTGATGGAGATTATGAAAGGATAGATATGTCTTTAGGTTTTTATAAAGGAAACGATGAAACACAAAACCAACACACAATGTTTCAATACTATTTAGATGCAAATGCTTTAGCAAATGGTCTTACACCAAAAGTAACTGCTGATGGTGGTACTGCTAAAATTTGGGATATTATATTTTTTATACAACGTACACAAAACGCAGGATAATGAAAGAAAAAACAGAAAGAAATCCTAGTCCACAAAATGACCGTAGAGCGTGCTTATGTAAAGACGGTAAAACTTATTCAAGAGAATGTTGTGATGGTAGCTACCAAGCACAAGGGATAGGAAACATAACAGGAACTGAATAAAAATATAACAAACTAAATATTAATTTATTGTAATATATATGAAAGCAACAGATATGTTAAACAAAGTAAAAGAACTAATTGGGGTGGAGTTATCTCAAGAGGTTAAACTAGCGCAGGCAACTTTAGAAAACGGTACAGTTATAGAGAGTGAAGATTTTGCTGTAGGAAGTGAAGTATTTATTGTAACTGAGGATGAAAAAGTAGCCTTACCAGTAGGAGATTACACTTTAGAAGATGGGGAAACTTTAATCGTAGAACAAGAGGGTGTTATTGCATCTATTGGAGCGACTGAGGAAGAAGCACCTGCTGAGGAAGAAGTAGAAGCCAAAGAAGATGAAAAAGAAGAAATGGGCTACGCTACTAAAGAAGAACTAGCTGAGGTAAAAGCTATGATTGAAGAAATTAAATCAATGCTAGAGCCTAAAGAGGAAATGAGTGAAGAAGCACCTAATACTATTAAGTCTGAGGAAACTACTACTAAAACAGTATATGCATCTGAGGAAGAAGTAGAATTGTCTGCTGAGCCTATTGCAAAGATTACTCACAACCCTGAAGCAGAAACTAAAAAGAACTTAAATCTATTCTCTCAAAAAAGACCAAGTAATGCAGCGGATAGAGTTATGCAAAGAATTGCAAACATTAAAAAATAACAAATAAATAAATAAAAAATGCCAACAACAACAACTCAAAATGCAAGTGTTGCATATAACGGAGAATTTGCAGGACAATATATTTCTGCTGCTCTTTTAAGCGCATCAACTTTAGAGGGTGGAGGACTTACAGTTAAGCCTAACATCAAATTTCAAGAGGTTATCAAAACCATTTCAACTGACGATTTAGTAAAAGATGCTAGTTGTGATTTTACAGCTACCAGTACTATTACACTAGACGAGAGAACTTTGACTCCTGAGTATCAACAAGTAAACTTACAACTTTGTAAGAAAGATTTTCAAAATGACTGGGAAGCTATCTCAATGGGCTTTAGCGCACACGATTCTTTACCATCATCTTTTTCTGATTTCTTAATTAGCCACGTTGCTGCAAAAGTTGCACAAAGAACTGAAACTTCTATTTGGGCAGGTTCAACTGCTACAAGCGGACAGTTTGATGGTCTTGTAACTAAAGCACTCCTTGATGGAACTGTAAACGATGTTACAGGAACTACAGTAACTGCAGGAAACGTAATTGACGAATTAGGTAAGATTGCTGATGCTATCCCATCTACTCTTTATGGAAGTGAAGATTTAAACATCTACGTTTCTCAAAACATCGCTAGAGCTTATGTAAGAGCGTTAGGAGGATTTGCAACTGCAGGACTAGGTGGTTCAGGTACAAACGCAATGGGAACTCAATGGTTTAACAACGGTGCGTTAACCTTTGATGGTATCAAAATCTTTGTTGCTAACGGACTTGCTGCGAACAAAGCAATGGCTGCTGAAAAATCTAACCTATACTTTGGAACTGGTCTTTTATCTGACCACAACGAAGTAAAAGTTATTGATATGGCTGACATTGATGGGTCTCAAAACGTAAGAGTCGTAATGAGATTTACTGCAGGAGTAGAGTACGGTATCGGTTCTGATATTGTTCTTTATTCTTAATAAATAGGATTAAATAACTTAAAGGGGTAGGTGGTAACTAATCTGCCTACCCTTTTTTAATATAAAAAATATGGCTTGTGATTTAACACGTGGTAGAAAAGAACCCTGCAAAGATGTAGTTGGTGGTCTGAAAAATATTTACTTTACCCATTTTGGAGACTACGGTACAGTAACACAAACAGATGACGAGATTACTGATATGTCAGGTACTTTTACTGCCTTTAAATATGAACTAAAAGGAAATAGTAGCTTTGAACAAGCTATTACTTCAAGCCGTGAAAACGGTACGACTTTCTTTGAGCAAACTTTAAACCTTACACTAAAAAAATTGTCTAAGGAAGATAACAAAGAATTAAAGCTCTTGGCTTTTGGAAGACCTCACGTAGCAGTTGAAGATTATAACGGAAATGTTTTTGTTATGGGTCTTGAACACGGAGCAGAAATAACAGGAGGTTCAATTTCAACAGGAGCAGCAATGGGAGATTTAAGTGGATATACTTTAACACTTGCAGCATCTGAATTGAAACCTGCTAACTTTGTATCAGCACCAACAGCAGCAAACCCATACGATGGTATGACAAGCGCAACGGTAACTATTACAGAAGGAACGAACTCTTAAACCGAGTTTCATTTGATGAGGAAGGGTGGCTATATGCTGCCCTTTTTTTTTGCTTTATAAATAACAAATTCAAAGTTTTTTTATTGTATTAATATGATTGTATTAGAAGAAAGCACAAGTACGCAAACTATTAATTTAATACCACGTAAATTTACAAGTGGAACGAGTTATAATGTAACTATTATAAACGAATCTACAAATACAGAAGTTTACAATGTAGATACAACCGATATAGCCGAACAATTGTATTTTAATACATATTCTGCTATATTTCCTGTTAAACAAGATGTTACTTATACTTTTACAATTAAAGAAGGTGCAGAGGTTATACATAAAGATAAAATCTTTTGCACTAATCAAGCTGACTTAACAGATTACACTATAAATAGTGGTGCATTTATTTCTAATGACACAGATAACGAATTTATTACATTCTAATGGATAACTTACACATTGTAAATTTAGCTTCATACAATAGACCTAAGATAAGCGAGGACAAGAATCGTGAATGGGTAGATTATGGAGACAACAACGATTACTACTCTTATTTAATTGAACTTTACACTAATTCAACTACTAACCATTCTATCATAAATGGAGTTAGTAATATGATTTATGGTAAAGGTTTAGATGCTTTAGATAGTAATACAAAACCAAACGAATACGCTGCAATGCGTTCTATTGTTTCCGACTCTTGTTTGAGAAAGATAATACTAGACTTAAAACTATTAGGAGAGGGAGCGTTTCAAGTATTGTATCAAAAAGGTGAAGTAAAAAAAGCTGAACATTTCCCTAGACAAACGCTAAGAGCGGAAAAAATGAACGATGATGGAGAGATAGAAGCATATTACTATCATCCCGATTGGTCAAAAGTTAAACGTAGTGATAAACCTCAACGTATAGCTGCTTTTGGTTTTGGTAACGGTAACGAACCTGAGATAAAAATAATCAAAAAATATGTTTCAGGATATGATTACTATTGCCCTGTTGATTATCAAGGTGGGTTGGCTTATGCAGAATTAGAAAGTGAAATAGCAGACTACTTAATCAATGATGTTCAAAATGGTTTTAGTGGAACTAAGGTAGTCAACTTTAATAACGGTGTTCCTGATGCAGAGAAGCAATTACAAATAAAGAACGATGTAATGCGAAAACTCACAGGTTCAAGGGGTGAGAAAGTAGTAATTGCATTTAACAATAACGCTGAATCTAAAACGACAGTAGATGATATTCCATTAAACGATGCTCCACAACATTACGAGTATTTATCTAATGAGTGTTCTGCTAAATTAATTGTAGCACATAGGGTAACAAGTCCTTTGCTTTTAGGAATTAGAACAGAGAACAATGGTCTAGGCTCTAATGCAGACGAAATAAAGACCGCTGCGCTACTTTTTGACAATATAACTATAAAACCCTACCAAGACTTATTAACGGACTGTATAGACGATATATTGGCGGTTAATGGTATTTCACTTAAACTTTATTTTAAGACTTTACAACCTTTATCATTTATTGAAACAGATAATGCTATTACGGATGAAGCACGTGAAGAAGAAACAGGAGTTAAGAATGAATTTTCTTTATCTAAAGAGTTTGATGACGATAAAATGTTTGATTTACTTGATGAGTTTGGAGAAGAAGAAGATTTAGAGAATTGGGAATTAGTTGACGAAAGAGAAGTAGATTATGACCAAGAAGAAGCATTAGACAAAATGATTGGATTAGCTTCAACTGGAACTGCTAGACCAAATTCAGCAAGTGAACAAGATGGAGAAGTAGAAAACTTAAAATTCAAAGTACGTTATCAATATGCACCTTTAAGTACACAAGCTAATAGCAGAGAGTTTTGTAAAAAAATGGTATCTGCTAAAAAGATATATCGTAAAGAAGATATTACACAAATGAGTCAAAGAGCGGTCAATGCAGGATGGGGATTAAGTGGTGCAGCTACTTATGACATTTGGCTTTATAAAGGAGGTGGTGCTTGTCATCATTTTTGGATGCGTAAAACCTATATGGCTAAAGACGTTAAACCCGATGCAACAAACCCAAATGCAGAGATTAGTGTAAATAAAGCAAAAAAGGAGGGTTTTAAACCCGAAACTAACGACCCAAAAGTGGCTAAACGACCAGTTGATATGCCCAATAAAGGATTTGTAAATAAGTAAGAAATGGCAGACGCACTATTCATAACAAGAAAAGATTTAGTAAAGTTTAGTTCTCTAAACGGAAATGTAGATACTGACAAATTCTTACAATATATTAAGATAGCACAAGATATACATATCCAAAATTACTTAGGAACTGACCTTTATAATAAAATCCAAGCGGATATAATAGCTACTACTTTAGCAGGAGACTATTTAACCCTCGTAAACGACTATATAAAGCCTATGTTGATACATTGGGCATTAGTTGAGTACTTACCCTTTGCAGCATATACAATCGCTAATAAGGGCGTTTATAAGCATAATTCAGAAAATGCTGAAAACGTATCAAAAGAGGAAATAGACTTTTTGATTGAAAAGGAGAGAACAACTGCACAATACTACACAGAGAGATTTATAGACTATATGAGTTTTAACGCTAGTTCTAAATTTCCCGAATATTATACTAATAATAATGAAGATATATATCCCTCAAAGGATGCTAATTTTGGTGGATGGGTGCTATGAGCAAAGTAGTAAGATATAAACCAAAACAAGAGAACGTAAATAAGTTAAAACAATATTTAGCTTATATAACAAAAACCAAAAAAAGTAATTGTAA
>Ga0213869_10001824_pt1 | contig 15377 bp, 15 predicted proteins | sample PICome_10_FD_160083 | JGI IMG/M metagenome (GOLD analysis project Ga0213869, IMG submission 160083) | Coastal seawater microbial communities near Pivers Island, North Carolina, United States - PICO132 | ecosystem: Environmental > Aquatic > Marine > Coastal | place: USA: North Carolina...
AATATTTATAACCTAAGAGGAGTTTTAATAGAAAGTTTTATTTACAATAAATCTAAATATAATTTAATGCATCTTAAATCTGGGTTTTATCTAATGCAAAATCAAGATGGCATCAATAATTTATTTATAAAAATTATTAAACTTTAATCATAGCTAAAAAGTAATACTCTTCATTTTTATAATAAAGATTATTGAATTGGTCTTTTAAAAGTGGAAGAGACTTTTTTAAGAAACCTTTAAGGGTGAAAATTTCATAGCGGATGTTTTCGAAAAATATAAATATATCTTCTGAGTTGGTATTATAATAATCGGCAGCACCTAACCCATGTTCAAAAATGATAACAGGATGAAACTTCTCAATAACTTTTTCAGAACCTTTTAATACTCCATATTCACCACCTTCTACATCAATTTTAACTAAATCAACCCTTTTTTCATTCAATAATTCTATGTCTAGAGTACTAGTTTTTATTTTTATTTTTTTAATTTTTTCGTTTTTTGGATATGCTCTTTTTTTAATTCCACTATATGCCGGATTTGATAAAACATGATGGAAATCTGATTCTCCACTATAATCTGACAACGCAACATTTCTAACTTCACAAATATTTTTGTATTTAAATTTTAAATCATTGTACAAACTGGGTATAGGTTCATATGCAAAATGATGCCCATTTGGAGATAATTTTAAAGCCTGATCCATCACTTCACCTACATGGCAACCTACATCGATAAAAGTTGAATTTTCGTCTAAAACAAGTTTCATTATTTGATATGTCTCCTTGTCGTAGCGAATATTGCTGGTAAAGGGGAAAATTTTCTTTAAAATATTTTTTATAAAATTAATGAGCATTTAAAGTTTTTATTTTTCAATTATAGTTAGCTCAGTTCTTCTATTCTTAGCTTTATTTAATAAGGTGTTATTATCTTCAAGAGGTCTAGTTTCACCATAACCTTTAAAAAAAAGTCTATCAGAGGATATATTATTTTCAATTAACCAATTCACAACAGCCTTTGCTCTATTTATAGAAAGTTGTAAATTAAGTTTATTATCTCCATCACTATCTGTATGTCCGCTTATTTCAATTTTAATTTCAGGGTTAATACTCATGAGTTTTAAAACTTTATTAAGCTCTACGATTGAAGATTGTTTCAAATCTGATTCGCTTTTTTCAAAAAATATATTTTCTAATATGAATGTTCCAGATTTTATTTTTTCTAATTCAATAATTAAGAATCCATCTTCCGATAAGTTTATACTGTCAACATAAATATTTTTTGAATAAAACATATAACCCTCTTTTTCAGCATGTAATGCAAAATCTATATTATTAGGAACTGTTATTAAAAATTCTCCGTTTCCTATTTTAGACTGCATTTGAGATATTACATTTCCTTTATCTAAATTAGAAAGCTGAAAATATGCTGTTAAAGGGGTTTTAGTTTCTGCATCAATCACTTTCCCTTTTAAATAAGTAATAGGTAAAGGCTTGAATTTTTCTTCAACCTTGAAACTATACAAGTCTAAACTACCATATCCTCCTTTTCTATCTGAAGAAAAGTACCCTAAATCGCCATTAGGTGAAATTAAAATTGAATTCTCGTCCATGAATGAATTTAAAGGATAGCCTAGATTTACGGGATTAGACCAAGATTCATCTTCTTGCATTCTTGACATATAAATATCTAATCCTCCCATTCCTGGGTGACCATTACTAGCAAAATAAAGTGTTTTTCCATCGGGATGGATTTGAACAGATTCTTCTCTATATGGCGTATTAATATTAGATGATATCTTTTTTGGTTTTGACCATGTTCCATCATCTAATATTGAGGAAAAATAGATGTCTTGATTATTTGGATTTCTTCTTTCTCTGTTATAAGTCATTCCTCGAACAAAATATAAAGTTTTTCCATCTGACGAAAACGATGGCTGAGTCTCCCAATGCTTTGAATTAATTGGCGGACCTAAATTAACTGGATTAGACCATTTTTGGCCATTATTTTGACTGTAAAATAAATCACAACTTCCATAACCTTTTCTTCCATTTCCGTATTCATAATCCCCTTTAGCACCAGTTTCACAACCTACAAAAATTATATATTGACCATCCGAACTAAATGTTGGGGCTCCTTCATTAAAATCACTATTTATAACATCACTTATTAAAGTACTATTTGACCAGTCATTATTTTCATCTCTTTTGGAAACGAATATATCTTCCTGTCTTCCCATACTTACTGAAATATCATTTACTCTCCTAGTAAATAAGAAAGTTGAATCATCAGCTGTTATAGATGGAAAATACTCAGGCAACTCAGAATTAATTGAAGGACCAAGATTTATAGGTTTAAAATTAACAGGGTTTTTAATAGCATTAAGGGCAAATAAAGAATTTTGAATCATTCTATTTATCTTTATCATAAATCGTTTGTCAGCTAAAGGCGACTGCTGGTATCTTTTGGCATTAGTTAAGCACTCTTTATAATTACCAACTGCTATTTGCATACTAGCTAAGTAATAATATTCTATTATTGGAACTGAATTTGAGGAAAACATCATTTTTTTTCTAAAAAAAATAGCAGATTTAATGTCCCCTTTTTCAATATTTAAGTTGGACAATAAGCTATAAGCCTCCCAAAATGTAGAATCCTTTGCTAGTGATTTTATTAAAAGATTTTCTGTTCCTTCAATATCAGGTTTCCCTGTTTCAACACTTATATTATTGAAACATACAATAGCTTTTTCATAATACTTTATTGCCTTTTTATTAACAGTAGAATAGAGTACACTTTGTCCAAAAAATGAATGAAATGAAATGATTTGGATAAAAAACAATAATATTACTTTACTCATAGATTAAGAAATATTTAAAAATTTATGAGATTGAATAGACAATCTCCAATGAGGATTATTTTCTAAGAAAGTCAATATAATAGGTAAATGTTTTTCCATTTTTGACCATTCTGGCTGAATATATAAATTACAATTCTTATTGATCATTTTTTTTTCATGTTCTTGAGCCCACTCCAAATCACTTTTTTGAAAAATTACAACTTTTAGTTCATCTGCTAATTCATAAATTTCATCCAATGGTTTTTTAAATTTCTTAGGGCTAAAACAAATCCAATCTAGATTTTTTGGTAAAATATTAGTTCCCGCTGTTTCTATCGCAGTATAAAAGTTATTCTCTTTTAGTTTTCTAGTAAGCTTGTTAATATTATGCAAAGTAGGTTCACCTCCGGTGATAACTATAAACTTCGTTTTAAATTTAAGTGCTTGACTTACAATACTATCTTCAGAAATACTTGGGTGTTTATCCGAATCCCAGCTTTCCTTAACATCACACCAAATGCAACCCACATCACATCCTGCCAATCTAACAAATACTGCAGGTTTACCAGTGTGAAAACCTTCACCTTGTAAAGTATGAAACAACTCCATGACGGGTAACTTACTTTCCTTATTTTTTATCTTTTGGATTTTCACTTGTCTTTTTGCTTTTATTTTGTTTTTCTTTTTTGGCTTTTTTTCTTAGTTTTCTTCTTCCTTTTTTGGTATTGCTTGCTTCAATAGAAGACTTGTTTGCTAGCATTTCGTTAAATTTTGTTTCCTCTTCATGGTCTTTTACTATTCCAAATCTATCAAACTCTAAAATCATCCAAAGCGTTCCTTTACTAAATAAAACAAAATTTGTTTTATTCCCATTTTCTAAATAATGTTCCCACTTGCCATCTTTTAATCCTTCCTTCCAGCTACCTATATTTTTTAACTGGCCATTTTCGTAAAAATATTCCCATCTTCCAATTTCTATTCCCTTGTCCCAGTGTTTTTCAAAAGATTTTTGACCATTTTTATGATAATAAAACTCATTTCCATCAACTACTCCGTATTTAAATGATTTAGACATTTTAAGCACACTGTCTTTGTAAAAAGTTTTATAGCTACCATTGAATGATCCTTCTTTATAATTTATTATTTTTTTAGGTTTACCATCTTCATAATAATAAGTTTGAGTACCATCTAATAAATTATTTTTGTAGTTTAAGGTTTTAGATGGTTTACCATTTTTATGAAAAAACAACCACTCTCCTACTTTATCACCCATTTCATAAGTATTCCCCCATGCAATATTTCCATTTTCATGCCAATATCCCCAGGTACCATTTTCTATTCCATTTAGGTAAATTGACTTAGTTTTAATATTTCCATTTTTATAATATGTAAAACATTCTCCATTCTCTTTACCTAAAATAAAATTTGTTTTTCTTTCTAATTTTCGATTATCATAATAAGAAACACAAGTGCCAGTATATGGCTTCCCAGATTTTTTATGATAAATAATTGAGCTTCCAGGTGTCCATTCTAAATCCTTGTTACAATCCAGAGCTTTTCTTTTAGAAACATATTCATTATTGGCAACAGTTTTTGCCCCTTTTATCGTAAACTTTAGATCATCTTGAGAGTAATTAAGTGAACATAAAAGAAATATGAAAGAAAACAATACTAGTTTCATGATTTAAAATTAGTGGTTTATATATTAAATACGATAAAAAGCAACATATATTTACAGTATGAATAAATTTTCTCTTCCTAATGAGACCGTCTGTGCAATTTCAAGTCCGCCTGGTGTTGGAGGTATTGCAGTTATTAGAACGTCTGGAAAAGATGCTCTTTTAATAGTTGACTCTATTTTTTCTAAATCATTAAAAAAATCAAAAGGATATTCAGTTTTATATGGTACTATTTTTGAAGGAAACAAAGAAATAGACCATGTAATTGTAACTATTTTTAAAAATCCTCATTCATTTACAGGTGAAGATGTAGTTGAGATTAGTTGCCATGGTTCGACATTTATTCAACAGAAAATACTTGAATTACTTTGTATTAATGGTGCAAGGATTGCAAATCCTGGTGAGTTTTCCAAAAAAGCCTTTTTAAATGGGAAATTTGATCTTAGTCAAACGGAAGCAATTGCCGATCTAATAAATTCAAGATCTAATGCTGCTCATGAACTAGCTATTAAGCAAATGAGAGGAGGGTTTTCTAATGAGTTAAAAAATCTAAGAGGAAAATTAATTGATTTTGCTTCTCTTATTGAGCTAGAACTTGATTTTTCAGAAGAAGATGTAGAATTTGCTGATAGAAAAAAATTATACGAATTTGTAGATGAGTTAATTAATCATTTAAATATTTTAAAAAATTCATTCAAATTAGGAAATGCTATAAAAAATGGTGTTTCTACCGTAATTGCAGGGAGGCCCAATGCTGGCAAATCAACGCTTTTAAATAATTTACTTAACGAAGACAGATCGATAATTTCTTCTAAAGCAGGTACTACAAGAGACACAATTGAAGAAATTTTAAATATTAATGGAATAGATTTTAGGCTGGTAGATACTGCTGGAATTAGAAAAAGCAAAGATGAAATAGAACAAATTGGAGTTAAAAAAACTTTAGAAAAAATTAGTAATTCATCTATTGTTATTTATATATATGATTGTTCCATTATTTCTAAAAAGGAAGTAAATGAAGATCTTGAAAAATACTTGAAAAAGGAAATCCCTTGTTTGGTAATTGCTAATAAAATTGATTTATTAAATAACACGAAAAATATTCCAAATCAGCATTTTAAAACATCCTTAAGTCTTGATGTAAATATGGAAGGTTTTAAAAATAAAATTTACGAATTATTTACTAACCGAAATTTAGACTATCAGGAAGTAATAATTAGTAATTTAAGACATTATGAAGCATTGGAAAATGCAAATAAGGAACTTGTAAAGGTTAAAACTGGACTGGATAATAATACTTCAGGTGATTTTTTAGCAATGGATATTAGACAAGCTCTACAGTATATAGGAACCATCACTGGAGAAATTTCTTCAGATGAATTATTGGGAAATATTTTTGCTAATTTTTGTATTGGAAAGTAACTAAAACAAAAATTTAATTAATTTATAGATTAAAAAAACCCCAAATTAATGAGGTTTTTTTATAAGACGTATAGTAAAAGAGTATTATCTTTTAACTTCAACTGTAGTTGGATTATATAAGCTAAAGGTTATACCACTAACTAATCCATTAATAAAAGTATGCTGAGTTGTTACTTCATAATCTTTAGCACCTTTTGCCATTTCTTGTGTGTTAGGTGTTTTTCCAGAAACTAACCCACCAAGGAAATTATGTTGTGTAGCTTTCTCTACCATTCCACTCTGAGCACCTTGTCCAACGATAGTTTTATGTACATAACATGATGTAAACATAAAAGAGACGAATAATAATGTTATAATTTTTTTCATGAATTTTTAATTTTACAAGTTTGATTTTAGTTGACTATTTTTTCTTGAATTAAGAACCACATCCTATACAGTCAAAATGAGAATCTTCTGGTTTAACTCCATTTAATTTCATTTCTAAATTATGGATTTGATCCCTAATCTCCATATCCTCCATCATATTTCCAGTTAATTTAGTTTTTAATGATTCTATTTCTGAATTTATGTTAGATGACACTTCCATTTTTATTAAATTTTATATTCTAATATATTTATAAACTTTTAATTTCAAACAATTTAATTTCAGAAGTTTTTAAAAAGTTTTTCAACAATAGTATTTTCATCTTTGATTAACTCTTATTATTAACCAAGTAACTAAATACTTGGTTAATATATCTCAAAATAAAAAAATATTTAAGCTCTATTTTCAAATATTAACTTCTAAAATATCTCCAAATCTTGTAGTATAACAAGGTGATAATTTTTCTTGTTTCAACCTCCATTTCCTATCAAAACCTTGAGCGGCTAATCTAACCTTATTCCTTCCCATTTTTTCATTGACATGATCCATAGCGCTCATTATATTCTTAGTTTTAAGAATATCTTGATTACTAAACAAACTCAACTGCCTAAATTCTTCAGAAACAATATCTCCTACAATAACTCCTGCTTTTTTATAGCTGAATCCTTCTTTAAAAATTCTTTCTAAAGCTATTAAAGCTTGTTTAGTAATTTCCATACTATCGTTACTAGGAACATCTAAAATAACTTTCTGACAAGCATTGTACTGAGTATTTAAATCCTTAAAAGAGTTTGTTTTAATAAAAACTAAAATGCAAGAAGTAAGACTTTTTTCTTTTCTTAATTTCATAGCGCATGTTGATGCATAGGAAGCTACCGCTTCTTCTAATTCAGAATGTTTTTTCACATCCATCCCGAATGATCTTGAAGTACAGATGTTTTTTTTTCTTTGGGTTTCGTATTCCAGTGGCAGGCAAGAAATTCCTTTTAATTCTTTAATCATTCTAAGGCCATGAATAGTCATGTTCTTTTTAATCCAAGATTCATTCGCATTAACTAAATCATAAGCAGTTTGATAACCTCTTTGGGATAAAAATTCAGAATACTTTCTACCTATTCCCCATAATTCATTAACACTGAAATTCTTAAGAACTTGGGTTATTGTACTTGGTTTTTTCATGAAGAAAACCCCTTCTTTACTGTGTTTCTTAGCTATGTGATTTGCTACTTTAGCCAAAGTCTTGGTAGGTGCAATTCCTATTGAAACTGGAATTCCAGTCCACTGCCCTACTTTTTTTCTTAACTCGGTAGAGAATTTAAAAGGTTTAGTAATTCCTTTTATGTCTAAAAAAGCTTCATCTATAGAATATATTTCAATTCGTGGAGCTTCATTAGATAATATTTGCATAACTCTGTTAGAAAGGTCACCGTACAAAGCAAAATTAGAAGAGAACACGTGAACGTTATGGTGGTCAAAAATAGACTTCATTTTAAAAGCTGGAGCTCCCATTTTTATACCTAAAGACTTAGCCTCGTTACTTCGGGCAATAACACATCCATCATTATTAGATAGAACAACAATTGGCTTGTTTTCCAGTTTCGGCTGAAAAACCCGTTCACAAGAAGCGTAAAAATTATTACAATCAACTAAAGCTATCATACTTTATGTATAATATGAGTTACTACTCCCCAAACTTTAAAGTTCATTTCCTGAGTAATTTCAATAGGTTTAAAATTATCATTCTCTGGATTTAAAAATAATAAATCTCCTTTTTTATGAATCCTCTTAACGGTAAATTCTCCATCTAGCACCGCCAAAACTATGGTCTTATTCTTGGGCTCTAGAGCTCGGTCTACCACCATTACATCGCCGCTAAAAATACCTGCATTTTGCATAGAATCACCTGTCACCTTAACACAGAAAGTAGCTGAAGGATGCTGGACTAGATATTCTTGTAAATTTAAATCTAGTTCCATAAAATCTTCTGCTGGAGATGGGAAGCCAGCAGAAACATTAGATTGATAAAAAGGAATATCTAGAGTCTTCTCTTCCATAGAATAGAAACTTAGTTCTTTGCCTATATGTACACGTTTTAATTTTTTCAAAGGAATACTTTATTAACAAGTGGTGAATTTCTTTTTTTATTTTAAAAGAAATAAATTAATTGATCAATATTTTTTAACAAATATGATTTTACTTTTTATTGTTCATTATTTTGATTTTCAACAAACTTAATATTTGCTTGAATCTCTGGAATATCTCTTATTTGAATTTCTTTTTTTATTTGAATGGACTTTTCTTTTAAATCGTTGGTTATGATTTGTTTTTTCCGCTTCTCCATGGGCGGGTTTAGTTTTTCAGCATTTTCAAATTCAATAACACTTTCTAAAATTTCTTTAGGCAATTGCTTCGCTTTTTGTAAAGTATCTAAAAACTCTTCGGCAAAAAATTGATCAATCTGGATTCTTCTTTTAGTAGTATGTGCAAATTTTCCGATAATTCTACAAACATTATCTCTTTCTTCTGGACTTAATTTATCTGCAAATTCATATTCTTCTATTTTCTTCAAACTTAAAATGATAGGTTCTAACGAATCTTTAGTTATTATATAAACATTATAGTCTCCAATATTGTAAGTAAATTGTTTAATAACGTGTAAGGTATTTGATGGAATTACAAGAAATAAATCTTTTTTCACGTCTTCGTGCTTTGCATATTTATTTAAATTTTCAGTTTGTAACTTTATGTACTTCGGGAAATTATTTAAGTCATCATTTGCAGGGCTTTTTGCATCAAAAACAATTAGTTGATCCATTATTTCAATAGAATTATCAGGCTTATTTCGTGGGTGGGGAAAGTCTTCTTGACTTATGTACTTAATTACATGATTATGACATATTAATTGCAAATGATTTTCTACATCTTTTTCGTGATCTCTCCAGGTTTGTTTTAGATTCTCTAACTCTTGTTGAGCTTCTTTCACTCTATCGTCATTGACTCTTTGTTTTTCATTTTCTAAACTTTCTTGTAAAGTGTTAGTAGATTCAATAGATTTTCTAAGAGTTGTATTTCTGTTTTCTTCCTCTTGAATTAATTTGGTGTTTTCATTTTTAAGATTATTTCTTTCAATTTCAATAAGTTTTAATCTTTCCTGAAATTGAGTTTTTTCTAGCTTAATTTGCTCAAAGGAAGTTAGTTTAGTATTTGCAATTTCAATACTTTGTTGGTGTATATTTATTTCTACTTCTTTTGCAGCTACCTTTTTTTCTAACTCAGAAATCTTATTTCTTTCTTCTTCTAGAGCATCTTGCAAGGGGCTATTATCAACTGTTTTTCTAGTAATTAGAAATACAACAGCTGCTAAAATTAAAACGAGGGTAATCACAATAATAATATCCATAAATAATATTTGTAACTAATTTAATTATTTATCAATATATAAAAGAAGAACATAAAGTATTTAAGTTCTAATTGACAAAAAATTAAATTTGGAATTAGTACATTGAAAAAAATATGCAATGGGTACTGAAAAAAAACCAATCTTAAATGAACTCTTTGAATCTAGAAATAGCTATACAGAAAAAGCAGAAAAAATTAAAAAAGAAGATTTTATAAAAACAATTAAAAGCCGTAGAAGTGTAAGAAACTACAATCAAGAACCAGTAATAGAAAAGCACATGAAAGAATGCCTGGAATTGGCTTTACTGGCGCCAAACTCATCTAATCTACAACCATGGGAATTCTTCTGGGTAAAAAGTAAAGAAAATAAAAAAAAAATTATTTCTTACTGCTTAGGTCAGCCAGCTGCATCAACAGCACAAGAGTTAGTAGTAGCAGTTGCTAGACCAGACTATTGGAAGGTAAATCAAAAACGAATGCTAAAACTAATAGATGAAATGGGAGAAAAAGCACCAAAATCAGTAAAAAAATATTACAGTGTAATAGTTCCCTTAGCATATAAACAAGGTTTGTTTTCTATAAGAGGTTATGTAAAAAAACTGGCAATGGAACTAAGAGGAATTAAAAAGCCAACTCCTAGAGAACCATATAACAAAAGAGGAATGGCAATATGGGCACATAAGTCAACAGCGTTAGCTTGTGAAAACTTAATGTTATCATTAAGAGCATATGGCTACGACAGCTGTCCAATGGAAGGAATAGATTCAAAAAGAATTAAAAAACTTTTAGGGCTACGAAATCCAGCAGAAATTTCTATGGTTATTAGCGCTGGCAAAAGAGCAATTAACGGAGTGTATGGGAAACAAGTAAGATTTAACAGCAGCTATTTTATACATGAAATATAAATTATATAATCTTACAATATTAATAGTATCTATTTTTATTATTTCTCCAGTATTATCACAAAATGAATTATTAAAAAGAGAAATAATAAGCAGAGTAATAGATTCCATTGACGCTCATAATCAATTAGAATTTGAAATGTACAGAAGTGAAAGAAATGAAAATAATGAATTTATTGAAGGGAAATTTTTTGCAAAACTTATCAATCGTCCTTATAAAATTTATATAAAAAATGAAAAACCAAGAAAAGGAGCAGAAGTACTCTATGTTGATGGAGAAAATGATGGCAAGGCATTAGTAAACCCAAATACATTTCCTTACATGAATTTATCAATTAGCCCTGAAAATAGTATTTTACTTGCTGGAGGACATCACTATATTACAGAAGCAGGATTTAACCAAATGTCTAAAACATTCAAATTTTACATGGGAAAACAAGAAGATGTATTTTTGAAAATGATTCATTATGAGGGTATATTTAAATGGGATAATAAAAAATGTTATAAACTGAGAATTGAATATGATGACTATAAAAAAATCTCTTATTATGCAAAAAGTGGCGAAACAATAAACCAAATTTGTCAAGAAAAATTAATCAATATTGCAAAAATTAAAGAGCTAAACCCAGAAATAGATATTAAAAAAAGTCTATACGAAAATCAAAAAATTATAATTACTAATCATTATTCTAAAATATCTATTCTGTATATAGACTTAGAAAATTACTTTCCAATATATCAAATGATATATGATGAAAAAGGACTTTACGAAAAATATATTTACGGTAAATTAAGTTTGAATAAAGAAATTAAAAAAGAAGAATTTAGTAAAGAATATAAAGACTACAATTTTTAACTAAAATTAAAAAAACGGAATCATAAAATTTTATATTTGCAGCATGCATATTCAAATTCTTAAATCTAAAATTCATAGAGTTAAAGTTACAGGTGCCGACTTAAATTATATTGGAAGTATTACAATAGATAGAAATCTAATGGAAGCCTCTAATATTATAGCGGGAGAAAAAGTACAGGTAGTGAATATCAATAACGGAGAACGAATAGAAACCTATGTTATCCCAGGTAAAAGAGCAAGTGGAGAAATAACACTAAACGGACCAGCTGCAAGAAAAGTTGCAAAAGGAGATATTGTTATTATAATATCCTATGCAACTATGGATTTTGAAATGGCTAAAAGTTTTGAGCCATCTGTCATTTTTCCAAATGAAACAAATAATTCATTAACATAATCAGCACCTAATAACTACGTATTTTATTTTTTAATTTTTTCAAAAAATTAAAAAAACTAAATTCATCTAATGAAAAGAAGAGATTTTGTTAAAATAGGAACCCTAGGAACTACAGCTTTAATTATTGATGGTTGTAATCCAAATGAAACCTCTTTAAAAAATGAAATATTACCTCCACCACTGGGAATTGATAAAATCAAAGTTATTTCCACCTGGAATTCTGGAATAGAAGCTAATAAAACAGCAATTGAAGTATTAAAAAATAATGGTCCTGCAATAGATGCTATTGAAAAAGGGCTAAACGTAACGGAATCTAATTCTGAAAATACTAGTGTAGGACTAGGTGGGTTGCCTGATGCAAATGGAAATGTTACTCTAGATGCTTGTATTATGGATCACAATTTCAATTGTGGATCAGTTAGCTATATTTCTAATATTGAAAATCCAATTTCTGTAGCTAGAAAAGTGATGGAAGACACTCCACACGTAATGCTAAGCGGTAAAGGAGCCTATGATTTTGCTATTTCTAAAAACTTTAAGCACAAAAATTTATTAACTGAAAGCTCTAGAATAAAGTGGGAAGAATGGAAAAAGGAAAATAAAAATGTTCTTCCAGCAATAAATCATGAAAATCATGACACTATTGCAATGATTGCCATTGATCAGCATGGAAATTTATCAACTGGATGTACTACTAGTGGATGGGCATATAAATTAGCAGGAAGAGTGGGCGATTCTCCAATTATTGGTTCCGGAGTTTATTTAGATAATAAAGTGGGTGCTGCTTGTGCAACAGGAATGGGCGAAGCAATAATTAAAATTTGTGGATCTCATGCTATTGTAGAATTAATGAGAAATGGTTCAAGTCCACAAGAAGCATGTAAAATAGCTGTACAAAGAATAAAAAATTCAAACAAAGACTTAAAAGACTTGCAAGTTGGATTTATTGCAATGAATAAAAATGGTGAAATCGGATCTTATAGCTTATATTCAGGTTTTAATTATGCCTATCAAGATGCTCAGGAATCAAAACTTATTGACAGCAAATACGATCTTGACTGGTCACCTTAGAATTACAACAAGTCTTTTAATTCTATTTTTAATAAGTTGTAATTCATCTTCTATTTCTGAAAAATTTGTAGGAAATATCTCCATTATTCCAAGGCCACGGAACGTAAAAAAAAATAGTGGTTTTTTCAAATCAAAGCATTTATCAATTAAAGAAGGTTCTATTAAAGAAATAGAATTATTTAAAAATCAAATACGTGAGTATTATCCTGAAACTAATCTGTTTTCAAATAAGAATATTTCAAACAATTTTAAAATAATTTTAGAAGATCAGTTAGACGTAGAATCTTCTTATTACGAACTAAAAATAAGTGATGATAGAATAAAAATTAAAGGCAGTAAAAAGGGGGTTTTTTATGGTCTACAAACATTATTTCAATTAATTACCTTAAATAATAACAATATAGATCAACAATTAACTCTACCGTGTATCGAAATTAAAGATAAAAACACATTCCAACATAGAGGTTTCTTAATGGACTGCTGCAGGCACTTTTTCTCTGTTAAAACAATTAAAAAATACCTAGACTTATTATCTATTTATAAAATGAATGTTCTTCATTGGCATCTAACCGAAGATCAAGGTTGGAGAATAGAAAGTGGTAAATATCCAAAATTAAATTCTATTGGTTCTTGGAGAAAAGACTCATTAAAAAAATATGGTGGTTATTATACAAAAAAAGAGATAAAAGAGATAGTAAAATATGCTAGTGAAAGATACATTGAGGTAATTCCAGAAATAGAACTTCCTGGTCATTCTCAAGCTGCAATAGCTTCCTATCCATACCTGTCTTGCAAAAATGAAAAAATAAATGTTTCTAACTCCTGGGGTGTTTTTAAAGATATTTACTGTGCAGGAAATGATTCTGTTTTTACTTTTCTTGAAAATGTTTTTCAGGAAATAACCGAGATTTTTCCAAGTAATAAAATTCATATAGGTGGAGATGAAGCACCAAAATTTAGATGGGAAAATTGTGAGAAATGTCAAAAAAGAATTAAAGATGAAGGAATAAAAAATGAACACGAACTACAAAATTACTTTATAGAAAGAGTAGCTAGAATTTTAGAAAGAAAAAACAAAAAAATAATTGGTTGGGATGAAATAAATGAGAGTTCCATAAAAGGTGATGTAACTATACAATCTTGGAGAGGGTTTACAGGTGGAATTAAAGCAGTCAAGGAAGGGAAAAAAGTAATTATGTCCCCTAATTCACATTGTTATTTTGATTATGAAATTAAATCAATTGACCTTGAGAAAGTTTATAGCTTCAACCCAATTCCAAAAGAATTAAATCCTTCAGAACAAAAACTAATTATAGGTGGAGAATGTAATTTATGGTCAGAAAGAATACCAAACGAAAAAGAATTAGATAGAAAAGCTTTTCCTCGCTTACTGGCAATCAGTGAGGTTCTATGGTCTAAGAATGAAAAAGATTATAAAGGTTTTCAAAATAGAGTTCAGGACCACTACAACATTCTTAATAAATTAAAAGTAAATTATGGAATCGAAGCTAACCCCGTAAATATTAAATTAAAAAAAGAATATTTTAAAAATAAAGTAGTCATAAATTCAAAAGTTAAGAATTTAAATTTCTCATATCATTGGGGTGATGGAATTTTTAAAAAACTGCAAAAAAAACAAACCCTAGAAATTAAAAAATCTGGAGATTTAACTATCCAAGCATTTAAAGACGGCAACAAATATGGAGATATAGAAATTAAAAAATTTGCCATTCATTTAGCCCTAAATAAAAAAATAAAATATGAAAAATCTTATAGTGAAAGCTATACTAGTGAGGGGAAATCTACCTTAACCAATGGAGAGCTAGGTAGTTTAGACTTTAAAGATGGTTTATGGCAAGGTTTTTCTGGATCAGATATTAACGTGATAATTGATTTAGACTCTATCATAAAAGTTAATAATATATCAATGAATTTTTATCAATATATTAACTCATGGATAGTTCTTCCAGAATATATATCCATAATGTCTTCGAAAGATTCTATAAATTGGGAGAATATCAAGACTATTAAATCGTTTGGAAATATAAAAAAAAGAGGGAAATTTATAAAAAAAGCAAGTTTTAAAAATTTGGAACTAGAATTAAGGTATTTAAAAGTATTTGCAAAAAATATTAAAAAACTACCATCTTGGCATGAAGCCGCAGGTTCAGAAAGCTGGTTATTTATTGATGAAATTATTGTAGAATGATTTTAGAAGCATGTGTATCAACTATAAGCGGATTAAAAGCAGCTCAAAAATATGGAATTCAACGTATTGAAATATGTAAAGATTTACAATTAGAAGGGTTAACACCAACAGAAGAGTTACAATCAATTGCCAATGATGTTTTTAATGGCGAAAGTTATGTAATGATAAGACCGCATAATAATGGATTTGAGTATACTAAAAATGAACTTGAATTTATGATGCAGTCTATAAAAATAGCTAAAAAC
>Ga0213869_10001825_pt1 | contig 15368 bp, 22 predicted proteins | sample PICome_10_FD_160083 | JGI IMG/M metagenome (GOLD analysis project Ga0213869, IMG submission 160083) | Coastal seawater microbial communities near Pivers Island, North Carolina, United States - PICO132 | ecosystem: Environmental > Aquatic > Marine > Coastal | place: USA: North Carolina...
CAAGTGGCTGTTCAGCCAAGTCTAAAAATTGTTCTAAGTTAGAACCTCCACATGCTACACATTTATCAAGTGTAGTGTACGAGTTCTGCTCTGTGGTCTTTATTGCATTTTGCATATTGTTTAACCATCTCCTGTGTGATACTGTCTAATGTGTCTGTAAATTTAAAGTTAAATGTGTTTTCAAACTTTGTAGTACTAATGCCAAAGTCGTATGTTTTATTTTGTAACTTTTCATTAAAGATAACACTAGGAGGATCTTTATCTATAACAGGAACATTTGCATACTTGCCTACTGCTGTAGCAATCTCTCCTGCTGTATTTGTAAAACTTGCTGTATTATATATGCCTCTGTTGGACATTATGTTATCGTCTATAATTGTATCCACTGCTCTACATAAATCGTTTATGCCTAATATACTTCTGCGAGTGTCAGCATTAAATACATGTATCTCACCTTTCTGCATAGCAGTATTCACCATTGCATTAATCATTACATCTGTTCTAATACTTGGTGCTGGACCATTTACTGTACCAAATCGTAATCCATAATAATCAAGCGGACTTAAATGCATAATGTGATCTATATGCAACTTAGTCATATCATAATAGTTTATAGGACTAAAGTTTACATTGTCCTCAGATATCTCAGTCTCAGATGTATTACCATAAACACTAGCACTACTGGCGTATATAAACTTTTGTGTTGTTAATTTGTTAGTAAGGTTTACAAAGTTCCTTACGTTATTATTAAAACTACTCTGTAAGTCTGTGTCACACATCTTAACACTACTGTGACCTGCTGTAAGTATCACAACATTAAACTTTTCTAAAAACTTAGGTGTTAAGTCATTGTAGTCCATGTTTATAGTATGAGCATAAGAATGATTACCAAACCATTCTAAATCTACATTAGTAATCTCATGCTTATCTGCAAGATATTTACCAATTGCTGAGCCTACATAACCACAGCCACCAATTATTAAAACCTTCATAGTGCTATTTAACTTCTAAAAACTTCTTTGTGTGTATTAAATGGTTGTATTTTTATTTCGTCTAACCCACTGTATTTTCTATTGTAAGGTCTTTGTACTGGAAAGTCTTCCATGCAGTAAACAGAGCCTGGGTACTTTTTAAAAATTTGTTTCATAAACTTATAATTTTCTATTAGTTGATTAGTGTACAAATCAGCAACCGGTTGTGTAACATTTATATTGAATTGTTTTTCTTCTCCCCAATGATGCTCATGATCGCCAGATAAATTCCAAGCAACCCAACTTTTAGCCTGTGCTTCAAAGTCTCTTCTATATAGATAGACAATCTCATCACAAAGTGTATTAAGTGCTTCAAACTTTTCGTTTGCATGATCAATTTGATCTGGCATTAATTTAAAAATAAATTTATTTATGGGTTTTAATTCTTTATATGCTTTAAGAAAATTACGGTTATTAAAATGTTCCCAATTGCCTGTAGGTGGTATTTTATTTGTGAAGAATGTTTCTCTTATAAAATATGTACTAGCAGTTCTATAATTTGTAAGTAGACAGACTTTTTTACCTTTAAATTTTATAAGAGGTAGTTCTGATTCTTTATTTGCTGTCTGTTTCATTTTTAAATAATTCTTGTACCTTATCTACTAATTGATCATAATAAAATTTAATATGATATGTTTTATGTATATGTCCTGCTTCTGGTTCGTCTAATTGTCCTGTTACTATATCACAGTAGTCCTTAGGCGTAATATCAAAATTAATATTATCCTGTAACGAGCAATCCCAAAACAAATTAGATAAGACAAGGCTTTTAGTTCCTTTTATTCTTTCTAATATACTCTCAACAATTAACTCGTCTTTTCTTTTATTTACATTGTAATCAAAAAATTTATTACCTTGATCAACTGTAATTTGTTTACGTTCTATTCTTTCGTGTACTGCCCAAGATGATAATCTTCCGGTTTCAAGATCTTTATAAGAAACATCTAAAGGTTTGTCTTCGAATTTCATACCTTTATATTCAGGTCGTGTCTCTTCTACCCTATTAGGTGCTGTAAGTGATATAAGAATATAGTCAGGGTTATGTTTTAATCCTTCTTCTAATTGTAGAAAGATATTAAAATTACTTGCACCTACTATTGCAAGATTAATTGTTTCCGCATTAAGATCTCTTGCAAGAAGATTCCACCACGCCCATCTTTTTTTACTTAGTTTTTCTTCAGCACAAAAACTATCAGCACATATTAAGAGTTTCTTTTGCTTGTTTGTAGAGTTGTTCACTTGCTAAATTTTTTGCCTTTGCTTCGCATTGTATATCAAAATTATTCCAAAAGGATAATGCCCATTCATTTACAGTTGTATTAGGATAAAAGTCAGAATGTGCTCGTAACTTTTGCTTCTTACTACCGTCTTCTAGTAGTATATTTATATCATGTTTCTCATCGTGTGTGTACCCTTCTGGTAACCATTCATCACGACTGTAACTGTAATGTAAGGTAGGCCTTACACCACGCCAACTATCTATTACACGTTTGACTCTATCATCATCTGCCTGTATGTATTCTTCATCTCTAATCCAATGATGATGTATATCTAATACTAGTGCAACATGTTTTTCTAAATGCAAAGATTGATCTAGTCCATGGCACATTTCATCATTCTCGATAGTGATAATGTTTCTAGCCTCGGGTGTAAGTTTAGGAAGTACATCTATAATACCTTGATACCCTTGCCTACCAGAAATATGTACATTGCACTTGAAGTCTTGAAACTCCTTGCCGTAGCCCATCCACCTTGCCATATCAACATGATATTCAAACTCTTCAATGCTACGCCTAACAACATCAGGATTATCACTAGCAAGTACACAAAATTGTCCAGGATGGAAACTTAGTTTAACATCTAATTGTCTAGCAAGTTCACCCACCTTAGCAAATTCTTTTTCACAATATGCTTGTACATCAGGCTTTTGCCAAAAGTAAGACCAATTTTCCTCTGTAAATGCTGGCAAACAATCACTACCTAGTCGTACCATTCTACGTTGGGGTATTAGACTGCCTGTATATTGTACAAGATTGTAATAACTTTGTATGTTGTGTTCCATTAGGTCCCACAATCGTTGCTCTGCAACATCTACTGTTTGACGTTTTAACCATGCAATAGTAGTAGATCTAGTGTTATAAGGTCGTTGTGTTTCTTCCAATAGTTTCTTAGGCTGTGTCTGATCTGATGATAAGTATTTACAGCAGAAACCAATACGTTGTATATCTTGATTGAACATACAAGTATTATAGCACAATAGAATAGAATGTCAACAATTTGATAAATACTATTAGTAAATTTACAAATACTCTGGAGATTTAAATGGCAACGGTCAAAAAATATAACTTAGCAGGTGTTAGTACTAGTTTAGAACTTGGTAAACAAGGTTCTTATATTAGTGGTAATTCAAGTGCTATTGGTTTCTATACGTCAGGTGACGCATTACAAAAAATAGCGATTGCAGACGCAACAGCATCAACAGAAGCGGTTACTAAAGCCCAATTAGATGCCACAACAGCAGATTTAGTACAACATGTCACATTAGACTTAGATTATGATACAGCAGGTTCTAGTAACATTGCCACTATTGCCGCAGGTAGTAGAATTATATCAGTAACAGTTGATGTTCCTAGTGCTTGGACAAGTGGTGGATCAGGAGACTTTATTGAAGTAGGTGATACTTCTAATGGTGCAAGGTTTATCAGAAGTGGTGACATGGACGTAACTAAGGTTGGGCAATATCATTCACAATACCAATACGAATATACATCAGAATCAGTGCTTACAGCAGAAGTAACTAACGGTGCCGCAAGTGCCGGTACAGCCACAGTAAGTGTTGTATTAGCAAGTGATAGTATTAGTGTTACTGATTACGGTTCAATTAATTCAGCACAAAATAGTAATGCTGACTTAGGTAATATTTCTTAATATAGGAAACTAAAATGGTAGACTCAGTTAAAAATTATGGAATCGCAGGAGCAAGTACAACTGTTGAACTTGGAAAACAAGGCGCAGTTATAGATGCTTCAAGTAGTTCAGTAATATCATTAAAAGATAAAGATGGTGGTTTAGAAAATGTTGCTATAGCACAAGGTACAGATGACACTCATGCTGTAACTAAAGCACAATTAGATCTCGCTTCAGCAAGTAAAGTACAGATTAAGAAACAGCAAGTAAGTTATAATAGTGGAACAGTATCTATAGGTACTGCGGCGGCTAATACCAGAGTGTTATCCGTTGTAGTTGAAAAAGATGCTGGTAACTGGACTGATGCAAATGCAACAACAGAAATTATTGTAGGTGACGCCGGTGATACTGATAGATTATTCTCAGGATTTGAGCCTTCAAATGGACAGTTTAAAGAAGATGCAGATCATGTGTATTCCTCAGAAACAGCCATAAGTGCAATAGTAACACAAGGTGGTGCTAGTGCAGGTACAGCCACTATATGGTTATACTACGCAGGAACAATTTCATAGGAGTAAATATGGACTTTATCAAAGCAAGACTAAAAGAAAGAACATCACTTGATGGTGCCATGTTAATAGGTGGAGGTATTATGATGATACTAGCACCTGTAAACTTAATTGCATACGGCATGATTGCCTACGGTGCATGGACACTATACAAAAAAGAAGACTAAAAAAGCAAGTCTCTTAATTTGTAATAGATAAATATTGCATAATTAGGAGACACACATGCCAACAAAATTTTCACCAAGCCAAACAACATTCGTTAAAGGCAAAGGTAAAGTAACACAAAACTACTTTATCAAAAACATATCTAAAGAAGAATTAATTAAATATCTAAACGACGGCCAGAAGCCTAAAATTAAACAGAAATGTCTTAATGAACTTACCAGACGTGGTATTGTTATAGAATGGAAAACTCCCGTAACCGAATAATCTGATAAATAGTTGTATGAAAATGCAAGACTTTAATAGTAATAATAATAAAACTTTAAAAGAATTCTACGGACAAGATGAAGCCTGGAAAGATGCTAGAAATAATTATCAAGAAGCAACTGGAAAGAAATTTGATGCCGCTCCAAGAGAAGTACAAGATTTATATTATAAAAAAGCATTACAACATTACGGATTAACAATTAATCGTCAGGGTTATGTTGTTAGTATGGAAAGTAAGGAGTCTATAAAGGCACTAGCAGAACATGTAAAGAAACAAGTTCCTTTATGTGATAGCATATTCAGATATCAAAGTGAAGCCTACTTTGATACATTTAAAACAGCCAAAAAATTACGTGAAGCAGGTTCACTTCCTGAGTTAGATTGGGAAAGTGAAGAAATGCTTGGCACCGACATAGGCGAAAGTGTTAAACTTAAAGGTGTAGGTCGTGTTTGGTTGGATGTTCCGTATCTGGATGAAAGTATACAAGAAGCACAAGAAGGAATGATCGGTGAACCTGATGGTTATTACGATGAAGAAGAAAGACGTCAAGCATACAACGACTTACAAGATGCATTAGCACAGAGCAGTAAAGTTGAAGCACAATATGTTATAGACGGTCTTTGTCCAGAATGCCCTAATGTTGAAGAAGATGAAGACTGTTATGGTTTTGGCAACTATGGTTGCGATGAAGGAGAACTTACTTATAATAACGATACAGTAAGTTGGAAAGAAATTAAAGATCACGATGAACGCAATGCTCAAAGACAACAAGCCAAAGCAAACTATCCAGGCGATGAAAAAGTTATAAAAGGATTAGCCAACATGATGAAAAACATGGATGATCCTAGACAAGCATATCAACAAATGCAGGCAGATTATCCGCAGATGGGTAGAGCACAAAGAAGCAATTTAATTGCAAAAGCAAAACAAATGGCTTTTCCTGAAAGTGTTGAAATAGATCAAATTAAAAAACTTGCAGGACTTAATGAACTAAAAGACGAAAGAACAGATATCCAAAAGATAGAAGATCTACTCAAAGATGCTATTGGTCCTGATGCTCGTGGCGAAGACATGTATGAATTATATGCTGAGCTGGAAAGTATGGATTCCGAAAAAGCAGATGAAGTCAAACTAATAGCAAAAGAAATGTATAATGTTAGACTGGAAGAAGGTAAATCACCACATAAGAAAGGCACTAAGAAATATAAAAAACATATGGCGGCAATGCATGCCGAAGACCTAGAAGAAAAAGCATTAAAAGATGTTGGCGGTGACGATATAGTCACAGTTAAGATGGGTGGTGTAGATCGCGAGTTTATTAGAAAAGGCGACGAGTGGGAATCAACAGACCAGAAAAACTATCCAATGAAGTTTAAAGTAGGAACACCTACTCATGATAAATTACTTAACATACAAAGAAAAAAACAAATGGCACGTTCAACACCAAGTGCTCAGGCAAGACGTAAACTAAAAGTAATGGCTTCTGAAGCAGAATACCAAGGCAAAGATGTAGAACTTAACAAGCCTAAAAGAGGCGGTAGTAAGAAGTACTATGTATATGTTAAAACACCTAAAGGGAATGTTAAAAAGATCTCATTTGGCGACGTCACAGGACTTAAAGCAAAAGCAGGAAATAAAAAGGCCGCTAAAAGTTTTGCCGCAAGACATAACTGCGAAAAGAAAAATGATAAACAAAAAGCCGGTTACTGGGCATGTAGACTTCCACGTTATGGCCTAGTAAAAGGTGGCAAGTGGTGGTAAACCCTTACACTCAAACGCAAATAGCAGACGACATATTTCTCAGAGAGTTTTCAGAGTCGGTAGAATCAGAAGAACTCGTTTGGCATAGAGATCGCAAAGATCGATATGTTGAAATTGTAGAGGGCAAAGGTTGGAAACTGCAAATGGACAATCAATTACCTAAAACTCTTAAAGAAGGCGATACTGTATTCATTCCTAAAAATACATATCATAGAATACATAAAGGTAATAGTAATCTAGTAGTTAAAATAAACGAATATGGTGCTATGGTACAATTAGATAAACTATGGTCAGCACCAGAAGGCTCTCAACAACACCTGTTAAAGAAGCCTAAAAAGAAGAAGAAAACAAAATCCAAGAAATAAATAGTGCTATGAGAATTGCACTAATCACAATACCAAGAAGTGGTAGTTCGTTTCTATCCAGACAACTAGCAAAGAAGCATAAAATAAAACATGTAGGAGAACTATTTCACGAAAAGGCTCTGACCCATAAAATGGGATATGACTTTCCTATGACAATAGATGACAGTCTAAGAATATGGGGTAAAGGTAATTGTGTTGCAAAGATATTTACTAGAGATTTTATCCATATGCCAAAAGCAAAATTATCTTTAAAGGAGTATGAAGAATTAGTTTACGGTACTGCTGACAAAATATATTATTTGTATAGAAAGAATACATTAGAACATTTAAAAAGCATGATTACAGCAGACTTCACAGACATGTATTCACCTTACAAAGAGTTCAAAGAAGTACATGTTGATGTTACTCAGCAACAGATAGAAGATCAATTAAAAAGAATAGATATAGACGTGCAAAGATTAAATGAACTACAAGGTAGATATGACGGAGAAACTATATACTTTGAAGACTTTGCTACAGATCAATTGAAGTATAGATACGAGTCTAAGTTTTTCTGTAATGGTAAGGAATTGCCTCATAATTTAGGATTATTTTTATGAAAGTAATCTTAGTAGCAACTCCTAGAAGCGGTTCAATGTCAGTCTATAAGATGCTTAGGCAGAGATATAGTTTAGACAATAATTTTTTTGAGATATTTAATCCTGCTACAGCAAATTGGAATGGGACTAATACCGCATTTATATTACATCAGTGGGAAAAATGGTCTAATACAGAAAATAGTATTGCTAAAATTGACCCTTATCATATTTACAGAAGGGCACCTAAAGATGTCGCCGATAAAATATTAACCGATATGCTTACGCAATGTGATAAAATAGTATATTGCTATAGACGTAATACCACAGAACAAATTAATAGTTTAGCATTGGCAAAGAAAACAAAAGAGTGGAGACGTGATAATAGAAATACAATAATAGAAACAACTCAACAGGAATTCTTTTGGTGCGGTGAATCTTTACTATTTAGATACGAGCAATTAATATCTTTATTAAAATCATATAAAGGAGATGTTTTATGTATGGAAGATGTATTAGATTATGAACCATATGATAATAGACCTAATACTAAATATCAATATACAGGACCTAATATAGAAGAATTAATTACACAGGTTGTTAAATAGTAGTATGAATAAAAATGTGAGAGAAATAAAAACATTTGATTACTCTAATGTATTGTTCAGCGAACTTTTAACTATAATAGACAAATATGATTTACATGATCTTAATCAGATAAGTTTACAATCTGTCTTAGGTGATGACGATTGGACTAGCAGTTGTGGTGTTTCTTCAGAACTTCCTTATAGAGAAAGATTATATTGTACAACTAATAAGTCTTTAGAAGGAACACATTTACAAAAATTAGTAGAAGAAAATAATCAGTTTTATAGATGGAGAGCAATGAAAATTCCACCTAGATCTGCTGGTTATTCTATACATTATGATGGACAGGGAGACGGTACTGTAACTAATGTACGATGTCATATACCTGTAATAACAAACGACCAAGCCTACATGATTTTCTTTGGTAAAAACAAAAACAATTTAAATCCAACATTATTTCATTTCGAGGTTGGTAAAGTTTACGAAGTAAATACAACAGATTATCACTCAGCAGTAAATTTTGGTGCTGAAGACCGTTGGCATTTAATAGGAGTAAAGTATGAAGATAGCAATAACTGGTCATAGTAGAGGAATAGGCAAAGAACTATTTGATATATTTAAAGAAGATAACCAAGTAGAAGGATTTAGTAGAAGTAACGGATACGATATTGCTGTACAACATCAACTTATTTCTAGATCAGTCAAACAACATGATGTATTCATAAATAATGCATGGGCCGGGTATTCCCAAATAGACTTACTTAATAATATATTTGATATGTGGAAAGATGACGAAACTAAGACTATAGTAAATGTTTCTAGTTTATCTAAGTACCCAGGATTAAGCGGTAACACCACAGGCTATTCTGCATCAAAGGCGGCACTTAGCCATCAGGCATTTTTACTTATGTTTAAAACAGATAGAAAATGCAGAATGATTAATGTAAATCCTGGTTACGTCAAAACTGATATGACTAAGAAAGTTCATAATACAGCAAGTATGCTAACTGCTAAAGAATGTGCTGATGCTATTGCTTGGGCTATTAAACAACCACAACATATAGAAATAGGTGAACTAAGTCTTTGGCGTCCTTTCTAATGAATAAGATTTGGTTTTTCGGTGATAGTTTTTGTGATTGTAATTACAAACAAGAAACTGATGATGAAAATAAATTAGAATGGACTGATCTTTTAGCAAGAGATTTAAATTGTAATATAGCACATTTAGGCACACCAGGTTCAAGTATACCTTTTTTAGTAAAACAATATTTAGAAAATTTAAACTTTATACAATCAAACGATATTGTTGTATTTGTATATACGTCTATTACCAGAGAATTTTTTAAGGGAAAAAACTTTAGACCAATACCAGATTTTTTGCCATTAGAAGAAAAATTAGAATCTATAAATATACCTAATGAAGGAAATCATATTAGTGAAAGAGAATTTTCTGCTTGGAATAACTATTTAATTCATTTACATGATACAGAAGATGCAATATTTCGAGGAGCAATGTATATAAATTATCTTCTTAAATTTGATCATAAATGTAAGACTTATCATATACCTGCCTTTGACGACTTTCCACACGAGTATTGTAAATTAAAATCAGATTATTCTATAACAACAATAGTAAATGATTTATCAGATAGTATGGGTTTAAATCCTGAACAAAGAGAATCTATGGTAAGTGGGAATAATCACATGGTAAGTGATGATAGAAAAATATCCTGTGTAAAATCTGCTTACAAAGTTATAAAAGAACATTACATAGATAATGATAAATAGTAATTATGAAAAAGGTTATTATATATCCAGGTCGTTTCCAACCAATGCTATCGCATCATGCTCAAGTATTCGATCAACTAAATGCTTTATATAATGACGCCGATGTATATATAGCAACATCGGATAAAGTAGAACCCGGAAAGTCTCCCTTCAACTTTGAAGAAAAGAAACAAATAATTGCATCACATGGTATAGATCCAAGTAAAATATTATATGCTAGAAGTCCTTATAATTGGGAAGAACTTGCACAATATGTAAGTGATGTAGAAAATACTGTAATTTATTTTGCAGTAGGTGAAAAAGACATGGAGTCTAATCCAAGATTCAGATTTGATAATTTAGACGATAAGGGCATAAATCAAAAGATAAAAGGTGGTGCAACTTACTATCAGATGATAAATACATATAAGGACGAACCTCTACCAATGAATCAGAGAGGTTATATATTAAAGGTACCTACTATTTCAACAGAAGAAGAAGTAGCAAGTGCAAGTGCTTTTAGAAAAGCAATTAGTACAGCACCAGATAAAGAAAGTGCAAAACTGATATTTAATAAACAGTTTAAACAGTTTGATAATAACGTATTTGAACTAGTTTATAATAAATTAAAAGGTGATAAGATGAGTGAAGATCTAAATATTATGAAAAAATTAGCAGGACTAGAAGTGTCCGAAGGTGGCCCTATAGAATTTGAGGACCAAGTATCAGTTAAAGATGTAACCTTTGCTGAAGTAAGTAAAAGTTCTTCTAAACTAAGTATTGCAAATAGGTTCCCACAAGGAGCAGATGTAAATGATATGGATGCCAAAAAGGAAATGTATGTTAAAGAACTTATGAAATCACCAGTAGCATTATTATCAGAAATCAACGAAAGAATAATGCCAGATGAGAATGGACTAGCAGTTAGTACTAAATTAAATAAAATTATAGACGGCATGAGAGAAGGCAGTATAACAGACTTAGAGGCAGAAGATAAAGGCTTTGTAATGGATCTAGTTAAGCATTCACTAAAAAATATGGAACTAGAAGCAGGAGACGACAGAGAATTTGATCCTGAAACAAGTTCATTAGAAAGTTTAGAATTAGATGACATTAGAGCAGATTACGATATGGAAGAAGGCAAAGTCAAAGATATGGCTATGGATCAAGCAGATGCATTTTACGATAAAGTATCTAGCATTGCAGACCAATCAAACGATATACAAAAAGCAATAGTTGATTCTTGGAACGACGAAGAAGAGAATCCTCCAGTATGGGCATTAGATAGTGCGGCACAAGATATACTTGCTGATGCTGGACTTATTGAACCAGATTCAGACGAATCAGATTTAAAAGAAGATGAAGACAATTGTCCTAAGTGCGGTGAAAAGAGACATAAATTAAAAGCATGTGCAAGTTGTGGATGTTCAGAAAGTTTTGACCCAGAGATGGAACCATCCAAGAAAGAGGAAGTTATAAATTATATGATGGATCAGGATTGGGAATCAGCGGCTGGCGTATTAGGTGGCAAAGGAGAAGATGTCATGGCTGATTGGGAAGAATACTGCTCAATGAAAGGATTAGATAGAAAAGATGCTCTTGATGATATTGACCACGTTGAGAACTGTGTAGATGAGATGATGAGTTCAATGGATGATAAAGACTATCCAGCAGAAATGGAAAGTGCAGACGCATTTGAATCAGCAATGATAGATCTAAAAAAACTAGCAGGCCTATACTAAAAAGAATTAAAAACTAGTATTATAAATACTAGTATGATAAATGTTTTAGACAAGTTCTATTGTTCGTCCGAACAGGTACTAGAAAAATCCCTATTAGGTTATTTAAGATATTATAATAATAAAGATGTTCCTATGCCTATTAATATGGTACAGGACACTAATCAACCTACACTTATCTTTGTCCATACAAATACTGTACACCATGTTCCTATGGAAGAAGTGCAAGAAATTGTTACATATTATAAAAAACATAAAAGTAATAAAATTATTATAGATACTTGTATAGAAGAATTTATTGATGACAAATATTATACACTAATAGATAACTTAGAGTCATTGGGTGTAGATCCTTTAAATATTGTTGTATTTACAGGACAAAATTCTATAGAGAATTTTATTACAGATTACGATATAAGACATACATGTTACTCTTGTCAGGGTTTCGAATTGATGTATAATATCTATATAGAATTATTATTAGAACTAAAAGGAACTAAGCATGAAACTCCTGGTTTAGACTTTATCTATAGACCGATAACTCCTAGAAAATTAAAAAAACATTTTATAAGTTATAAAAAGAACGGTAGAAGATTGAGAAAGTTATTCCATGCTGTAATGCTGGATAAAGAATTTGTAGATAAATCTTATTATAGTTGGCATGCCACAAAACCGTTTGACGAACATGATATTACATTCTTAAAATATTTTAATTATTTAGATGATAGTGTAACTATAGATAATTTTAAAGAGGTTTCTAAAAAATACGAGCAAAAAATTATACCTAATTCTATAGAAGGTAGTTTGGAATGGAGTTTTGAAGACGAAGTAATACTACATGGAGGCATTAATTTACCACACGAAACACATGTTAGTTTAGACTTTTGGCAACCTGGACAATTAAAAACATCTGATAGAATATTTTTTACAGAAAAAACATATAAAAATTTTGTGTATGGTATACCATTTATAAATTTAGGTATTCCAAGATCGGAATTAGTCCTACAGCAAATGGGATATAGAGGATTTGATGATCTATTCGGTATACAAAAAGATCCTCATTACTATTATAAAAATGTAGAACAGAGTATAGAACTATTAGATAAAATTGGTAACATGCCTTTACAAGAATTAGAAGACATAATTAACAGTGATGTTGCAATGGATAGGTTAAAACATAATCAAGAAGTATTTAGAGAGCAACGTCAATTTAAAAAATTATTGTTTGATTTAGAGTCTATTTGTGATAAATACTAATATGAACGAAATAGATAGATTACAACAATTAGCAGGAATAGTTAACGAAGACGGCGAACCAGGTGTCGATTATAAATCAGATACTGGTGAAGGCGATACTGAGAAACAAGCAGTTGGGCATATAGATAACGAAAGAGGAATGATTTCTAAAGAATTGTATCTTATAGGCAAAAATGCTATAGACTTACATAAGATGTTAAAGACTTTACCAGATTCAGACTTCCCTCATTGGTGGCAGGCTAAGATAGTAAAAGCACACGAGTATTTACAAGGTGCTAAAAATTATTTAGATGCTGAATTGAATGCTCCTAGAGGCGATAGTGATATTGAACCTAGTCCAGAAACTGTTGATATATCTGACCCTTCAGGCGTTAGTTAATATCTTTAATTAATTCAGTAGCCATTTCAGGCCAAAACTTTCCAGCTCTGGGACCGCCATTAGCAGTACCATCTGATTCACCTGGTATTTTAATCCATAAGAATGCATCACATTTTTCTTCACCTGTGTTACATGTTGGGACTTCACCTACATGTCTACCTGGGGGATTACACCAATCATTACCGTGAGGACCATTGCCATTACGACTAGTGTCTATTACAAAGTTCCAATTTTTATTGTATTCACATATCTTTAAGGCCCACTCTATACTTTCTTTTGTTGATCTATAGTTACTTACATTAACACTGAACCCTCTAACACGGTCATTTGAGACGCTCTGTATAAGTTCTGCGGCTTCTTTAGGGTCTAGCCAATTACTGTGTCCTATATCTACATATACTAAAGCATTACTTTCTTCAGTTATTACATTAATACCTTCTTTCATTAAATTTATGCGATATTGAGCTTCTGTGGCTGTCATGTGGGTAGTATGGGGTAGTGCATCAGGCTCATATATAATTATAGGACTGTGATCTTTTATGCCTCTGCAGAATTCTTGCAAGAATAATATATATTCTGTGGCATCACTTGCTCCTCCTTTACTATATTGCCCTATGTCTCTGTTAGGTAAATTATAAAGGACAAAGTAAGGCAATGCTGGTAATGTTCTGTTAAGTAAACGTTTGAGACTTTTATCTAAATTCTTATTTGCATTTTTATTCTTTTTTGCCCCGTACCAAAATGCTACTGGTTGATCGAATATTTTTGCTACTGAAGGGTGAGTAAGTCTATGATCTTTTACTCTATCGAAATCATTTACCCAAAAAGGATAGGATAACATTTACTTAATCCTTTCGATTTCTTTAAAATATTTTTCTCTTTTTTTCATTGCTCGTTGTAATTTAAGTTCACTAGCATGATCTAAAAAGAGCTGGCCTTGTAAGTGTTCAAATTCGTGTTGGAAACATCTTGCATCTATACCGTCTAACCAATCTTCTACTTCTGTTTTACCGTCATATAAGGTATAGTTGACTTTACATCTTGCAGGTCTTACTACATGAAAATATAATAAAGGAAAGGTTAAACACCCTTCTTCCATATTTACAGTTTCCTCACTGACTTCAAGTATCTTTGGATTATATACACCTACATCTCCTGACCCTTGTAGGTTCATTACAAACATATTATAACTGTTTCCTATTTGAGGACTTGCTAATCCTATACCATGTCTATTGTGCATAAGGCTAAACATATCTACTTCTCTTTTAGACCAGTCTGCATCGTCTGGCGCAGTAAAAGGATCTATATTCGCAGGCCTATGTAGAGCAGGATGCTTAGGCTCTACTAATTCACATAGCCATTTATCTGTAGGTTCTAACATACTAGTATTTATTACTTATTTGCCTTGACCTCTATATGCTTTTACACATCTTTTTTTGCCTTTATTCATAGTAGACATAGCAATTTTTACTTTGCGTCCTCTACCACCTTTACCTACTGATGTACATTTTTTACCAGTACCATTAATAAGTGATTTGTTTTGTTTTCTTCTACTTGCTTTTGCCATTTGTTTTCCAATATATTTCTAACAGTTTATCCTCTAATAAGTATGCTTCTTTTTCCCAAGGTTGTCTACTATATGCGGTGTTACTATAATCTAAACTTTTCCATCTATTTAAATTAGGATGTAATTCCCCTTTGATAAACTGCTTTGCGTGAACTAATTCGTGTGCTAGGTTTAACATCATTTCATCTAATGAAAATTTTGTTTCACAACTACCACGTGCTAGTTCTATTTCCACACTATTCTTATCTCCTAAACATAATGCATAATGTTGTTTATCACATCTTGTCACTATGTTTACATCAATGCTTACTTTTCTTTTTAATCTAGGCATTAGATGTTCTAATACATCAAATATAAATGTTTCAACTTGCTTCTTTTTTGCAATTCTACCATTTACACTGATATACATAATCTTATTATACTTTATTTAAAT
>Ga0213869_10001827_pt1 | contig 15367 bp, 12 predicted proteins | sample PICome_10_FD_160083 | JGI IMG/M metagenome (GOLD analysis project Ga0213869, IMG submission 160083) | Coastal seawater microbial communities near Pivers Island, North Carolina, United States - PICO132 | ecosystem: Environmental > Aquatic > Marine > Coastal | place: USA: North Carolina...
TGCTTCAAAGGCAGAGTTCCAGAAGCACATCTCTATGCACGAGCAGGTTCTGCAGCAGCAGGCCATGCAACAGGCTATGATGGCCCAAGGGCCAGAACAGGCTCCAGCACTACCAGCAGGTGGCGCTGGTGAAGCACCCCCACAAGCAGGGTTTGACCAAACACAACTATAAGGAATGAAGAATGGCTGAAGAGACGCAGATTGAGACTACTGAGCCAGTAGATACTCCAGACGTAGAAACACCAGTAGAAGCACCAGCTGATGAGCTAAAGCCTCACCCAGCACACGAGAAGCTTCTAAGTGAGCTTCCAGAGGCATGGCACCAAAAGGTGTTGCCTCATTTACAGGAGCAGGACAAGTACTTCCAGCAGAAGATTGAGAAGTACGCACCTTACGACGAGTTTATTGATGCAGGCGTTTCTCCTGACACTCTACGTGGCGGTATCAACCTAGCTAAGGCAATTGAGTCTCAGCCCATGGACGTATACGACTCCCTTACAACTTACCTAAAGCAGCAGGGCCTTCTAACAGAGGACGCAAAGCAGGCTGCCAAAGAAATCATGGAAGATGAGTCTGGCGAAGACTTTGAGGACATTTTTGATGGCGAGAAGCTATCACCAGCTTTGAAGAAAGAAATAGATGAGCTAAAGAACTTCCAGAAGCAGCAGGAAGAGTTCATGTACAACCAGCAGCTAGAGAAGGAAACCCAGACTGAGCTTGCTCGCTTGGAGTCCGACATGGCAAAGCTAAAAGGTCAGTACGCACTAACCGAAGCTCACGAAGTTGCAATCTATGACATTATGAACGCTGCTATAAATGCTGGTCGTGAGGTTTCACTGGAGGATGCTGCAAAGCAACTTGCCTCTATGATTCCTGGTGGCTTCTCTGCAGTAACTCCTAGCTCATCTTCTGAGCCAGCTCCGACCATTATTGGTTCAGCTGGTGGCGCTGGAATCCAAGCACAGGACCTAAATGTGCCAAAGGATGACCGTGAAAAGAAGGAAATGCTCGCTAGGATGTTTGAGCAGTATAAAAAATCTAGTCAGTAAATAATGTAAAAATTGTAAGTACGCTTGCAATTTATGATGTTAGACTGGAATAGTCCAATGTACAGCCCCTAAGAGGGTCAGGGCAGGTGACGAATTAATCTTTGTTAATCCTCTATTACTCTTAGGAGAGTGAAATTATGGCTGGTCAGGGAATTTTGACCTTCGCCTCAGAGGCATTGAAGCTCGTTTATGGCGACCTTCACATGCAGCTGAGGGACAAGACGCCTGCACTGGACTTCATCCAGTCTTCAGCGTCAAACATTACCCGCAACGGAAAAGAAGTTGTTTTCGACACCCACGTCGGACGCAACCAGGGTATCGGTGCTCGTGACGTCCGCGAGAAGCTACCTACTGCAGGTGCTCAGAAGTACAAGCAGGCTCACCTTTACCTAAAGAACCTATACGGTTCTATCGAGGTAGACGGTCAGCTATTTGAGCAGGCTGCAGAAGACTACCAGGCTTTCATCAACGTAGTCGACAACGAAATCAAGGGCCTTCGTCGTGACCTAGCGGTTGACATGAACCGCCAGATTTACGGTGACGGAACTGGAACACTAGGTGTAGTTGCATCTGCTGCAACCGCTTCTCTAACTGTAGAGTTCGACGATGTTCACTGGATTGACTATGGCATGGTTGTTGACGTGCTTGACGCTTCTGGTGCTTTCGCTCAGCTACACAACGAGGTAAGTGTTGTTTCTGTTGACACCGCAACTAACGTTGTAACCTTTGACACTGCAGTGACCGTTGCTATTGGCGACATCATTGTTCGTGCATCAAACTCAACCAACTCCTACGGTAAGGAACTAACTGGTCTAGGTGCAATCGTATCCTCGACTGGCGTTCTACACGAGATTGACCCAGACGACACCCCAGTATGGGCATCGACTGAGGTTACTCTTGGTTCCGCAGGAACTCCAGGAACCCTAACTGAGCTAGACCTAATCTCTCTAGTCCAGAAGGTTGACAAGCAGGGTGGTGACGTAGACGTATTCTTGGCAAGCCCAGGTGTATACAACGCTTACTGGAACCTACTGCAGTCATTCCGTCAGTTCACTAACACCGCATCCCTAACTGGTGGACAGCGTTCATTCACATTCGAAGCATTGGGTAAGCCAATCAAGTTTGTATCTGACTACGCTGCACCAAAGGGAACCCTATACGCTCTATCCTCCAAGGAACTCGTGCTTAACCGCAAGAAGGACTGGTCATGGATGGACCGTGATGGTTCAATGTGGAGCCGTGTCTCAGACACCGACGCATACGAAGCTCGCTACTACATGTACGGTGAGCTAGGTACATACCGTCGTAACGCCCACGCAAAGCTCTCAAACATCGCAGAGCTTGGCGGCATTTAGTAAATAACCCCAAAGGGAGCTGGTTCGTCTCGCCAGCTCCCTTTGGCATTTCTATAAGATAGAGCTATGGAATATATAAACTTCGCCCAAATAGATGGGCTATACAATGACCAGCAACGCCGTGTAGCAGCACTAATCAAGGAAATCTTCCCCACAGTGCGATTGCTCCGAATGGAACCAGGCCACCCCAGCTTTGACCCCAAGAAGCCATTTGCCCTTGTAGATGAGCCTCACATGCTCCCCTCCTACCACATTCGCAACATGGCAGAGTCGGAAATTGACCACAGACTTGTAGCTTGGCTTGCAGAGAACAACATGCATGACAGCAATTCGACCGCTAATAAGCTACAATTGTTAGAGATGTCACATGCTCTACTGAAGGCCAAAGAAGAAGCAGACTGGCAAGCAGAAAAAGCTGACGTCATGAAGAGTGCCATGAAGACCAAGAAACACTCTTGGACACATGATGGTAAAACTATAAGGAAGTAGCCCATGCCAGCAGAGGAGTTTTCCTACACAGGTGACGATGTAGCTTTTAGAGTCCGCTCCTCGTTTGGAGACTTCTCTGGAGCCCAGCTTAGTGATGCTGCAATCCTGTCTTGGATTAATGACGGTCAGCGAGAAATCGTAAACAGCAACACAATTCTTCGTGCTACGAAGTATTCAAACATTGTTGCGGGTCAGCAAGATTACAGCTTCCCAGAAGACAAAGTTCTAGCGATTGAAGCTGTCTACGTCAACGGTTACCCTATTGAGAACGTTTCGCCTCAAGCTGCCCGTGAGTACATCCTAAAACTAGACCCTGAGCTGGTTCTAGGCTCAGATAAGCCTGAGATGTGGTATGAGCGTGCTGGCATCATTACTTTTTACCCAGTACCAAACACTTCGGTGACAAATGGGCTAAAGCTTGAGTACCTAAAAACTCCAGTCTCTCTAGACTCGCTCACGGGGGCCTTGGGTATCCCAGACCGCTACTTCAACGAGCTGACTACATATGTGACATCACAGGCACTTGAGGCTGACGAGAACTACGACGCTGCTTCGTATAAGCTTCGCCAGTTTCGTGATGGCCTAGACCGACTCAATTTAAAGGACAACGTTTCACAAATTGACTTGTACTCGCAGATTATGCCTGACCCAGATGATTACATGTAATGTCACAAAAAATTAGAGAACGTAGCGCTGTCCTCCAGAACTTCACTGGTGGTCTAAATAACTATTGGGACCAGTCCTCAATTCAAGACGCTGAGCTTGCAAGCCTCATAAATTTCGAAGTGACCACAAATGGTGCGCTGACATCGAGACCTCCAATTTGGGTTGAGCACGCTGTTGACGACGTAGAAACTCTAATCAAGACTCCTGCGCTAAATGAACCGCTTGATATTATCGGAACCTATGTAGAGGCTGATGGAACCAGGCATCTAGTGGGCGTAACTGATGACAAGACCTGGTTGTACAATGTAGAAACCCGTGTGTGGCTGCAGATTGCTACGTTCAGAGCCACAGACGTAACTCAGTTTACAAACAAGGTTGTTCTTGCCTCTTCAGTCGCTGGTGCTGGTGGATTCTGGGAAGCTGGCACTTTTACCAATACTCCTACTATGCCTGCCCTTGGTGGCATAGAGCTATTCCAGAACAGGTTCTTTGGCTTTGGAATTCAGGGCACAAATACCGCCAATACAATTTACTGGTCAGACATCACAACGGCTGGCATTGAAGATGAGTCAAACTCAATCTGGGATTGGCAAGACGAGTTTGGCTACTTTTATGTAGAAATTGGCGCTGGTGATGGGCAGTGGGTTACTGCCATGGCTCAGGGCTACAACGACATCGTTATCTTCCGCAACCGCTCAACTTACCGATTTAGCTATGGTGAGCTGCCCCGTGAAGGCCAGATGCAGGTTATGCAGCAAGACATTGGAGCAGAGACTGCTCGCTGTGTTGTAAAATTTGAAAACGCTCACTTTGTGCTATCTGGCAAGACTCTCTACAAGTACCAGAACTGGCTTTATTACCCAGTGAACTCTGAGCGTGTTAATTTTGAAGACGCTACTGACTTTGAGCCAAGGTTCGAGCATGCTGTCAGCATTGTCGGGCGACGCTGTGTTGTATGGCACAACGGCAAGGTTTATGCGTTCAACCTTGACACTTCCACTTGGTCAGAATGGGATTCAGCTGCAAACGTTGGCTATTTTGTTACAGTCCCAAGAAAGAGCGAAGACGACAAAGAAGAGCTCTACTACGGAATCAGCGGGGACTCAGCAGTCATTACAAGCAAGGTTGATGACTACGCCCTGTTTAGAATTCGTGACAGAACTCGCACAAACCGACCAGGCGAATTGCTCCACGTTGAGGAAATGACCTGCTCACTGCAGACAAAGATTTATGACTTCTCTACACCTGTGGAATGGAAGCGGCTCTACTTCTGGGCTGCTGACCTAACCACGGCTCGCCAAGTGCGTGCGGTTGCAGTACCCGTTGCTATAACCCAGCAACCACTAACTGTGAACTGGGATGAGATTTCCCAGGATGGACAGTACGACAACGGTTACTACAACTTCGATGAGCTTTCACAGGATGATGCTTTTGATGAAACTTTCTCTAGCTGGGACAGGCCAAAGACTCCAGGGTCAGTTGAATCCGTTATTGACGAGGTGCCAGTAGGCGAACTTACTAGACTTGAAGCCAAACTAGACCAAGCTCTTCGCTTCAGACGCATCTATTTTGAGTTATACTTAACCTGTGATGGTACACCCAGTACCTCACCAGTTCAGGTATTTAGCCTGACTCCAATGATTGGCGTAAAGGCCAAGGTAGCAAGAGGAGCAAACTAATGATGGGTGCACAGCAATCCCAGCTTGGAACTTTTGCGTTTACTCCTTACGCTGCTGGTAAAAAGATTTATGGGCAAGTTGGCTCTTCTCCAACAATGGGGCCAGTTGACAAAACTGGTTATGCTGACAGGGACCGCAGATTGGCAGCCCGTCGTAATGCAGTCCTGCAGAAGATGCAGGGCATGAATAAGGGTGCTTACAGCAACGCCGACGTACTAAGGATGCAGAAATAATGCCAAGAGGAGCAATCAGGTCTACACCTAAAAAGACAACTTCAGCTGGCTCAGGTCAGATTCGCTATGTGCCTGCCAACGCTTCAGCAATTGCAGCTGCAAAGCAAAATGTAATAAATAAGAGCCTTGCAACCGCCAGTGCCCCAGTAGCGCAAAAAGGCGTTGCAATCCCGTCTTACGCTAAGAATCCTGCAAGCACTGCAATGGCTAATGCCATCAACGCTAAGATTGCACCTAAAACTTCTACGCCAACTCAAACCCAAACTACAACTACAGCGCCTGTCCAAACAACCCCTGCTCCTGCTGGGCCAGTTCAGGCTACGCAACCTGCTTCAGAGCCAGTTCAACAAGAAGCTGCACCAGCTCCAGAGTGGACACTTGAAGGCGACCCTTTCTACCAGCAAGCTATCGCTGACGCCCAGGCTCAGTTTAACTTGGAGCGCATAAATGCTTTGGGGACCAAGCAGTACCAAGAGGTCGGAACTAACCGCCAACTTGAAGAGCGAAAAGGTACTGCTGAGTCAGCAAGACGCCGCCTGGCTGGAAACTATGCTGCCCGTGGTATGGCTGGCGGTGGCTACGGTGCTCTAAGTCGTGCAGAAGCCGAGCAGAATGCTCGTGAGCTTACAGCTAGAACTGGGCTACGTGAACAACTCTCAGAACTAAACAGGCAGTTTGTAGGCCAATATGGTGCTGAAGGTTCAGACTGGCTCGGAACACTTAGAGGTCAGCAAGCTCGTGACGCTGCCGCTAACCTTGCACTCCAAAACCGCCTAGCAGGCGTAACGACGGTAGGATAACCATGGCTGAATATACAGAGTCCCAAGCTGCACAGAATCTTTATGTGGACCCAACTCCAGCATATCAGCCAGCTCTGGACCAGATTGCAACTGACAAGGCCACAGCTAACGAACGCTATGGAACCAATAAAGCGGACATCGCTAACATCTTTGGTCAACTAACTACAGCACGCCAGGCAGACGTTGCCCGTGTAAACGAGCAGTTCACTCAGTCAATTGTTAGCCAGCAGGAGGCGCTAGCCAAGCGAACAGCTGAGGCTCGCACTGGCATGGCTCAGACAATGGCTTCAGCTCAGACTGCAGCTGCAGAGCGTGGTGGTGGACCAGCTGCAAACTTGGCGGCTTCTCCAGCGACCGTTGCAGGCGAAAAGGGAATTGCAGATGCTAACGCTTTCCAGACAATTTGGGAAGGTCAGCAGGGCGCTATTAAAGGTCAAACACAGCAGAACCTTCAGAACACAATTACTGGCTACGGCTTTCAAGAGGCTCAGGCAACACAGCAGCTACAGAAGTCCTTGGAAGATACGCTTAACCAGCTTTCCCGTCAAGAAACTGGCGTCAGGGGCGAGCTTGCTGGTGCACAGATTGCAGGTCAATCTCAGGTTAAGCAGGCTAGTTACAATGAGTACCTAAGTAAGACCGCCGCTGAAGCAGCTCAACGCCTTGCAGCTACCCGTGGCTACTACGATGTTCAGCAGGCACAAATTGATGCTCAAAATAAAATTGACTTGGCCTTGATAAACGAGGCTAACCGTGTGAAGAACTATGGTGATGACGCTCTTGGTCTTGACCGCCGTGTAGCTGACTTTGGCTATGACCCAGCTGAATTCTGGGCAACCGTAGACTCAGTTGACGTTGCAAGCGCTCCAAGCTCTGCGGCTGCGTTCGCACAATGGCGAGCAAACAATCCTGGTGCAGATGCTGCAATCTCCAGTGCTGCACGTGACTGGTTCAACGCTCAAAGGTACAACACCTCAAATACGCCTAGCGTTGATTCACTCCTTAACTGGAGTAGCCAATATGGTGTCCCTAGCCAGTAATGCTGGCTTGTTATCCACTATAATTAGGTAAACAAGTTAGGACTAATCTTGGCAAACAATCCTTATGAGCCAACTGATGGTGTGTCAGGCAATAACCCCTACGGCACATCAACTGGCGCTAAAAAGATTGCAGCACCTGTTAAGTCAACAAAGCCACTTAATTCAAACTCTCTTCCTCAGCAGAAGCCAGATGGGTTGCCTCCCATTCTTGGATTGGGTCAGGGGCTACTAAAAGGATTCCTGACACCTTGGGCTGCTAGCGTTGGCGCACTTGACTCAGTGCTCAAGGGCGTGCAGACACAAAAGTTTGAAAAGAACATTTGGCAGGCAGGTGCTGAGAACGTAGCAAAGCTATGGGACCCAAGTGCCCTGCTTGGCTCTGAAGACCTGGTAACTGGCGAAACAATTGCCAAAGAGCGCTTGGGGCTTGAGAATACGAAAGCTTACCTTCCTGCCGCATTTGCACAAAACCTTCCAATCGTAGGTGGTATTGCCAGACAACAAGTTGCCGCAGGAAAAGCTGACACGCAAATCCCATTGGGTAGTGGCTCTTTTTGGGCTGGACTCGGTATCGACATTGTAGCTGACCCTTTGACCTTTTCTGGTGTCGGTAAGGGAATCACACAAACTATAAAGGGGTCAGCAAAAGCTGGGCAAGCAGCTATCAAAGCTGGAAGGCTAGCTGGCGCTGGTGAAATCTCAGCGAAGATAGCAGAAAAAAGACTTGGCACTGCTGTAACTCCCACAAACGTTTACACTGGCCCAGACGCTGCAGGCTTGTCTGGCAAACTTAAGACTCCTGCTCGTATTGAAAACATCAAGAAAACCGTCACTCAAAGTGGCGGCAAGGCAGCTGAGCAGCTAGAGAAGTACGACACAGCCCTGGACAAGTATGTTTACAAGACAGTAAGCATTGATGGCCCTCGTGGTCTAGGACAGGCTGCTAAGGACGTTATAGCCTCTGCAGCCGATGCTAGCGGTAGGGCAATTGCGTCTACCGTCGTAAGCGCTAGAACCATGAGCTTCCTAGAGAAGTACGCCAAGCGAGACATCACCAAGTTTGGTCGCAACCTAAAGACAAACATTGTCAAGGATGCTGACTCTGGCCTATTCCGCATCATGAGCGGTAACAAGGTATTGCTAGGTGAGGCAACCTCTGAGTTTGAAGCTAAGAAGCTTGCTGGGCTACTTCGAAAGGGCCTAGATAAAACTGCAGGTCTTGCTCCAGCTTCTACATTGCAAGGCGCTCGCAGGCTTGAAGCTGGTGCTGATGGTGCGGCTGAGGAAGCTATTGTTCTGCCAGCAAGCAACGGTTCTGAAGTAACGCTAGAGAAGTTTGTCCCACATGCTTCTGATGACGGAACATTTGCAGTCTACGATGGCGACAATGTTGCTGTATTCAACTCAGTTGATGACGCCAATGAATGGATTGACGTTTACACCTCTCCTGCCAGGGAAAACATCGAGCCAGTTGTTAGCGGCTCAGCTGGCAAGTACCAGGTTAATGTTGGCACTGAGGTAACTAAGTTCACAAGCAAAAAGCAGGCAGAAGCTTATGCCCAAGCTGTTAGAACAGGTGAGATTCAAACCAGTCGCCGTGTGACAACTGGTGGCAGCCCTATCATCGACTCTGCTCCAGCCGAGATAAAGGTTGCAGATGCTCTAAAGGCTCCGACTAAAAAGGAAGCTTCTATCCTCAAGTCTGTGCTAAAGGGCGTAGATGACATTGCCAAGAAGACTAGCGGATGGAGAGGTGAGGTAAGTCTTGACCTTGTAAACCTAGTCCAGCGCACACTTGGAACCCAGCAGGCAGCTCTCGACAAGTTCCTGCTAAAGGTTGACGCTTCAGTTTTGCGAGACCTAAAGTTCTTTGCAGACAGTGAAATTAGCTTTGCAGAACTTGAATCAGCGCTACGCAAGTCAAACAACGCTGACAGGCAAGCAATGTGGAACCTCATCCAGAAGCTGCCTGTCTACACATCTAAGGGCCCTAAGAAGCTTGAAGACCTATTAGCTGCAGCAAAGGGTAAGTTCACACAAATTACTAAGGCTGGCGAAGGCGTTGACGGAACTACGCTCGAAACTCAGGTCCTAAAGTTTGTTGATACTCAAATTGTCAAGAGGGCAACTGACCTACAGAACAACAAGGTCATGCCAGCCTTCACCCCAGAAGGTAAGTACCAGGCTCTTGTTGGAGCAATAGGCGAAGAAAACGCTAAGCGGATAAAGGCAACTGGCTTCCTAGATGAAGCAACCGATGCAAACCGCAAGAAGTACGACAAGGTTCTTGAAAGCTTTAAGGCTCAGAACAACGAAGTCAACTACTCTGGCTACGACGATTTGGTCAAGGGTCTTGAGCGTGGGGATGATGTCAGCGAGAAAGCCTTGCAGGACATCTTCAACCTACTTGACCCAGATGGTGCAATTGTCAACAAGGTGCAGCAGGCTGCAGCTGAGCCAGCCTCAGCATTCCTTCGCCGTGCATTTACTCGTGAGGGTGGCGTCGCAAGCATTCGTGAGGCTGAGAAGCGCCTGGCAATGATGCGTGACCCTGAGATGCTAGCCAAGCATGCTGGTCTAGCGTATGAGGCTGAGGTAGCTGACTTTATCAAGGTCGCAAGCTCTGAGAACAAAGCTGCAATGGAGAAGCTCCAGACCAGACAGACCCAGCAGGCTTCAGCTGAATCATTCTCTGGCTATGCAACCAGTGTACAAAGAGACGCTGCAGAGTCACTTGGTCGTGCGCTATTCGGTGACGCTAAGAAGAGCGGCTCTGGCGGACAGCTTGCTTTCAAGGCTGACATCCTTTCTGAAGAAGGCTCAAGAATTGGGCTAACAACCCTTGATGACTACGCTGCCCTAACTGGCGAAGCTTATGCTGATGGTAGCCGTGCAATGCTAAGCAGGCAGCTACAGCAGTCAACCGAGACCAAGATAATTGGTTCGTTGCTTGCAAAGGACACCTATAGGCTTGGAAAAGCTGCAGAGCAAGCTGCCGAAAAGGGCACACAAATTGTGCCCAAAACTGCTGCAGAGCGTCTAGATACTTTGATTACAAAGATATCGGCAGCGAATGACCTTGCTACAGCGCAAGGTTGGCGCTTTGTTAGAACCAAGAACCGTAATGACAAGACCTTCCAAGAAGCCTACGCTTCTGAAATGGCTAGGGCTAAGGGAAGTAAGTCAACTCCAAACTTCTCCGCACTCAGCTCCAAGCACACTGTTTACCTCCCAATGGGGGACATCCTTGCAACCATCAAGGCTAACGGTGGCGAAGCTGCTTTGCTCAAGGCTTTCTTTCCGCCAAGCAAAAATGTAAAGACACTTAAGCGTGACAGCATGCAGTGGATTTCGCTGGGTGACGGCGCTCGCCGTGTGCTTGAAATGGACGCAGCTGGTGAGCCATTTGACCTAGAGGAAATTGCGAAAAGGCTAACAGTCAGGGCTGAGGGGCAAGAAAAGCTTCCAGCTAAGAGGGCTGCCGAGGTAGAAGAAGCAGCCAGGGAAATGGCTGACATTCTAACCAGTCCTGAGGTACTTGCTGAACTAAAGGGTGTACACCTAGACAACGCAGCCTCAGTTGTGAAAGACTTCACCGCTAAGTCAGAGGGGCTTACAGAAGACCTGTTCAACATTCTTGACGATGCTTTTGTTGCAATGCACGCAACAAATGACCTATCCGATGTTGCACGAGCTGACGCCGTGAGAACATACTTCCGCAAGTTTGTAATTGCATCAGACATTATGCGTATCGAGGGTGGCCCTATCGCTGAGGCGATGTTCCGCTCAACTGCAATGATGTTTGCGGATGGTGGAAAGATTCTGCCACAAGGCAAGATTGCTAAGTCACTAAGCGGACCAGACGCCGAGTTCTTTAACTTGCTTCGAGACGAAGAGTACAAGCTGTTCCGTGAGGCTCTGACGAAGATGTACCGCTATGAGAACAAGCCAGCTGCCCCTATCGGGCGTGAGGGTATGAAGACCCCTAAGCCTGAGGCTCAGGCTGCCACTCTAAAGAAGCTAGACGAGATTGAATCCGCTTACGCTGCCCACATGGACGAGCTGCAGATTCTTGAAGCCCAAGGCATGGAAGACCTAACTACAATCAAGGCTTGGGAAAAGAAGCAGGCTAAGCTGCAGGCTAGGCTAGACAAGGTTCGTGCAGAAGCTTGGAACAACTGGGTTCCAACTAAGCACTGGACTCCAGAAGGCTGGGTTCCAACTGAAAACTTTGATGCCCTAAAGGCTTCGAGAGAAGCGCAGCAAGCCCACAATACCTACGTAGCTGGTCGCCGAGGGCTAGAGGACAGGGCAATTTACCTAGCAGACTCACAGCCTGTTATTCCGCCTCACCGCAAGATGACTGCAAAAGAGAAGGCTAAGTTCCTAGAGAAGTTCAAAAAAGATACTACTAACTTCCAGGTTGATAATGCTAAGTCAATTGTTGATGACGTTGCTCGCAACGTAGAAGATGAGATTAATGCTGGCAGACTAGACATGGATGAGCTCGCTCCAAATGAGCAGATGATGCGTGCCGCTCAAGAAAGCTTCGCTCGTGGAATAAAAGAGTCGACCGAGCTCAAGGTCCGTCGTGTCATTGCCGACTATGGAACTGCGCTGCCTAAGACCAACAGAGAGTTTAACGAGCTATTTAGACCAGGACTAGACCCTGATACTCCAGTATTCAAGTCTGATAGAAATGCAGCTAAGGTCAAGATGATGGCTCAACGCTGGTCTGGCCCAACTGGGCGAAAAGACACAGTGCAGCTACTCAAGCATGCTGAGAATAGCACAGTCTCAGAAAGCTCAAACTACGCTGAAGCTCTCGACAAAATGTCCCGCCATTACTCAAAGCGCCCAGCTGAAGAGATGCAAGAAGCGTGGAGCATTATCAGAGACGGTAGAACGCTGCCTGATGATGCAAACGGCTTTGTGAAGGCAATGGTTAAAGACATGGAAATGTTTACTAGCCAAATCTTCAAGGGTCATGCACGCTCTGTTCTAAGCCAGCACGGCATAAACGGTTCCGTCTTGTCCGAAATGTTTGAGCGCTTTGGCCTAAAAGAGGACTATGGCTTCATGAAGCCAACCGACCTTATCGGTAAAACACCAGACGAACTAACTCAGTCTTTGTTTGACTTCCTTCCATTTGGCTCAACTCCAAAGAAGCTTAGTGGTACTCAAGCTGCCATCGAATGGCAACAACGAGCAGACAAGTTCAAAGCTTCTGGCATGACCCCGCTGCTAGCCTTCACACGCATGATGGAAGCTGTGCAGATGGTCAAGATGGAGAAGGGCATTGCAGAGAACGCAGTAGCTCAGTTCGGATGGAAGGCGCACTTCAAGACGGCTCAAGAGGCGCTTGATGATGGCTGGGTAAGCATCCAGGCTGTAGGTAAGCAAAACATTGCTAGATTCCTACCAAGTGCTGATGACGGAGCTTTGTTCCATCCTGCAATTGCTGACCAAATGGGCTCAGTATTCCGTGAGTTCAACAACATGTATGACGGTAAGCAACTAGCCCCAACCTTGCGTAAGCTGATGAAAATTATGGGTGTCCTCAAGTTCACTCAAACAACCCTGATGCCTCGACACCACGTTACTAACGCTTTCGGTGACTCTACTACCGCAATGATTGCTGGAGTTAGAAACCCTAAGGACTGGGGCGATGGATTTGACCTTGCTGGTATCTTTACTGCAAAAAACTTTGAAGCTGATTGGGCAAAGTTTGGTAAAGACTTTGAAGAAAAAGCCTATCGTTTGAGTTCCGCTTTTGCTGATGAAGCAGGAGCTAAGACTGGCAGAATTGGTATGACATCGGACGAGCTGTCATTTACGTTCTACGAAAATGGCAAGCCAGTATCAAAGAACTTTAACAAGGAAGCTTTTGCTGACGACCTAGCTGCCCGTGGTGGACTGGTACCAGGTTTCGTCCAGGCTGACTTGCAAGGCTTTACTGGAGAGCTGGCGCTTGAGGGTGCTACCCAGGTTCAAAAAGAAACCTTTAAAAACATGTTTAGCAAATTTGTTGCTCGCCCAGGCAGGGCAACGATGAAGGGATTCTCAGACTTTACCGCTGCATACTCGAACGGTATTCGTGGTGCACACGCTCTAAAGGTTGCTCGCAGCCGTACTTGGAATAGCTACGACGAAATGATGAACGCTGTCATGGATGCGCTAAACCTTTACCACCCAACAGTGCAGAGCCTAGCTTCTACTGAGCGCAAGTGGGGTAGGTTGCTATTTACTTACTACACATGGATTCGTGTTGCCAACTCTGCGCTAATTGACATGGCAGTGAACCACACTGGCTCAATGCTTGCAATCCCTAAGGGCATGTACAACTACGCTTTGATGGAGGGCTTCAATCCTGCTAACCCTGCAGAGCCTTTTGAGAGCAAGAACGCTCTACCAGACTACGTTTCGTACTCGGTCTATGGGCCTAATGCTATGGACGAGCAAGGCCCCCGTACCTACCGCCCACCATTCCTACCACTAGATGTGCTGGACTTCTGGCAGATTTATGTTGACCCAAGCAAGCCAGCATTTGAAAATATAACTACAACTACTAAGCAAGCTATGCGAATTGTAGGTAAGAGTACTAACATTCTTGGCGCACCGATTATTGCTGGCTTGTTCGGCGTAGACCCAGGAACTGGCGCACCAATAAATGTTTCGACCCCTGCAGCGGCTGCAGATGAGGCCCTATCTAACCTTGGATTTATGAGCGCTCTAACTGGCATGGGGCTTTGGACTCCTTACAAGTACCGAAACCCAGATACTACTAATCCTCTAACAGATGCTGACCGTCGACGCCTGCTAGAGAACAGCTTCTCTGGTATGCGAGCAGTTGACATTCAGCGCCCTGTAAATATCAAGAAGGCAGAAAGCCAATATGGTAGCAGGGTAAAGCAATACAACGAGCGCATATTTGAAGAGAATGTTAAGAAGGCTCAGGAGTTTGTTGATGATAGGCTATCTGAAGGTTATTCAAAAGATGAAATAATCAAAATGCTAAGAGACATGGGAGTCAACTAATGGAGACACAAGAGATAGAAACATTGCAGAAAACATCAGTTGCGATGTATCTTGCGCTAGATTCGCTTTACAAGCTTCACGCTGAGATTGAACTTGAAGGTAACGACGATAGCGTCACATCTTGTGCCCACTGCTCAGCCCTGGCTGATGCTGCGGTAAGGTATCCTTGCCCATCAGTGCACGTGCTGCTAACTGACTTCTTTACTGACGAGCTTTCTTCTCAGCTAGGAGAATCGCAAGAGCCTGCTTCTTCGGAATAGGCTTAGCGTTAGGCTCATTCTTTTTGTAAGCCTTATCCCCCACAAATTTGTAAGGCATTAGTCGCCTGCTACTTCTTTCCCTTTGGCTTGCGAGGTAGTACGAATGATGTACCAGTTCTACCCTTAGGGCCTGTGAACTTACGACCGTACCTTGCAACGTTTGCTGCTGGGTCAGTAATGTCTACGAATGGATTAGACTTGCGGCGCTCGCCATCTGGGATTTTATCTCCCTTTGGCATGGCAGCCTTCTTGGCCTTGGCAGCCGCAATCATTTTCTTTAGGTTATCTAGCTTCTTGTCTGAACCGTCCATTATTACTTTCCTAGCTCTGGGTCTTCGTCTTCGGAGAATCCGCCGAAAATCTCATCCATGTCTGATTCTGAGACATCCCCATCCTGCACGTATGCACGACTGATTTCCTCAGCAACCTCCATGAAACCTACGAATGCTGCAACTGCTGCTGCCTGCCAAACTTCGACACCAACAACGAATCCACCACCAAGAGTACCTGATACTTTGAGCACCATGTACGCAAGTGTTCTTTTACTGATTGCTTTTATGTTCATTTGAGTTCCTTCTTGCAGTGCGGGCACGCATATACGATTTTCGGGGCCTTTTCGATTTTTTTAGGCCCTGAGACCGATTCTGAGGGCTTTTCAATGTTCTCTGATAGGTATTTGTACAAATCATACACTGTGCCGTAGAAAACGCCTTTGAGGCTGTCTGAGAGGGTGGCATGTAGATGAGGCCCTGTTGAGT
>Ga0213869_10001834_pt1 | contig 15332 bp, 10 predicted proteins | sample PICome_10_FD_160083 | JGI IMG/M metagenome (GOLD analysis project Ga0213869, IMG submission 160083) | Coastal seawater microbial communities near Pivers Island, North Carolina, United States - PICO132 | ecosystem: Environmental > Aquatic > Marine > Coastal | place: USA: North Carolina...
AAAAAAACAATTAAGTAAATTTGAAGAAAAAAAATTGAAAAGATTTTCTAAAAAATTTAAACATGAAGATTTAAATCTTTTTAGAGATAAATTATTAAAGTGGTCAAATAAGTTTACTTACTCTTCATTTTTAAATTCAAACAACTACAGTTCTAATATTAAACAATATGAGTGCATATGTGCTGTTGAACTGGAGTCGGAGATACCTTTTACAAAAAATAATTCCACACAGAAACTGGATAATTATTTAAAAAAAGTTGATGACTGGGTATTCGGATATTTAAATTATGATTTAAAAAATGAGATTGAAAATTTAAAAAGTAATAATCCTGACAATTTTAACTTACCTAATCTATATTTTTATCAGCCAAAAAAAATATGGATCATTAAAAATGATTATGTTGAAGCTTTGTATTTAGAATCTAATTTAATTATTGAAGATTGGAACACTATTAATAGTTTGAATTGTAAAAATGAAAACAATCCTTTTAATCCTCCTACACTAAGCCAAAAACTTAATAAAGAACAATATTTAAATAAGATAGATGTATTAAAAAACCATATTAATAGAGGAGATGTATATGAAGCCAACTTTTGTTTTGAGTGGTTTAGTGAACATGCTAAAATAAATCCACTTTACGTTTATAAAAATCTTAATAAAATATCTAAATCTCCAATGAGTGTTTATTTTAAAAACAAAAAATTACATTTAATTTGCTCTTCACCAGAAAGATATTTAAAAAGAAATAATAACAAACTAATTAGTCAACCCATTAAAGGTACAAGTAGACGAGATATAGATTTTGTTATTGATAAAAAATTAAAGGATAATTTAAGCCTTGATCCTAAAGAAAGGTCTGAAAATATAATGATTGTAGATTTAGTAAGAAATGATATGTCAAGATTTTCAAAACCAGGTTCTGTTAAGGTTAAGGAATTATGTGAGGTTTATCCTTTTAAACAAGTTCATCAAATGATTTCTACAATTGAATCTAAAGTTGATTCTTCTTTGAAAATTAGTAAAATAATTGAGGGTAGTTTTCCAATGGGCAGTATGACTGGAGCTCCTAAAGTTAAAGCAATGAAAATAATTGATGAACTTGAGGAAACAAAAAGAGGGCTTTACAGTGGAGCTATTGGTTTTATAGATCCTTATGGTAATTTTGATTTTAATGTAGTTATAAGGTCACTTATATATGATTCTGAGAGTAAACACTTGTCTTTTCATGTAGGTAGTGCTATTACTGCTAAATCAAAAGGGGTAAACGAATATGATGAATGCTTGTTAAAAGGTAAAGCAATGATTTTATCATTAACTTAATTTATATACTTTTTTAATGTAATATTGTTAAGAATGTTAGATCTAATTAATAAACACATTGATAATGATTTGTCTTTTTTACATGGCAAAAAATTATTGGTTTGTGTTAGTGGAGGTATTGACAGCGTGGTTCTTTTGCACCTTTTAAATAAAATGAATTATAAAATTGGAGTTGCACATTGTAATTTTAAATTGAGGCATAAAGAAAGTGATGATGATAGTTTTTTTGTTGAAAATTTATGCAATAAAATATCTGTCCCGTTTTATATAAAAGATTTTAATATTAATATACCTAAGCATTCAGTCCAAATGGCTGCTAGAAAATTAAGGTATGATTGGTTTTATGAATTACTTGAGTTATATAAATATGATTTTATATTAACTGCTCATCATTTAAATGATTCTATAGAAACATTTTTTATTAATTTAACTAGATCTACTGGAATTGATGGTCTTACTGGTATAAATTCAATTAATAATAAAGTAGTTCGACCTTTACTGCCCTTTAATAAATCTCAAATAATTGATTATGCTAATGATAATAATATTAAATGGAGAGAAGATTCTTCTAACTTAAAAAACGATTATTTGAGAAATAAAATTCGTAATAAGTTAGTTCCAGTCTTTATTGATATTGATTCTAATTTTACAAGTAACTTTTCTAAAACCTTAGTTCGTCTAAATGAATCTAATTTAATCTTAAAAGAACATACAGAAAATTTTAAGTCCATTAATTTTAAAACTAAAAATGATGAAATTTTAATCTTAAAAACAGCACTTAAAGATTTGTCAAGTGTAATGATTTTTAATTTGTTTACTGATTATGGATTTAAAAACACAGATCAAATTGTTAGTTTATGTAAAGCTGAAACTGGAAAAATTATTACTTCTAAACTATATTCTATTTTAAGCAATAGGACACATCTAATAATTAAAAAAAATACTAAAAATATTAAAATAGATTATTTTTATAATAACCAAAATGATTTCTTGTTACCAGAAAATATCCTAGTAGAAGAAGGTAATTACGTTAATGACAAAAAATCTTTATACTTAATTAAAGATCAAATTAATTTTCCTTTAATAATCAGAAAATGTCAACCCGGTGATTTGATTTATCCAACAGGGATGAATGGAAAAAAATTAGTGTCTAAATTATTAAAAGACAATAAGCTGTCTAAATTTGAAAAAGATAAACAATATGTGCTAACTGATCAAGATCATATTTTATGGGTGATTGGCATAAGATTTGATAAAAGAAAGTATAGTGACACTGATTCTAATTTAAAAATATCATTCTTTGAAAAATAATTTTTTAGTAATATTATTTTTAACTCTAAGTTTTCTTGGTTATTCTCAGGATCCAATAACTTTTGAGACTAAGGTAAAAAAGATTTCTGAAAACACTTTTGAACTAGTTACTACAGCTAACATTCAGAACAAGTGGAGGTTATATTCACAGAACTTATTATCTGGGGGAGCGATTCCAACAGAGTTTATTTTTGATAATAAATCACAATCCATTAAATTAATTGGAGATGTTAGTGAGTCTCAATCAATAACAAAATTTGATCCTATTTTTCAGATTGAACAATCTTATTTTGAAAATCAATCAACTTTCACACAATTAATTGAGACTAATAAAATTATTGATAATATATCTGCTGTAATTGCATATCAGGCTTGTGACGACGTTGTGTGTATTTTTAGAGAAGCAAATCTTATTTTTAATTTTGACGGATCAACATTAGCTATTGAAAATGTAGATTTAACATCCGATATCTATGAAAACAACAATGCATTAGCAATTGATTTAAAAAACACGGAATTATTATCTACAATTAACGATAGTTCAGCTTTGACTTCTAATTCTTATTTAAATCTATTTATACTTGGATTCATTGGTGGTTTATTAGCTCTGCTAACTCCATGTGTATTTCCTATGATCCCATTAACAGTCTCATTTTTTACTAATAATAAGTCTAAAAATAATTCCAAGTTTAATGCAATTACATATGGTCTTTTTATAATTGGTATTTATTTATCTTTAAGTATACCTTTTCATTTTCTTGATTCAATCAATCCAGAAATATTGAATAGTATATCAACAAATGCAGGGTTAAATATTTTCTTTTTCATAGTTTTTGTTCTATTTGCATTTTCATTTTTTGGTTTTTATGAAATAACAATTCCTTCCAAATGGGTTAATTCAATTGATTCTAAATCTAATTCAATTGGTGGTTATATAGGAATATTTTTCATGGCATTGACTTTGGTTTTAGTGTCATTTTCTTGTACAGGACCAATACTAGGTTCTCTACTAGTTGGATCAATTTCATCTCAAGGTGGTGCTATTCAGCTCACAATAGGCATGTTAGGCTTTGGAGTTGCTTTAGCATTGCCATTTACAATTTTTGCTTTGTTTCCAAACTTACTTAGCACACTTCCTAAATCTGGTAGATGGATGAATACTTTTAAAGTAATTTTAGGTTTTTTAGAGTTAGGTTTTGCATTTAAATTTTTATCAAATGCTGATTTAGTTGAACATTGGGGAATACTTAAAAGAGAAGTTTTTATTGGAATATGGGTATTGATTTCTTTTGCTTTATCCATGTATTTGTTAGGTTTATACAAATTCCCTCACGAGAATAAAAGTGTTATTACTTCAAAATTTAATCTTATTCTTGGTTTTTTTGTTCTTGGGTTTTCCGTTTATCTATTTCCAGCTTTGTTACAAAACGGTTCTGATAAGGCTAGAATTTTAAGTGGTTTTACTCCTCCTGCATTTTATTCTATTTACAGTAAGTCAAATGATTGTCCTTTGGGCTTTACATGCTTTAAAGACTTTGATTCAGGTCTTAGTTACGCTAAATCTCAAAACAAACCAATATTATTAGATTTTACAGGATGGGCATGTGTAAATTGTAGGAGGATTGAAGAAAACGTTTGGACTGATCCTGAAGTTTATAGTTTGATTGATGATAATTTTGTTTTAATATCTCTGTATGTAGACGATAGAAAGGAGTTAGATGTTAAAGATTTCATCACATTAAAATACAAGTCTGGTAAAGAAAAAATTATTAAAACAGTAGGAGAGAAGGGAGCTACTTTTCAAGCAATTAACTTCAAAAGTGCTTCGCAACCGTATTATGTACTCTTAGATAATAATTTAAGAATACTTAATAAACCTATACAGTACACTTCCAAAGATAAATACTTGAATTGGTTAAAAGAGGGTTTAAGTAATTTATAGTGTTTTTCCTTTATGATATATCAATGGATTTAACATAGATTTATTTATTTCACCACTCAAATATTTACCAATATATATGTAATGGTCTCCAGAACTTATTATATCTGATATTTTACATTCAAGGAAAGAACAAGAATTTGATATTATTTTTATATTATTTTTGGATTCAGTTGTTTCAACTCCTTTAAACCTTTCTTTTTGACTTAATTTGTTATTAGCAAACTGATAACAAATATCTTTTTGAAGATTACTTAAGATACTTACATTAAAAAAACTATTTTTTTTCAGAGCAATGTTTGATTTAGCTTCTTTGTTTAAACAAAATAAAACTAATAGTGGATCAATAGAAACAGAAGTAAATGAATTAGCTGTAAATCCATAATCTATATTATTGTCTTTAGAGGTTATTATAGTAACTCCTGTAGCATAAGTACTACAAATTTCTTTAAAAAGAGATGTGTTCATTAATAAAATTTGTCAAATATAACGATATACATCATTAAAAGGAACTCTTAATTGATCTCCATAAATCCCTTCCTTAGTTCTAATTCCACATCCAATAACCATATTTATTTCAGATTTGTATGGAAGATTTAATATGTTTTTTACCATTAAAGTATCTGATCCCTCCATAGGACAAGTATCATAACCAATTGCTGACATACTTAACATAAAGTTTTGAGCTGCTAATCCAGCGCTTTTGTGAGCAACAATTCTTGTATCTGAACTTGTAACCTGTCTCATGGTTGGTCTGAACAATCCAATAGTTTGAAATATTATACTTTTAATTAATCCGATAATACCAAAAAAATCTGTGTATAATGTTGGAATAATTTTTTTATAATAAGCATGCGCTTGTTTTAATCTTTTTTTAGAAATTTCATTATTTTTTGATTGCGTTGTAATAACATCAACATTCCATTGAGCTCTTTCTTTCCAAAGATCTTTTCTTACAACAATAACAACTAATTGATTAGCCGTTTTAGCAGCATTTTGATTAAAGCAAGCTTTTGATAATTTCTTTAGAATTTTTTTATCGCTAACATGAATAAATTCCCATAATTGAAGGTTACTACTGTTGGGGGCTAAGCTTGCATTAAATAAGCATTTTTTAACTTTCTCAGGGTCGATGTCATCATTATTAAAAAGTCTTACAGACCTACGATATTTTATAGCGTCAGAAACCGATTTTTCATTCTTCATTTTATGAAATTAAATTTAATATTTTTTTTAAGAAACTTATCTTATTTTTAAAAGGAGGATATCTCAATGGAGGATCTATCCATAGAGGCTTAGAAATGTATGGCTTGAAATGAGAAAATGTATCAAATGTTGATTCTCCATGGTATTTCCCCATACCACTTTGTCCAACTCCTCCAAAAGGCAGTCTATCATTTGCTATATGCATAACAGTATCATTAATAGCACCACCTCCAAATGGGTGAGATTCTAAAAATTTTTTTCCAAATTCACTTCTGTTAGTAAAAATATATAATGCTAAAGGATGTGAATATTTATTTACTAATTCATCAACCTCTTTAAAATCACTATATTCAATAATAGGTAATATTGGTCCAAATATTTCATCTTCCATTATTTTAGAATCTAAATTTTCAACTTCTACTATTGTTGGTTCAAAAAACTTACTATTCATATCAAATTTACCACCATGCAATATTTTTTCGTTCTTGAGCAATGAATTAAGATATTTCATGTGTTTATCACTAATAATTCTCCCATATTCTTCACATTTTATAACATCATCACTATAGGTTTTAATAATTTGGGCAATTAATTCTTTAATTAAATCGTTTTTTATTTTTTTATTTACAATTAAAAAATCAGGAGCTATACATGTTTGACCACAGTTTGTAAATTTTCCCCACACTATTCGTTTTGCTGTGACCTTAATTGAAGCAGTTTCGTCAACTATACAAGGGTTTTTTCCGCCAAGTTCAAGAGTTGTAGGTGTTAAGTTTGTAGCAGCAGCTTTTGCTATAATTTTTCCAACGCTAACACTTCCTGTGAAAAAGATATAATCCCATTTAAATTCTAATAATTTAGTTGATATATCAGGACCACCGAGAACAACATCTACGTGACCTTTATCAAAAACTGAACTTAAAATTTTATTTAATATTTGACTTGTTTGTTCAGAGTATTCAGATGGTTTTAAAAGAACCGTATTTCCAGCTGCTATTGCTCCGATTAGTGGAGCAATTGATAATTGAAAAGGGTAGTTCCAAGGTGAAATATGGAGTGTGTTTCCATAGGGTTCAGCAATTATGTAATCAGATGATGGAAAATTTAGTAGGGTAGATTTAACAGCTTTTCTTTTGGTCCATTTTTTTAAATTTCTAAGAGCAATTTTAATTTCGGAATAAACAAAATGTATCTCAGTTAAATAACTTTCTCCTTTTGATTTACCTAAGTCATTAAATAAAGCTAATTCTATTTCTTTTTCGCTTGATTTAATCTCATTTAAAAGATCTTTTAATTTTTGAATTCTAAAGTCGACATTATATGTTTTTTTTGATTTAAAATAGTTTTTTTGATTGTCAATTGTTGATTTTAATGATTTATCCATAAAAAAAGGGTTTTTTAGAATAATTAAATTATGATTTTGATAAAAATATGAATTAAATTAATGATGAGGTAAATTAATTGATTTTTTGTTTACTTTTATACAGTATTAATTTTTACTCCTTCTCTTTAGATAAGGGGTTTTTTTTTAGAAATGAGTTTAAATAAATATAGTAAAGCCGTCACCCAAGATCCTACTCAGCCAGCCGCTAAAGCAATGCTTCATGCAATTGGATTAACTACTAAGGATTTATCTAAGCCGTTTGTTGGTATTGCTAGTACTGGTTATGAGGGTAATCCTTGTAATATGCATTTAAATGATCTTTCTAAGAATATTAAAGATGGTATTAATAAAAATGAATTAATTGGATTAATATTTAATACAATTGGAGTTAGTGATGGTATTTCAATGGGAACTCAAGGCATGAGATATTCACTTCCTTCTCGTGATATTATCGCTGATTCAATTGAGACTGTTGTACAAGCAATGGCTTATGATTCTTTAATTACTGTTGTTGGTTGTGATAAAAATATGCCTGGTGCATTAATTTCAATGCTAAGACTCAATCGACCATCAATTTTAGTTTATGGTGGAACAATTGCTCCTGGGTGTCATAAAGGAAAGAAACTTGATGTTGTTTCAGCATTTGAAGCTTGGGGTGAAAAAGTTTCTGGAAAAATTGATGAAAATGAATTTAGTAATATTATAAAAAATGCCTGTCCAGGTGCTGGTGCCTGCGGTGGAATGTATACTGCAAACACCATGTCGTCTGCAATAGAGGCAATGGGTATGTCACTTCCGTATAATTCATCAAATCCTGCAACTAGTTCTCAAAAAACTAAAGAATGCGATTTAGTTGGAAAAGCAATTTTTAATTTAATTAATCTTGATTTAAAACCTTTAGACATAGTTACTAAAGAATCTATTAAAAACGCTGTAAGATTAATAACAGTTTTAGGAGGATCAACAAATGCTGTTCTTCACATGCTTGCCATTGCTAAAAGTGCTAATATTAATTTTACAATTGACGATTTTCAAAAAATTTCAGAAAAGACTCCTTTTTTAGCAGATTTAAAGCCTAGCGGAAAATTTCTTATGGAAGACCTTCATGATGTTGGTGGAGTTCCAGCTGTAATGAAATATATGTTAGAAAATAATTTGTTAAATGGAGACTGCATGACAGTTACTGGAAAAACAATAAAAGAAAATTTAGAAGATGTAAAATCATTAGATTTTAATCAAAATGTAATAAAACCAATCTCAGAACCTATTAAAGATTCTGGACATATTAGAATCTTATACGGAAATATAGCTACAAAAGGGTCAGTTGCAAAAATTACTGGAAAAGAAGGTCTAAAATTTTCAGGAAAAGCTATTGTTTTTGATTCTGAACAGGAAGCTAATGATGGTATAAAAAATGGATTAGTTAAAAAAGGTAATGTAGTTGTTATACGTTATGTAGGTCCAAAGGGTGGGCCAGGAATGCCCGAAATGTTAAAACCTACATCGGCAATAATGGGTTGTGGATTAGGAAAGGAAGTAGCATTAATAACAGATGGTAGATTTTCAGGTGGTACTCATGGTTTTGTCGTTGGTCATATTTGTCCTGAAGCTCAAGACGGAGGTAACATAGCACTTATAAAAAATAACGATAACATAATCATTGATGCGATTACTAATTCAATATCTTTAGATATTTTAGAAGAAGAATTGACAAAAAGAAAAAATAATTGGATTAAACCAGAACTTAAGTTTAAAAACGGAATATTATATAAATATTGCAAAAATGTTTCAAATGCATCTAAAGGATGTGTTACAGATAATTAATGAGTAATAATAAGAAAATATCAGGTGCAGAGGCAGTTATAAGGACATTAATTGAAGAAGGTGTAGATTTAATATACGGTTATCCTGGAGGTGCAATTATGCCTATATATGATGAGTTGTATAAGTTTCAAGATAAATTAAATCACGTTTTAACTAGACATGAACAAGGTGCTACTCATGCTGCTCAAGGCTTTTCAAGAGTTTCAGGAAAAGTAGGAGTAGTCATGGCTACATCCGGCCCTGGGGCTACTAATTTAGTTACAGGAATTGCAGATGCTCAAATAGATTCAACTCCAATGGTTTGCATAACTGGTCAAGTCGCATCACATTTACTTGGTTCTGATGCTTTTCAAGAAACTGATATAATTGGCATATCAACGCCTGTTACAAAATGGAATTGTCAAATAACTCAAGCTAAAGATATTCCAGAGATTTTGGCTAAAGCATTTTATATTGCTAGGACAGGAAGGCCGGGTCCTGTTTTAATAGATATTACAAAAGATGCTCAATTTGAATTAATGAGTTTTCAGTATAATAAATGTTTTTCTGTAAGAAGTTACAAACCAGTTCCCGATTATTCAACTGATCAAATCAAAAAAGCTAGTCATTTAATTAATGAATCAAAAAAACCATTTATTGTTTTTGGACAAGGTGTTATTTTGGGTGAAGCTGAAAATGAATTTAAGGAATTTATAGAGAAAACAGGAATACCTTCAGCTTGGACCATCTTAGGGTTGTCTGCCTTACCTACTGAACATTATTTAAATGTAGGAATGGTTGGAATGCACGGAAATTATGGTCCCAACGTTTTAACTAACGAATGTGATTTGCTAATAGCTATAGGAATGCGTTTTGATGATCGTGTAACGGGTAATTTAGAGACTTACGCTAAGCAAGCTAAGATTATTCATATGGAAATTGACCCTGCAGAAATAAATAAGAATGTTGAGTGTGATATTTCAGTCTTAGGAAACATTAAAGAAACTATTCCTTTATTAACGTCAATGGTTAATAAAAATTCTCATAAAAGTTGGTTAGATAAATTTTCATTTCATTATGAAATTGAATTTAAAAAAGTTATTAATAAAGAAATTAATCCAACAAAGAACGGATTAACAATGGCTGAAGTTATTAAAGAAATTAATAATTCGACGAATGGAGATGCAATTATTGTAACAGATGTTGGACAGCATCAAATGGTTACTTGTAGGTATGCTAAATTTAATAAATCTAAATCTAATGTTACCTCTGGCGGATTAGGAACCATGGGTTTTGCACTTCCTGCGGCTCTTGGTGCTAAAATGGGAGCACCTGATAGAGAAGTTGTCGCTGTTATAGGTGACGGAGGATATCAAATGACAATTCAAGAATTAGGCACAATTTTTCAAACTGGTAGTGCGGTTAAAATTGTTGTTTTAAATAACAATTTTTTAGGAATGGTCAGACAATGGCAACAAATGTTTTTTGAAAAAAGGTATGCCTCTACAGAACTTGTAAATCCTGATTTTGTAACTATAGCTAAAGGATATTATTTGGAAGCTGAAAAGGTGAGTGAAAGGAAAAATTTGAAAGAAGCAGTGAATAGAATGATAAAATCTAAAAAACCTTATTTTTTAGAAGTTTCTGTTGAAAAAGAGGATAACGTATTTCCAATGATTCCGACAGGTGCTTCAGTTTCAGATATTAGATTAGAATAACATGAAAGATTTAAAAAATACATACACTGTATCAATTTACACTGAAAATAACATAGGTTTATTAAACAGAATTTCTGCAATATTTTTAAAACGTCATATAAATATTGAAAGTCTGACAACATCGCCTTCAGAAATTGATAATATATTCAGATTTGTTATTGTAGTTAAATCAACTGAATTTTCAATAAAAAGGATTATTAAACAGATAGAAAAACAAATTGAAGTAATAGCTTCTTTTTATCATACTGATGATCAAACTATATTTCTAGAAACAGCTCTTTATAAAGTTAAGTCAAAATCACTTTTTGATGAAAAACATATTCAAAAGATTATTAAAAATAGTCAGGCTAACATTGTAACAGTTTCACCAAGTTATTTTGTTATAGAAAAAACTGGATGGAGAGATGACACAGAGAAATTGTATAAAGAATTGGAACCTTACGGGTTATTACAATTTGTAAGATCAGGAAGAATTTCGGTTTCTAAAGAACCAATGAATATTTCCAATTTACTTGGATTAAATACAGATAAATAAATTATGAAAAATTATTTTAATAAATTACCGTTAAGTCAAAAAATTGATCAATTAGGTAAATGTAGATTCATGGACTCCTCTGAGTTTTCAGATGGAGTTTCAGTATTACTTGGTAAAAAAATTGTTATTATAGGTTGTGGTGCACAGGGCTTGAATCAAGGCCTTAACATGAGGGATTCTGGTCTTGATATCTCTTATGCATTAAGAAAGGAAGCAATTTCACAGAAAAGAGATTCTTATATAAATGCAACATCAAATGATTTTGTAGTAGGAACTTTTGAGGAACTGATTCCAAGTTCAGATATGGTTTTAAACTTAACACCTGATAAAAATCACACCAGTGTAGTAACCAATTTGATGCCTTTAATGAAAAAAAATTCAGTGCTGTCTTATTCACATGGTTTTAATGTAGTTGAAGAGGGAATGGAGATTAGAAATGACATAACAGTAATTATGGTTGCTCCTAAATGTCCTGGAAGTGAAGTAAGAGAAGAGTATAAAAGAGGTTTTGGTGTTCCAACACTTATAGCAGTTCATCCTGAAAATGATCCATTAAATATTGGTATGGATGTTGCAAAAGCTTATGCAGTTGCTACTGGCGGCAATAGAGCAGGTGTTTTGGAGTCGTCATTTGTCGCCGAAGTTAAATCAGATTTAATGGGTGAACAGACAATTTTATGTGGAGTATTACAAACAGGTTCAATACTTTCGTTTAATAATATGGTACAAAACGGAATTGATCCAGCATATGCCTCGAAATTAATTCAATACGGTTGGGAAACTATTACTGAAGCATTAAAACACGGTGGTATCACAAACATGATGGATCGATTAAATAATTCGGCTAAAATTGAAGCTTTTAATCTTTCAGAAGATTTAAAAGACATAATGAGACCATTATTTAACAAACATATGGATGATATTATGTCGGGACATTTTTCCTCAACTATGATGGAAGACTGGAATAATGACGATATTAACCTGTTGAGTTGGAGAGCTGAAACTGAAAAAACTGCATTTGAAAAAACTTCACCCTGCAAAGATGAGATTTCCGAACAAGAATTTTTTGATAATGGATTACTAATGGTAGCTTTTATAAGGTCAGGTGTTGAATTAGCATTTGAAACAATGACAAACTCGGGTATTATTGATGAATCTGCCTACTATGAATCTCTCCACGAAACTCCTTTAATAGCTAATTTAATAGCTAAGAAAAAATTATTTGAAATGAACAGGATTATTTCTGACACAGCTGAATATGGCTGTTATTTATTTGATCATGCATGCAAACCGTTATTGAAAGATTTTTTTAAAACAATTGAATCAAAACACATCGGCAAACCTTTTCTTCATTCAAAACAGATTGATAATACAGAATTAATTAAAGTGAACGAAATTATAAGATCTCATCCTGTTGAATTAATAGGAAAGAAGCTAAGAACATCAATGACTTCAATGAAAACAATTGTTTAATTAAAATTAAGACTATGAATATGGTTCCAAAAGAATATCAAATTAATAAAGTAATTAATCATAATGAATATTTGATTAATGGCAAAATAAGTAATTGGGACGGAAAACACACTCAAGTTTATTCTACATTACTTAGTGTTAAAAATGATGATAAGCCATTACTTATTGGAAACACGCCAGAAATGTCAGGTGATTATGCTTTAAAAGCATTAGATGCTGCTCACACTGCATTTAATTATGGACAAGGAGTTTGGCCTACTATGAAGGTTTATGAAAGAATTCAATGCATGGAATCTTTTGTAGAAAAAATGAAAACTAAAAGAGAAGAGATTGTTAAACTTTTAATGTGGGAAATTGGAAAGAATTTAAATGATTCAAGAAAAGAATTTGATAGAACAGTAGAATACATAAATGATACAATTGTTGAGTATAAAAGGATTGATAGAAAGGGAGCTACTTTTCAAAATAAATCTGGTGTAAGAGCTTTAATAAGAAGAGGTCCACTTGGTGTGGTATTATGTTTAGGTCCATATAATTATCCTTTAAATGAAACTTTTGCATTATTGATACCTGCTATTATAATGGGAAATACAACAATCTTTAAACCAGCAAAACATGGAGTTTTATTAATTGCACCATTATTAGAGGCTTTTAAAGAATCTTTTCCTGACGGTGTTGTGAATATAGTTTTTGGTAGAGGAAGAGAGATAGCCACTCCAATTATGAAAAGTGGAAAAGTTGATGTTTTAGCCTTAATTGGCCATAGTTCATCAGCTATTTCTTTACAAGATTTACATCCCCAAAAAAACAGATTAAGATTAGTTTTAGGTTTAGAAGCAAAAAATCCTGGAATAATTTTAAAAGATGCGGATATTGACTTAACTGTTAAAGAATGTATTTCAGGTACTCTATCGTTTAATGGTCAAAGATGTACAGCTCTGAAAATATTATATGTCCACGATGAAATTAAAGATGAGTTCTTATCTAAATTTGTCAAGGCTGTGGATGAATTAAAGCTAGGTCTTCCCTGGGAAAACACATTGTTAACTCCTTTGCCAGAGCCAGCAAAGCCTAAATATATTTCTGACTTAATTGATGATGCTATTAGTCAAGGCGCAAAAATATTAAATAAAAAGGGTGGGGATAAACAAAAGAATTTTGTCTTTCCAGCAGTATTATATCCAGTAAAAAAGGAAATGAAAGTTTATAAAGAGGAACAGTTTGGTCCTGTAATACCAATAATTTCATTTTCTGACATATCAACTCCTATTAAAGACATGTCTGCTTCTAATTATGGGCAGCAAGTAAGTATCTTTGGCAAGGATGTAGATACATTAGGCCCAATAATTGATTCTATGGTGAATTTAGTATGTAGAGTGAATTTAAATAGTGCTTGTCAAAGAGGGCCAGATATTTATCCATTTACAGGAAGAAAAGATTCTGCAGTAGCTACATTAAGTGTTCATGATGCACTTAGATCATTTTCAATAAGAACATTTGTTGCCTCAAAAGACAATGAACTCAATAAGGGTATTTTAAGGGAAATGATAGATTCTAAAAAATCACATTTCATTAGAACAGATTATTATCTTTAATTATTTAGCATAACTGGCATTACCAGCATAGTGATTTCTTCAGCTTCAGAACCAGAATTTGTTGGTGTTAGAATTCCAGCTCTATTTGGAAGTGACAGTTCTAATTTAACCTCATTAGAATTTAAGTTTGATAACATTTCTGTTAAAAACCTTGAATTAAAACCAATTTGCATATCATCTCCATTATAATTACAAATTAATCTTTCCTCAGCTTTATTGCTATAATCTAAATCTTCTGCAGAAATAATTAATTCATTACCTGTAATTTTAAGTCTAACTTGATGAGTTGTTTTGTTAGAAAAAATACTCACCCTTTTGGTAGAGTTTAAAAACAAAGATCTGTCAATAGTTAAAACATTTGGGTTTTCTTTAGGAATAACAGCTTCATAGTTTGGATATTTGCCGTCAATTAATCTACAAGTTAAAGACAAATTTGAGAAAGTGAATTTTGCATTACTATCATTAAATTCAATTTTAACATCAAATTCATTAGTAGCTAAAATACCTTTTAAAATATTTAAAGGTTTTTTGGGCATTATAAATTCAACAAGTTTATCAGATTTATAGTCAGTTCTTACGTATCTTACTAATTTGTGAGCATCTGTTGCTACAAAAGTTGAGTTTTCACTTGAAAATTGAAAAAAGACACCACTCATAACAGGTCTTAAATCATCGTTTCCTGATGCAAATATAGTAGTGTTTATAGCCTCATATAAAACTTTTGAAGATATGGAAGAGTTGTTAGGATCTGTTATAGGCAATGTCTTTGGAAATTCCTCTCCTTTTGCATAAGCTAACGCATATTTTCCATGATTTGAACTTATTTCAATGGTATTGTTATCTAGTATATTAAACGTAAGTGGTTGTTCTGGAAATGTTTTTAAAGTATCTATTAGCAACTTAGCGGGAACAGCTATTGAGCCGTTGTCTTCAGATTCTATTTTAATTTCCGCACTTAAAGTCGTTTCTAAATCTGACGCAGTTATTTTTAGTACAGATTCAGAAATATTAAATAAAAAATAATCTAAAATAGGCAGGGTGTTATTT
>Ga0213869_10001835_pt1 | contig 15329 bp, 16 predicted proteins | sample PICome_10_FD_160083 | JGI IMG/M metagenome (GOLD analysis project Ga0213869, IMG submission 160083) | Coastal seawater microbial communities near Pivers Island, North Carolina, United States - PICO132 | ecosystem: Environmental > Aquatic > Marine > Coastal | place: USA: North Carolina...
TCGTAATGTCGATTCCTAATGCCAGGCAGCGTTCATGGGCTTGAGGAAAGTGACGCGTGATAAAATCAGCGGGGCGGTGACTGATGTCAAGATAAACACAATCCGCGCCCAGCCGCTTCATTTCATGATCAATCGCCCGCGCGACAATATCCCTTGGTGCGAGTTCGGCTCGAGGGTCGAAGTGTGGCATGAACCGTTCGCCATCCTCGAGGTGCAGCGTGGCGCCCTCGCCGCGCAAAGCCTCGGTGACTAAAAAGGAGCGTGTCTTCGGATGGTAGAGGCAGGTTGGGTGAAACTGATTGAATTCGAGATTGGCCACTCGACAGCCAGCGCGCCATGCCACCGCGATGCCGTCCCCGCTGGCTCCGTCGGGATTGGTGGTGTATCGATACGCTTTGCTGGCCCCGCCCGTGGCCAGCACCACCGCATCGGCGCTCAGGGTTTCAACGCGTCGGCTTTCGGTGTTGAGTAAGTGGGCGCCACAGACTCGGCCCCCCGACTTGATCACATCGACCAAGCAAAGATCAGTGAGCAGCGTGATGTTAGACGCCTGCTCGGCGCGATTGGCGAGCACCTCAGAGATGGCGAGGCCTGTTTGGTCAGCGGCGTGGATGACACGTCGGTGGCTGTGGCCGCCCTCCATCGTGAGGTGAAATTCACGAAACTCAAGGTCAGGCTGATCGTCTCTTAGATCAAATGCCATGCCTTGTGACACCAGCCAATCGACGCTTTGTCGGCTACGCCCGATAGTAAAGCGCACTGCGGGCTCATGACATAGACCCGCGCCGGCATTGAGCGTGTCAGTCACATGAGCTTCTACTGAGTCACGGTCGTGTAATACGGCCGCCATACCGCCTTGTGCCCAGGCAGTTGACCCCGAGCCAAGCTGACTTTTTGACAAGACAGCTATTTGCAGCGTGTTGGGGAGTTGCAGCGCGAGACTCAGCCCAGCGGCGCCGCTGCCGATGATGAGCACGTCAAAGCTAGGAAAGGTAGACATGTTCGGTTGACCGTAAGTGTGACGTGAGTGCTGTATAGTAATGGCCTGTGAGTGTAAATGATCGGGAACTTTTTGCTTGCGACGCGATCTGATACGTCAGTAAATAGCCGGGAAGCGTTATCGCCTGGCAAATTGGGTGGATTGAAGGTGTATTTTGACAGCCTCTGAGACAGATCAGCAACTGGTTCAGAGGGCGCAACGCGGCGATTTGCGGGCGTTCGACTTGTTGGTACTGAAGTATCAAGGTCGAATCGCGGCGCTGGTCAGCCGATACGTGTCGGATCGGTCTGAGGTGGAAGATGTTACGCAAGAGGCCTTTATCAAGGCATACCGGGCCCTCGATAAGTTCCGAGGGGACAGCGCCTTTTACACCTGGTTATACCGCATCGCTGCCAACGCCGCCAAAAATTATTTGGTGTCGAGAAGTCGCCGGCCAGCAGCTGACGCCACAATAGAAGATGCGGAGGTGGGCGAGCAGGCCGAGTTGTTGGCCGACGTGGGAACCCCAGAGGCGGTCGCAATGGGGGAAGAGTTGGCCGCAGTGGTGGAAGACGCTTTGGCGGCCCTACCTGAAGAACTGCAGGCAGCACTGACATTGCGGGAGTTTGAGGGGTTAAGTTACGACGACATTGCAGCAGTTTTGGACTGCCCTGTCGGTACAGTCAGATCTAGGATTTTTCGGGCACGCGAAGCGATTGATCAGCGTGTTAAGCAGCAAATGAGTGGGGAGTCTGGATTCAGATGACAACCAATGAGAGAGAATTCGAAACACTGTCCGCGGTGATGGATGGGGAAGCTGATGAGCTCGAGTTACGACGTATGCTCGATGCTACCAGCAGCGACCCTGAGTTAAGAGCAAAGTGGCGTCGGCAGCAAATGGTGCGGGAATTGCTCAAAACCCGCCGCATTAGTCAGCCCGATATTGAAGTTTCCGCTGCCGTAAAAGGGACGTTAACTGGCGGAAACGGTGCGCTCAGAAATCCGCTTTGGAGTATGGCTATAGCTGCTTCTGTGACCATGGCAGTTGTGCTGGGCGGTCAGCAACTGTTGCTGCCCCAAAATAGCGTCATGCAAGGCGCCGTAGTCAGTGATGTTGTGGGCGGTGTCGTCCCGGTTTTGGGCGCACAGCCCGTTCAGGCGAGCCTCGGTGCGAGGTCATTACCGGTCGCAGGGCGGCAAGTTGATTCGGCTGACAATGAGCGACGAGAAGCGGCGGCAATGTATGAGCGGCTGGCGCAAGATCGTTACCGTAATCTGGGCCGTCGTCACGCATCGGCCTCTGCGCAGACCCATCCTGCCCCTTATATTTCTTATATTCGTGCGCCGGCGGCTAGCGGTGAAAATCCCCCGTTGCAGTAAGCCGATGAGCGACTGGTGGGTGCGGTGTTTAGGTGCACTATCGCTCTGTGTTGTCTGTCTGCCGCTGCCGGCACAGGTCGCTGCGCTCGACTGCGAATTAACGACTGAGCCTGAGCGGGCGCTCGCAAAACTGTTGGATGCTCACAGTGCCATTTCCTATGAGGGAACGGTACTGTTCGAGCGAGCAGACAATCGACAATTCTTGGAGGTCGTATGGCCAAGCCAGGATGCCCCTGACGAGCATCGTCAGGGAACGCTGCGTCGCCTCAATGCTACGGTTAATCCCCTGGCGGAAGTTTGGCCAAGCGCGTTCGTCCCAGAGGGCCGCGTGTGCGATCTCGGCAAGTTTTATTCAGTAAGCCTCGATTTGAGTCGTGTCATTGCGGGTCGATTGACCAAAAAGCTGGTACTTCGTCCGCGTGACACATTGCGGTTGGCGCACTTTGTTGATGTGGATGTACAAACAGGCATGGCGCTTGCGATGGTCACTGCTGAACCGGGCGGAAAAGTGCTGGAGCGATTTGAGTTTGCGGCTATCCGCTATCGAGATTTGCCTCCGTTGGAGGTTGGTCAGCCTGCTGAGGCGGACGGCGGCTCGATTGCGCGGGGCCGCGGCGTGATACCGGGTTACTTTGTGGTGGCTGAAAATCATGAGCAAGGTGTCTTCGTGGTCAGCGACGGCTGGGCTACTGCTTCTGTATTTATCGAGCCGTTGCCGCCGACGGCGCCCTCGGGCGAGGGTGCTGTCATTGATGGTGCCACGCTCACCTACACTCGAGGCACGCGAGTTGGCAATAATGGCGTGCTGATTAGCGTGTTGGGAGAAGTGCCTGTGGTCACGGCAAGACTGTTAGCTGATGCGGTGCGTTCTGCCGGGTCAGGGCCATAATGGGCGGGGTAACGGAGCCCGGTATTGTGGTGGGTGTAGAGACCAATGCTGTGTGGGTGGAAGCCGATCGAAGCGCTGCCTGTGGTCGCTGTGCAGCGCGCGCGGGTTGCGGGCAAGGTGCCTTGTCAGCCCTGTTGCAACAGGGCAAGGGTCGGGTGAAGGCACTGTCGAGCGACACGCTGCAGGCATCAAGTTGTCAAGTTGGCGATGAGGTTATGATCGAGATTCCCGATTCCACTTTGCTAGGCGGTACGCTATGGCTCTACGGTGCGCCTCTAATGCTGGGGACAGCCTTTTCATTGTGGGCGGCTTCCTGGGGTGATTTGTGGGCCGCCAGTGCGTTCTGCCTTGGGTTGTTGAGCGGGTTTGCTATCCTTCACCAGGTGAGCTACCGCTTTCAAGGTCGGTTGCCCGGCATGGCGGAACCTCGGTTAGCGTCTAAAGCTGCGGAGCCGCATTTCGAGTTGCTCGCAAAACAGTAACGTCAATCTTGTTAGATCTGGAGTACGGCCATGATGGTACGCGCTGTGTTGTTTATTTCTGTTTTTTGGGGACTGTGTGGTTTCGTTAGCCTGTCGAGTGCGGCGCTGCCTGACTTCACTGAAATAGTCGAGGCGTCCTCACCTGCAGTCGTGAAGATACTTGTAGAGTACGAGGCTGAAAACCCTCGCTATCAAGAGGAATTAGAGGAGCTACCCGAATCTTTGCGGAGATTCTTTGACTTTCGCGGCCGCCCCCCAGTGCCGCGTGAGCGGGCGGGCATGGGCTCTGGATTTATCTTCTCCAGCGATGGTTTCGTGATTACCAATCATCATGTCGTCGACGGTGCGAAACACGTCGTGGTGCGTTTGCCCACCCGGCAGGAATTTGATGCCGAGATCATTGGTACTGATCCGCGTTCTGATCTGGCGGTGCTAAAGATTGCCGGTGATAGCCTGCCCATCCTGCGCTTAGCGGATGACGGGGCGGTGAAGGTGGGGCAGTGGGTGCTGGCGATCGGCTCACCCTTTGGGCTGGATTTTTCAGTTACCGCTGGCATTGTCAGCGCAGTAGGGCGCAGTTTGCCGACTACTGCTGGTGACAACTATGTGCCTTTTATCCAAACGGATGTCGCGATTAACCCGGGCAACTCGGGTGGGCCCTTGTTTAATCTTGAGGGAGAGGTCATCGGTGTTAATTCTCAGATATTTACGCGATCGGGCGGGTCAATCGGATTGTCGTTCGCGATTCCGAGTTCAGTGGTCCGCAATGTCGTCGCTCAAATACAAGAAACAGGCGAGGTAGAGCGCGGGTGGTTGGGTGTCAGTATTCAAGATGTCGACCGCAATCTTGCCGACTCCTTCGGTTTGGATCGTCCTAGGGGGGCCTTAATCGCTCAGGTGGGTAAGGATTCACCTGCCGAAAATGCCGGTCTAGCATCAGGCGATATTATTGTGAGCTTCGATGGTCATGCCGTTGAAACGTCAGCAGACCTGCCTCACATCGTGGGCCTCATTGCGCCGGGGACGTCAGTTGAGGCGGTCATTATGCGCGATGGCAAAGAGCGATCCATTGACGTGGAGGTGGGTGTGCTGGCTGCGGATGCAGTGGCCAGGGTTGAGACAGAGGCCGCATCAGATGGGACGGTGAGGCTCTTGGGTATGCGTATTGCACCGGTCGAGGCGGAATTGCTGTCAGAGCTGGGATTATCCGGTGGCGTCTGGGTGGTCGGCGTTAAGCCCGGCTCCCCGGCAGGCGAATCGGGTGTGGAAGAGGGCGATATATTGACTCGATTGGGCAGTCGTCCGATCAGCCAGATAACGGATCTTGATGGCGTTGCAGACGAGCTGGTGTCTGGCGCTTCTGTCCCGGCGAGGCTGATTCGCGGACGTAGCCCCCTATTCATTGGCATTCGTATACCTGAAAGCGACTGATGCTAGGGCGTTTAGCGTGCTAAAATGGCGCGCTTCGATGTTATGGATTGTTGTTTCTAACAGTCCCCATTCCTTTTGAGGCGACCAAGCAGTGGCTGAACTCAGTCATATACGTAATTTTTCTATTATCGCGCATATCGACCACGGCAAGTCGACGCTGGCTGATCGTTTTATTCAGCACTGCGGCGGACTGTCAGAGCGAGAAATGGCCGAGCAGGTACTCGACTCCATGGACTTGGAGCGCGAACGCGGTATCACAATCAAAGCGCAGAGCGTCACGCTAGATTACGAGTCTGCAAGCGGTCAGGTGTATCAGTTGAACTTTATTGATACACCTGGGCACGTCGACTTCTCATATGAGGTTTCTCGCTCACTGGCTGCTTGCGAGGGCGCCCTGCTAGTGGTGGACGCGGGTCAGGGTGTCGAGGCGCAGTCAGTTGCAAACTGTTACACCGCAATTGAGCAAGGTGTCGATGTGCTGCCTGTGCTCAACAAGATGGATTTGCCTCAGGCTGATCCTGAGCGTGTGCAGCAGGAGATTGAAGAGATTATTGGGATCGACGCCACGGAGGCGGTCCCGACGAGTGCAAAGACAGGGCTGGGTATCGAGGATGTGCTCGAATACCTCGTTCGAAAAGTACCGGCACCAATCGGTGACCGAGACGCGCCATTGCAGGCGCTTATTATCGATTCGTGGTTCGATAATTACTTGGGCGTCGTGTCGTTGGTCCGCGTGATGCATGGGCAGCTCAGTAAGCGAGACAAGTTTCTAGTGTCGTCTACCGGCAAGCAGCACCAAGCGGACATGATTGGCGTGTTCACGCCGCGACGGACCACGACAGACCGCTTGATGGCAGGTGAGGTGGGTTTTGTCGTCGCGGGCATTAAAGACATCAAGGGCGCGCCAGTGGGCGATACCCTGATTTCAGCCTCACACCAAGAGACGCCGGCTTTGCCCGGTTTTAAACAGGTCAAACCGCAGGTTTATGCGGGCATTTTTACGGTCAACTCTGACGACTATGAGGATTTTCGAGAGGCGCTGGGCAAATTGACGCTCAATGATGCGTCGCTGTTTTACGAGCCAGAATCTTCGGATGCGCTGGGCTTCGGGTTTCGGTGCGGCTTCTTGGGCATGCTGCATATGGAAATCATTCAAGAGCGGCTGGAACGTGAATACAATCTAGATCTGATCACGACCGCCCCGACGGTGATTTATGAGGTCGTGAAAAAGGGGGAGGAGGTAATCTATGTCGATAACCCCTCCAAGCTGCCCGATCCCGGCGACATTGAAATCATGCGCGAACCGATCGCTCGCTGCACTATTCTGACGCCTCAGGAGTACCTTGGTGCTGCCATAACGCTGTGTGTGGAAAAGCGGGGTTCCCAAGTTGACTTGCAATTCTTGGGTCAGCAAGTTCAGCTGATCTACGATGTGCCGATGGCTGAGGTCGTATTAGACTTTTTTGATCGTTTGAAATCGGTCAGTCGAGGTTACGCTTCGCTTGACTACAGTTTTGAACGGTTTGAGGCGGCACCGCTATCGCGGCTAGACGTCTTGATTAATGGCGATCGAGTGGATGCGTTAGCGATTATTGTCCACCGGGATTATGTCCAATCTCGCGGACGCGTGTTGACCGAAAAAATGAAAGAATTGATCCCGCGTCAGATGTTCGATGTCGCTATTCAGGCGGCGGTCGGAGGCAAGATTGTCGCTAGGCAAACCGTCAAGGCGCTGCGCAAAAATGTCACTGCCAAATGTTACGGTGGTGATGTGACGCGAAAAAAGAAGCTGCTCGAGAAGCAGAAGGCGGGCAAGAAGCGTATGAAGCAGGTCGGCAATGTTGAGATACCCCAGTCAGCGTTCTTGGCCGTGTTGCAGGTCGATCATTGAAGCCAGCACGTTTTACTCTGCGTGAACGGCTCGTTTCAGGGATAATTGGGGCCCAGGCCTGAGGCGTTTAGCATGATGAATATCGATTTCCCGCTGATTCTCGTGATCGTCGTGTTGGGTAGCGGAGCGATTTGGCTCCTCGATACCCTGCTGTTAGCTGGGGGACGTCAGTCCCGTCGGCAGGAATTGGCAGCCCGCTTTCCTGGGCACGAGGAAGAGGGCTCAAAGGCGGCGCACGCTTTCAGCGAGGCGTGTCTCGCCGAGGCGGCTGAGCCAGCCGTTGTGGAGTACGCGCGCTCATTCTTTCCTGTATTGGCGGTCGTATTGGTCTTGCGTTCGTTTTTATACGAGCCTTTCCAGATCCCCTCGTCCTCTATGGTGCCTACCCTCGAGGTCGGCGATTACATTTTGGTGAATAAGTTCGCCTACGGCTTAAGACTGCCCGTGACGCGGACCAAAGTCTTTGAGTTAGGCGAGCCAGAGCGGGGTGATGTCATGGTGTTTTTCCCGCCGCACCAAAATCAAACCTATTACATAAAACGCGTTATTGGTAAGCCCGGTGATCGCGTAGCGTATCGTGACAAACAACTCACAGTGAATGGCGAGCCAGTCCCTCAGATGTGGTTGGCCGAGATACCGACGGGGCGTTATGCCGTAAAAATGGGGCGGGAATTACTACCCGACACCGATGGTCATCTGATGCAAATTGATAATCGCCGTCCACCTCGCAATTTCTCGGTCGTCGTTAAGCCTGGTCACTATTTTATGATGGGTGATAATCGCGACAACAGTAGCGATAGTCGTGTTTGGGGTCAGGTACCGGAGGGGGATATTGTGGGTAAAGCGGTAGCGATCTGGATGCATTGGGAGGCTTTCCTCAGCGTGCCTTCGTTTAAACGGGTTGGTGCCATTGACTGATGATTTGAGGAGCGGGTGTGAGTAGACGTGAGCTGCAGCGCTCACAAGTAAGCCCAAAACGCCGCAACGCGGGGTTTAATTTGTGGGCTATCACAACTAACTTGGCCTTTTTTGGGCTGCTCCTGATCGCTGTGCTTCGCGTGGCGCCCGATTACTTTGAGTACCTCACCGTAAAGGACATCGTGACGCGTGCTGTGATTGAGCAACCCGTGTCTGGTGAGACCGTGCCGCAACTCAGGAGCCGGCTGGCAACGTTGTTAGAGACGAACCAAGTGCGTGGCATCGAGATCGACGACATTACTATTTACTCAGAGAGAGGTGTCATCGTAGTTGATGCGCGTTATGAAACCCTATTTCCGTTGTTTTGGATTCTTGATGGAGTGATGCAATTTGACGATCTGGTTATCGAAGCGACTCCCGTGGGGCATTCTTGACAGGGCTTAGACCGATTAAGGTCGAATCCTTGCAGGCAAAGTTGGGCTATGAGTTTGCTAATGGCGACTTATTGGTCCGCGCCCTAACGCATCGCAGTGCAGGCAAGGTCCACAATGAGCGACTAGAGTTTCTGGGAGATGCCATTATTGGGTTTGCTGTGGCGGAAGCTTTTTTCCATCGCTTTCCCGAGGTCGACGAGGGTACGCTGAGTCGCATGCGGGCAAGTGTTGTTAGGGGTGAAGCGTTGTCGAGGGTGGCGCGCGAGCTCGGATTGTCCGAGCATATTATTTTAGGTGAGAGTGAGCGCAAGAGTGGGGGGCGACATCGGGAATCAATCCTTGCCGATACACTTGAGGCGCTTGCAGGCGCTGTGCTGCTGGATGATGGCACAGAGCGAGCGCTCACCGTCGTTGGCCATTGGCTGCTCTCGAGTATTGAGGCAGTGTCGCCGCAGGATGTGGTTGATGCGAAAACGCAGTTGCAGGAATGGCTTCAAGCAAGAAAGGAGGCACTTCCCGAGTATAGTATTACCGCAGTCTCCGGCAGCGATCATGCGCAATCTTTCGAGGTGCAGTGTTGGCTACCCAGCAGGACATTGACCACGGATGCGGTGGGTTCCAGCCGGCGACGCGCAGAGCAGAGCGCAGCCGCCCTGATGATCGCCAAGTTGGTGCATTGTGACCCAGCCTAATCAGCACTGTGGCGTAGTTGCCATCGTAGGTAGACCCAACGTTGGCAAGTCAACATTGCTCAATCATTTACTGGGACAAAAGCTGAGTATTACCTCTAGAAAGCCCCAGACAACGCGGCATCAGCTACTGGGAGTGAAAACCGAAGGCCCACTGCAACTCGTTTTTGTGGACACGCCGGGTATTCACAAGGGGCAGACAAAGGCCATTAATCAGGTCATGAACCGGACCGCTGCCGCGGCCATGAATGACGTTGATCTGACGCTGATATTGTGTGATCGAACACGTTGGACAGATGAGGACGATTTGGTGCTGTCACTGGCAGCGCAGCAAAGAGGTCCGGTCGCGCTTGTGATTAATAAAGTGGATCTGCTTGAGGATCAGTCGGTTCTATTGCCGTTTGCGAAAAGCCTCTCAGCTCGTTGCCAATTCGATGCGGTGTTACCTGTGTCGGCCTTGCGCCGGCGCGGTCTAGAGGAGTTGACGCAGTATGTTCAGCAACACGCTCCCTTAGGCCCTCACTTATTTCCTGAAGACCAGATCACGGATCGAAGTCAGAGGTTTCTAGCTGCAGAGCTGGTTCGCGAAAAAATCATCAGGCAGCTGGGAGATGAACTGCCATACGCAACTGCCGTTGAAATAGAGGACTTTAGCGCTGATGAGAAGGGCGTATTGCATATTAGTGCGCTCATTTTGGTAGAGCGGGATGGACAGAAAAAGATTCTTGTCGGCGAGTCGGGCGGGCGTCTCAAAGCGATCGGCACCGCTGCCAGAAAGGATATGGAGCGTGCATTTGACGCTAAAGTGATGCTGAAGCTATGGGTGAAGGTGAAGTCGGGTTGGTCCGACGACATCAGGGCTTTGAAAACGCTGGGGCTGGATCCACTGGGCGAATCATGACGATGCTGCAGCCAGCATGGGTGCTAAACCGAAAGGCGTATGGAGACAACGGTCTTTTGATAGAGCTTCTCACGGCCGAATCAGGTCGATGCAGTGCGGTTGTTCGAGGTGCTCATCGGCGCAAGCAGGGGGGGTCACTTGCTGCTTTACTACAGCCATTTTCCCCCCTGCTTATCACTTTGGTGGGACGAGGCGAATTAAGGACGTTACGCGCGGCAGAGTCACCGAGGCCTTCTTACGTTCTGCGCGGTGACGCGCTCATGAGCGGGCTATATGTCAACGAGCTTGTTAACCAGGTGGTGCCACGCTTCGATCCGTACCCTGATGTTTTCATAAGCTATGGAGAAAGCGTCGAATCGCTCAGCAACGGTCCCTGTGAGAGGACCCTCAGACGTTTTGAGCTGAGACTGTTGAGTGAGTTGGGGTATCGCATAGATTGGTTTTGCGATAGCGAGGGTGACGAAATTCAGCCTGAGTGCACATACCGCTTCGAAGTGGGTTGCGGTTTTTGCCCGGTGTTGGTGACGGAGAAGGCCGGTGCCATGGGGCCTGTGATCACCGGGATACAGGTGATTGCGGTGGCAGAGTGGCTTGCGGTTGGTCAAGCCGCGCCTACGCTGGATTGGACACCGATCAAGCAGATAACCCGTGTCGCGCTGAATCAGCTGACCGCTGGCCGCACGTTGCATAGCAGAGACATTTATAGACAGCTAAAAAAGACATAATGCTCCGAGTATTTGTGCGCCGCCGCTATTAGGTACTGCGCAATAAATTGTCAGAGTGTCGGTATACTGATTCCCTTTTTACTTGAGGCAAGTAACCCAAGTGATTAATTTTCCGACGATTGAGGATACTATCGGCAATACGCCGCTGGTGCGTTTGCAGCGCATTCCAGGCGACACCTCTAATCTGATTCTAGGTAAGCTTGAAGGCAACAATCCGGCGGGATCCGTTAAAGATCGCCCTGCGATCAGCATGATCAGAGAGGCGGAGGGCCGAGGCGAGATTGCGCCGGGCGACACCTTGATCGAAGCCACGAGCGGCAATACGGGTATCGCGTTAGCGATGGCTGCAGCGATCAAGGGTTATCGGATCAAGTTGATAATGCCTGCTAATCAAAGTGAGGAGCGCAAGGGTGCGATGCGGGCTTTTGGCGCTGAGCTGATCGATGTCTCTGCCGAAGAGGGTATGGAAGCGGCGCGTGATCTCGCGCTGGCAATGCAATCCCAGGGCCAGGGCTTGGTATTGAATCAGTTTGCAAACCCCGATAATCCCGTGGGGCACTTTGGATCGACTGGCCCGGAGATATGGGAGCAGTCGGGGGGCCGGATTACGCATTTTATTTCTTCAATGGGAACGACTGGAACGATTATGGGCGTTTCACGTTTTTTAAAAAGCCAGAACCCGGCAATACAAATCATTGGATTGCAGCCCACGGATGGCTCGCAAATTCCCGGTATACGACGGTGGCCGCAGGCATATTTGCCCGAAATTTATTCTGCTGATCGTGTTGACCGCGTCATGGATATTGGGCAGTCAGAGTCTGAGGTAATGATGCGCCGTCTCGCGCGAGAAGAGGGCATTTTTGCGGGCGTCTCCTCTGGCGGCGCAGTGGTCGCCGCAATGCGTTTGAGCGCCGAGGTTGAGCATGCTGTCATTGTCGCCATTATTTGTGATCGTGGTGATCGCTATCTTTCAACTGGCGTATTTTCGGACACTGAGTCAGCTTGAGTGCTATTTCTTTTCCTGGGGCCTCTTCAGAGGCTTGGGCTTGAATGACTAAGAGAGGACCAAAATGGTCGATAAAAGTGGCTCTGAGCCGGTTCAAATAGAGCACTTGTTGGGTATTGTCCGTCGGTTACGAGATCCTGATCAGGGTTGTCCGTGGGATGTCGGCCAGACTTTTCAATCCATTGTTCCCCATACAATCGAGGAAGCTTATGAGCTGGCTGACGCGATTGAGTCGAACGATTTCGATCAGATAAGAGAAGAAGCGGGTGACGTGTTATTTCAGGTCTTGTTTTACGCCCAGATGGCGGACGAAAAGCAGCACTTCAATTTTGCTGACGTGGTAGAGGGTTTATCAGAAAAATTAATTCGTCGGCATCCGCATGTGTTTTCGCCCAACGGCAACGCGCAGCAAGAGGTGCCGATAGCTGTTTCTGCTGTTTCTGATAGCTGGGAAAAAATCAAGCGCACTGAGCGTCAGCGCAAGCAGCAGTCGGGTATTTTGGACGATATCCCACTGAACCTGCCCGCCTTAACAAGAGCGCAAAAAATACAGAAGCGGGCGGCGCGGGTTGGCTTTGACTGGGCGGACGTGGCAGGCGTTTTTGAAAGACTCGAGGAAGAGATTTGCGAATTAAAAGAGGCGCTGGTCGAAGGTGAAGAGGCGGCGATAGAATCCGAGCTGGGCGATGTATTGTTTTGCGTGGTTAACCTTGCCCGCCACTTACATTTCGATGCAGAAACGGCTATGCGAGGTGCCACTAGAAAATTCGAGGGGCGTTTTCGATTGATGGAAGAGCAGGCCATTGTCAGCGGAAGTCGTCTCGAGGATGAAAGTGTCAGTACGTTGGAGGCACGCTGGCAGGCAGCAAAACGCGATCGCTCGCAAATTGAATGACTTGCGGCATGACGACGGCCTGTGTAGCGTTAGCGGCTGAGGACTGCGTCGACCACATTGTATTTCAGGGATTTCTCATTTATGCGCATCATATTTATTGGCCCTCCTGGCGCCGGCAAGGGAACACAGGCTCAGTTTATTTGCGAGCAGTTCGGCATACCGCAAATTTCTACCGGAGATATGTTGCGCGCTGCTGTCGGTGCGGGCACTGAACTTGGGCAGCAGGCGAAAGCGATTATGGAGTCTGGTGGTCTAGTATCTGACGACATCATTATTGCTTTAGTAAAAGAGCGACTACAGCAAGAAGACTGTGTAAATGGTTGTTTATTTGATGGTTTCCCTCGAACTATTCCGCAGGCTCAGGCAATGGTGGATGCGGGCATCGCGATTGATCACGTGTTAGAGATTACAGTTTCTGATGAGGAGATCATTAAACGCTTGAGTGGACGAAGAGTCCATCCGGGGTCTGGCCGCATTTACCACGTTGACTACAGCCCGCCCTTGCGACCTGGTGTAGACGACGAATCAGGCGAACCGCTGGTGCAGCGTGAGGATGATCATGAAGACACAGTGAAGAAGCGTTTGAATGTTTATCATGAGCAGACGCGTCCGCTGGTCAATTTTTACCGCGCACTCGATGCCGTTCAATACGATCAACTTGATGGTGTCGGTGCTGTCGATGACATTACGCGTCACATAATGGGCGTATTGCGCTAGGGTTAAATGCCATTCAGTTTGCTTGTCAATAAATATAAACCTTGATAGCGTTGGTATCGGGACGGACACCTTTAGGAGGGACCTATGGCCGCTGCAAAGAAAGCAACAAAAAAGAAACCCGCTGCAAAGAAAAAAGTAGTAGCAAAGAAGAAAGCACCTGCCAAGAAAAAGGCAGCTGCAAAGAAAGCACCTGCTAAGAAAAAGGCAGCTGCGAAGAAGGCACCTGCCAAGAAGAAGGCAGCTGCTAAGAAGAAGGCACCTGCCAAGAAGAAGGCAGCTGCTAAGAAGAAGGCACCTGCTAAGAAGAAAGCAGCCGCTAAGAAGAAAGCACCTGCTAAGAAGAAGGCAGCTGCTAAGAAGAAGGCACCTGCTAAGAAGAAAGCAGCTGCTAAGAAGAAGGCACCTGCTAAGAAGAAGGCAGCTGCAAAGAAGAAAGCACCTGCCAAGAAGAAGGCAGTTGCTAAGAAGAAAGCACCCGCAAAGAAAAAAGCTGCTAGCAAGAAAAAGCGTTAAAGTCGGTTTGCCGCTGTCTTCAGTGGCTTACCGCTATGCAAAGCCGGCGATTCGCCGGCTTTTTTATTGCCAAATCGACGACCAAATCGACGACCAAATTAACAGTCAAATCGATGGTCTAACCAGTGATCGATGTTTGGGGTTACTGGGGAAAGGATTGCCTAGCGTTGGCCATGTCTGAATCACAAACGCCCATTTTGTATCATTATTTGGCTTCGCCTTATTCAGAGAAATTGCGCTTGGCGCTGGGTGTGACTGGGATCCAATGGGGTTCGGTTATAGTGCCCGCGCAGCCACCTCGGCCTTCCTTAGATATTTTCCTCAATGGTTATCGCCGTATTCCGGTGCTACAGATTGGCGCACATTTTTACTGTGATTCGGCGTTAGCGTTTGACGCGCTGGCTGGAGTCAGTGATCGGTTGAAGCCGGCTGGCCCTTTATCCAAGGCCGATGAATTATTGCGTCGGCATGCGGAGGATCGGATCTTTTTTGCTGTGATCGCCGCAGCGTCACCGATCAGTGTGCTGCGATTGCTGGCTCAAGACTTGGGTCTCTTCGGACTGTTTCGATTTCTGAAGGATCGCTCGGACATGATGAAAGGCTCGACAGTTGAGAAGCTTTCGCAGCGCGCCGCTGCACGGCTAGTTGAAGATTTTGTGATGCAATTAAATGGCTTGCTCAAGCAAGATCAGTTTTTGGGGGGCGCACACGCGGGTTACCTCGATTTGTGTTGCTACCATCCGCTGTGGATGGCGTCAGTCATTAATCGGGAGACGCTATCGGCGTTGCCCCCTATGGTGCAGGCATGGATGCGGCGAATAGCAGCGCTAGGTCACGGCAGGTCAGTGTTGGTCTCCGAGCGCCAAATCTATGACAGGGTGACTGGCGACCGATTTCAGGATTTTGTTGGCGAGTTGTCGGGGGCTTTTGCGCGTGACTCGCTTGTCTCTGTTAGACCAACCGATTACGCGCGCGACAGCACCGAGGGCCATTTAGTCTTTATGGATGAACATCAATGTGTCATTAAGCGCAACCTGCCCTCAGGTGACGCTGTGTTTCTGCACTTCCCCATTAGCGGGTTCGAGGTCAGGGCTCTCTAGGTTCGTTGGGTTATCACCCAGCGATGTGCGTCGCCACTCTGCCGGCGATTCTCCGGTCCACTGGATAAAGGCACGTCGAAAATTGGAGGCGTCGTTAAATCCCAGTGAGACCGCTATCGCTTCGACTGATAGGTTGGTGTCTCGTAGATAGCGTCGCGCGTGCTTGACTCGAACGTCATTGAGGAGTCCCTGAAAAGAAGCTGCTTCGGATTTGAGGCGTCGTCTAAAACTACGCGTGCTCATATTGAGCATTGACGCCACCTGCTCGAGTTGCGGGTATTGCCCTTCGAGCTTATCTATTAATGCGAGTGTTTGTTCTGTGAGGCTCGCGCTGTCCGACAGGCTCGCCAGTAAGCGTGCGCACTCTGACTCATATAAT
>Ga0213869_10001837_pt1 | contig 15327 bp, 19 predicted proteins | sample PICome_10_FD_160083 | JGI IMG/M metagenome (GOLD analysis project Ga0213869, IMG submission 160083) | Coastal seawater microbial communities near Pivers Island, North Carolina, United States - PICO132 | ecosystem: Environmental > Aquatic > Marine > Coastal | place: USA: North Carolina...
AAAAGCTAGAGTTTGTTAAAATATAAACGTTTCGTTCGTATTTGACGAATCCTATAATTTTCTAAATTAAGAGAACAATTTTTTTGTAATTTTATTTAGTTAAACCCAAACCTATCCTTAAATCATGATAAACCTACGGTTGATTTCTGAAGGCATTCTTCATTTTCTTAATATAACTTCTCTTTTGGAGCAGGGAGGCTATTTACAATATATCGAAACATTTTTGGGATATCGAAATACAAAAACTATAGAGGTTTATACTTAAAGGATTAAAAAATCTCATGCAAATTTCAAAAGACATCTTGACCACCTTATAATAGGATCAAAACACTTTAAATCAACACATTAAAGAAGAAATAAACGCAATATACGGACATGTATTAGTTAGTGGTCATGAGAAAAATGAAAGCTAATAGAGGATATGACGGAATGGTTAGCAAAAGTTTGTCTTGCAGAATATACGAGATCGTCAACCCGATTTTTAATTTTGACAACAATGGAATTATAAATCATAGAAACAGTATATTTTCAAAATAATGATTAAGAAGAAGACCAATGTATAAATATAAATTTTTGATCCTCCTGATATTATTTTCTATTTCAACCATTCTCTTTGCACAGGATAAATTTGAGAAAGAAAGTCGAATTCAACCCAAAGATGTGCCGCCCCGAGCACTACTTTTCATAGACTCTTTAAACCTAAAGACAAAAATAAAGTGGTATAAGGAAGAAGGACTTGATAAAGAAAGTATTGAAGCTAAGTTTAAACTAAATAAAGCAATACATAGTGTTGAATTTGATACGTATGGAAAGATAGAGGATGTTGAGATCATAGTGAATTGGGAAGATTTAGAATCAGATTTGAAAGATTCGATTTTTTTTCAACTCAACATCGACTGTTTAAGTCACAAGATTGTAAAAGTCCAAAGGCAATTTTTAGGAAGCGAAAACGAATTGTTATTCCTAATAAAAAACAGAAATGTTTTTGAACCTTTGAAAATAAGATATGAGATAATTATTAGATGTAAGTATGAAAAGAAAGTTGATCTTTTTGAGTATTTATTTAATTATGATGGAAAACTAATCTCGAGATCAAGAATTATATTTAAAAACAGCAGCCATCTTGAATACTAAAATAAAACATCTCGTTTTTATTCTTTGGTTTTTTCCTGTTAGTATTTCTGTTTTTGGGCAAAGCACTTTTCAGACGGGAGGCTTACCTTCGTTAAACATTAATAAAAAACTGAAAAATGATTGGTCCTTAAATTCGAAGATAGAATCTAGACTGCTTTTTCAGCAAGGAGAAATCAATGGAGAAGTTGACAAAAACTTCACTAATATCCTCACGGACTTTTCATTAATTGGGGCAAAAATAATTGGATTAAACTCGAGAATTGCGTTTGGATATTTGATTCGCTTTGAGGAGGGTGTTTTAATTCATCGTTCTATTCAACATTATGTTGTTGTACAAAAACTATCTGGGTTTCGTTTAGCACACCGGTTTTTAACTGACCAAACTTTTTCTGTAAATGAAGAACCTAAATTCAGACTCAGGTATAGAATTTCCTCGGAGTTGCCGTTTAATGGAGAGTCAGTTGACCCAGGCGAATATTATTTGAAGATAAATAATGAATACATCAACAGTTTACAAGCCATGAAATACGACTTGGAAATAAGGTTGATACCACTTATTGGCTACGGGATTTCGGAAAGGTTCAAAATTGAAACGGGACTTGACTATAGAGTCAATTCATTTTTAACAAACAAAACAAGAAATAGTTATTGGATGACATTGAATTTTTTTATTGGAATCTAATGAAACCGTGGTATAACGAACTTTTTGGATTTGAAAACGGAATGACAATAAATATGGGGCAAATTTTGAGCATTCCCTTTATGGTTATCGGATTGATTTTAATATTTATGATAAAAGACTCTATGCACAACAAGGTATAAACTCAATTACGGCTGATTCAACTATGTCTGAATCAACTCGTAATTGGCAAAAGCCATTGTTTTGAGCGAAACGTTTCGCTAACTTTCCAATAACTGAAATTTATTCTCACCGTCGGCCCCCAGATGACTTTCGCTATGGAAACGACGCCAGACAGAACTTTTTTAAGTGGACGAAAAGCTTAACATCTAAATCGATGGGTTCTATGATTAAATGGTTTCGACGATGGTTGATTGGCATTGTTTTTGGAGTAGTCAATTCGCTTTAAATTAGTGCTATGCAAAAGTTTATCCTCATTTTCATTCTTTTTGGACTCACTTGCTTAGCCTGCTCAAACGATTCTTCGGACTGTTGTAATGCGCTTCCAGAGGACATTTATGGCCATTGGGACATTGAAGGAGGGGGCACCCTTTTTTTTGATGAAGAAAACTTTTCTGCTTCTGCTGGATGTAATACCCTTTTTGGATCCATAACTGTCGAGGAAGAAACTCTTGTTTTCTCTATGATTGCTTCCACTTTGATAGGTTGCCCAGAGGAAGAAGGAAACAGAGAGCAAGAGTTGGTAAAACTTTTGGATTCAGCCATCTTTCTTTATGAAATTAAGGAAGACACAGCCTATTTATTAGATGCAGAAGAGAATTTGATTATTACTTTAAAACGACCCGAGAACGCCGCCTTGATAAATCAATGGAAACTCAGTTCTATTCGGGTAGAAAACGGGGTGACGTCTTCTATTTTGGATGAAAACACAGGGTTAACTTTTTTTGCTGATAATACGCTAAGTGTCCAATCTGCCTGTAATAGCGGACAAGGAAGTTATAGTGTCCAAGATAAAACCTTAAATATCCAAGAACTCTTCTTTACAGAAATGGGATGTGAGCAAGAGCGTATGACTAGAGAACAAGAACTCTCTCAAGCACTTACTCAAGTCAACAGCTATTCCATTCTTCGAAAAACGCTTCATCTTGAAAAGGATGGAGAAGTATATCTAACGCTTCATCTTTCTGAATAATACGTGCCTTTGTTTTAAAGAGGTCTGACTCCTATTAGACCATGTAAATTGACTTTAGATACTTTTACTGTTGAATTGAAAGACTATTTTAAACAAATAAGCACAATACTAATTTCCTTACCTTTGCAGAACACTTAAACGTTTATAGCATGCAACTGTATAACAAATTAAGTGCGAAAGAGCGCGCACAACTTATAGAAGAAGCGGGTGAAGACCGGCTTACGCTCTCCTTTTATCAATATGCCCAAATCGGTAACCCACAATTGTTTCGTGATTATTTGTTTATCCACTGGCATCCTTTAGAAGTTTTGGGACGGATTTATGTGGCCTTTGAGGGGATCAATGCACAACTGTCTGTTCCCGCAAAAAACTTTGGCTTGTTTAAAGCTCAAATTGACAGCGTCACTTTTTTAGAAAATGTCCGTTTGAATATTGCCGTGGAACAGGACAACAAGTCTTTTTTAAAACTGACTATAAAAGTTCGAGATAAAATTGTTGCCGATGGATTGGAAGACAGTTCATTTGACGTGACTCAAAAAGGAAAACATGTAAATGCACTAGAATTCAATACCCTATTGTCAGACGAAAACACCATCTGTGTGGACATGCGCAACCATTATGAAAGTGAGATTGGACATTTCCAAAAAGCGGTTACTCCAGATGTAGATACTTTTAGGGAGTCTTTACCTCTTATAGAGCAAGACTTATCTGAACACAAAGAAGACAAGAACCTACTGATGTATTGTACCGGAGGAATTCGCTGTGAAAAGGCATCGGCTTATTTTAAACACAAAGGATTTAAAAATGTGTTTCAATTGGAAGGAGGTATTATTGAGTATGCCCGTCAAGTAAAAACCCTAGGTTTGGAAAATAAATTTATTGGAAAAAACTTTGTGTTTGATGAACGGCGTGGGGAACGAATTTCGGATGAAATCATCGCCCAATGCCATCAATGTGGCTCTCCTTGCGATACCCATGTTAATTGCATAAACGAGGCCTGTCATTTGTTGTTTATTCAATGTGAATCTTGTCAAGAAAAGATGGATCAATGCTGTTCTACTGATTGTCAAGAAATTATAGCACTGCCTATAGAAAAACAACGAGATTTAAGAAAAGGAACGCATAATAGCAATAAGATTTTTAAAAAAGGTCGTTCTGAAGTGTTGAAATTTAAACAGTAAATTAAGAATATTATTTAATCATTCGTTCAAATCCCTGTATCTTTAAGATCAAAATAAATTCATGAGTTGTAGCAGTTGTTCAAGCGGAAAAGAGGGTACCCCAAGGGGCTGCAAGAGCAATGGAACTTGTGGAAGCGATAATTGTAACAAACTCACTGTTTTTGATTGGTTAGAAAACATGCAACTCCCCGAAGGTCAAGAAGCGCATCCTTTCGTAGAAGTTCGCTTTAAAAACAGCAGAAAAGAATTTTACCGTTTCCCAAAGGATTTAAAACTTCAAGCCGGCGCTTTGGTTATTACTAAAACAGAAAGCGGTTACGATCTAGGTCGTGTCACTCTAGCAGGTCAACTGGTCCGTATGCAGATGAAGCGAAAAAAAGTAACGCCCAACAGCCCACAAGTTGGAATGATTTTGCGACTTGCCAATTCAAAAGAAATTGACCTTTGGGAGACTGTTCGAACTAAAGAGGCAGAGGTGCAAAAAAGAGCCAGAGAATTAGCTATTGCACTTGATCTCGACATGAAATTATCCGATGTTGAATTTCAAGCAGACGGAAAAAAGGCTACATTTTACTATACTGCAGATAAACGTGTCGATTTTCGACAGTTAATAAAAGATATGGCACAGGCTTTTTCCATCCGCATTGATATGCGTCAAATTGGATTACGCCAAGAAGCTTCCCGTTTGGGAGGAATTGGTTCCTGCGGTCGTGAATTGTGTTGCTCTACTTGGTTAACGGATTTTAGATCGGTTTCTTCTGGAGCAGCCCGTTATCAGCAACTATCATTGAATCCACAAAAATTGTCTGGGCAATGTGGGCGTCTAAAATGTTGTTTAAACTATGAGCTTGATGCTTATAGATCGGCTTTAAAAAAGTTTCCTCGTGCTGAAGTAAAATTGCATACCAAAAAAGGGGTTGGAATTTTCCAGAAAATGGACATCTTTAAAGAGGAATTATGGTATGCCTACAAAAATGAATGGATGACTTGGCATAAAATCAGTTTGAAGGCAGTGCATGATATCATTGAAAAAAATAAAGCAAAGATAACAGTACCCTCTTTAGAGGATTATGTAGATGAAGAACCTAAGAAAACTTCGGTGCATTTTGATAGTGGTGTAGGGCAAGACAGCCTCACACGATTTGACACTCCAAAAAAGAAAAAACCGTTTAAAAAAAATAAAAACAAAAAGTATCGCAATGGCTCTCCAAAAAAAGTATAGGTTTCTTTTTTTCCTTTCCATGCTGGCTATAGGATCATGCATGTCGGATGCTGAATACACTGACTTTCGTACAGTTGCGAAAACAGGACTTGAAGAACCTGTAGTTTTTGAATTAAACAATGCTCTAGATACCAAAAAACCCAGTAACCTTTTTCTCTATTTACGCAATGATAATTCGTATGCTTTTACAAATATTTTTTTGATTTGTACGTTAAAAGCAGGGGATCAGCTTGTCGTCCAAGATACGCTAGAATATGCTTTGGCTGCTCCTGATGGAACATGGTTAGGAACAGGTTTTACTGAAGTCAAAGAAAGCAAACTTTGGTGGAAAAATGGGCTAGAGCTTCCTAAGGAACGTCCTCTAGTAATTGAGATTCAACAAGCCATGCGAACCAATGGAGATCCTCAAGGGGTAAAAGCTCTTGAAGGAATTTTATCCGTAGGGATAGGTATCGAAGCACAAGAATAATACTCATGGCAAAAAAGAAAAAAACAAAGAATACAGCATACAAAAAACACATACAGTGGATTTGGCGGTTCTTTTTTACGGGAGTCCTAGGACTAGTGCTTCTCTTTGGTGGAGCAGCACTTGAATGGTATGGTCCCATGCCAGATTTACAACAACTTGAAAATCCAAGAACTAATTTAGCGACACAAATAATATCATCTGATGGGATTATCTTAGGTAAATACTATTTGGACGATAACCGTACACCAATTAGTTTTGATGAACTACCTAAAAACATGGTGGATGCCCTTATAGCTACAGAAGACGAGCGTTTTTATGAACATTCGGGAATCGATTGGAGGGGTACATTACGTGCCTTTGCCTATTTGGGAAAACGGGGAGGAGCAAGCACGATTACTCAACAGTTGGCACGTCAGATTTTTGTTGGAGTGCGTTCACGCAATAAATTTAAAGCCGTCCTTCAGAAGGCACAAGAGTGGGTAATTGCTGTCCAACTTGAAAAGCGATACACAAAGAAGGAAATTTTATCTCTGTATCTTAACAAATATGACTTTGGATATCAAGCTGACGGAGTTCGCTCTGCCGCAAAAATCTTTTTTAATAAAACACCTCTGGAGCTGAACATAGAAGAATCAGCCACTTTAGTAGGGATGTTAAAAAATTCTTCCCTTTTCAATCCCATTCGCCGACCTGAACGCGTACAAGAACGAAGAAACATTGTTTTCAATCAAATGTTAAGAAATGAATTGATTACTTCAGAAGAAAGAGATTCTCTTTCTCTGCTCCCTTTAACAATTACTTATACTCCAGAGTCTCATAGAGAAGGCTTAGCAACCTATTTTAGGGCTTATCTAAAAGAATTCATGGACGATTGGATTTCAAAAAACCCCAAACCCGACGGGAGTAAACATTCACTTTATAGAGATGGTCTTAGAATTTTTACTACGATTGATTCAAGAATGCAAGCCAAGGGTGAAGCAGCAGTAGATGCTCACATGAAAAACCTTCAGAAAGAGTTTTTTAAACAGAATAGTAGAAGAGCAAATCCAACTGCCCCCTTTTTAGATCTTAGAAAAGGTGAAATAGACACCTTAATGGAGCGCACTGCATACCGAACAGAGCGCTGGAGGAAAATGAAATTAGCAGGGATAGCAGAATCTGAAATTTTAGCCTCTTTTTATGAGAAAGTACCTATGCGTGTTTTTAGCTGGAAAGGAGAACGAGATACAATTATGACCCCTATGGATTCCATTAGGTATTATAAGCATTTTCTTCGAGCCTCTGTAATGTCTATGGAACCACAATCAGGGCATGTGAAAACCTGGGTTGGAGGATTTAATTATAAGCATTTTCAATACGACCAAGTAAAACAGGGAAGGCGTCAAATAGGCTCTACCTTCAAACCTTTTTTATATGCTACCGCCATAGACCAACTTAAACTTTCTCCTTGTGATTCGCTTCCTGATGCCTTGTATTGTATTGAACCTATGAAACACGGGAATATGGATGCTTGGTGTCCAAAAAACTCTGGAGATAAATACGGGCAAACCCGAACTTTAAAAAATGCCTTAGCAAATTCTGTTAACACCGTGAGTGCACGAATTATGGATTTGGTTGGGCCTCGACCGGTAATCAATTTAGCTCGAAAAATGGGGATTACCTCAAACATACCTGCTGTTCCCTCTATAGCACTTGGTACTCCAGACATTAGTCTTTTCGAAATGGTTGGGGCTTACAGTACTTTTGCTAACCAAGGGATTTATGTCAAACCGGTTGTAATTACCCGTATTGAAGATAAGAATGGGCGCGCACTTTATGAAGTGATACCAGAAACCCAAGACGTACTGAGTCAAGAAGCAGCTTATGTAACTGTAAACCTTTTACAGGGAGTAACCAAAGCAGGATCAGGGGCTAGATTACGCCATGCCGGTTTAGAAAAAACAAGTTATGTTTATGAAAAAGTCATCACTGGCTATCCGTATGTTTTTGAAAACCCAATAGCTGGTAAAACTGGAACAACACAAAATCAAAGTGACGGATGGTTTATGGGGATGGTTCCAAATTTAGCTACTGGAGTTTGGGTAGGTGGTGAAGATCGAGCGATACATTTTAAAGATATAGCTTTTGGTCAAGGCGCTACGATGGCGTTGCCGATTTGGGCTGTTTATATGAAAAGTTTGTACGAAGATCCTAGCCTAGAAATCTCTACAGAAGATTTTGTTGCACCTGAGAATTTATCTATTCCTATAGAATGTGATGAGGTTGATGACGAAGGAATTGTAATTAAGGCAAAGCCTAAAGCTGATCTTGAAGCACTTGGGTTCTAATAGATTTTATTGATCTGAAGCATACCACGCCGCATATGAAGTCTCAGTTTCCCGAAGAATCAGATGATGTAACTTTAGGTGGGAAGGGAGCGAATTACTAATTTTTTCTGCAAAATCGATTACCATCATTTCGCTGGTAGGCTGGTAGCCAACGCGCATTATCTTGTGACCTCTTTGTTCCATACTGTCAGCTAATTCTATATGTGGAGAATTAACATTCAATACAGTGGCGTGATCAAAAGGTTTTACAATGAGTTTATTGACAATTTCTTTGATATCGCTGAAATCCATAACCATTCCAAACTTGACGTGAGATTGGTCATCAATCGGACTCCCAATAACTGTTACAGCAAGTTTGTAACTATGTCCGTGAACATTTTTACATAAGCCGTCGTAGCCATAAAGCGCATGACCAGTTTCAAACTTAAACTCTTTGGTTATTCGAATTGCATTACTCATTTGTTTTACAGTTTATTAAGAATATTTTGAGTAGCCTTTTCAAGAGCTAGTTTTGCAGTTATTTTTGCGTTTTCAGGGAGTAATTTTTCCCAATGATTGGTATCTTTCCAGTGTAATTTTCTAAGGCTTTCGTTTGCTTTTTTTGGATAACTGGCGAGTCTATTGGCAATATTGACTACGGATTGGTTAAGCGCTGCTTCAGAATCACAAACCGAAGCAAAAAGCCCTTTTTGTTTCGCCCATTCTGCAGATTTCCATTCATGCGCATCAAGGGAAAGCAGTCCAAAGTTGGTCGCACCTATTTTTCTTGAGACCGCTGGTTCAATCACATATGGGCCAATACCAATAGATAATTCTGAGAGTTTTACTGAAGCTGTATCAAGTGCAATTGCATAGTCACAAGCAGCAACAACTCCTACCCCTCCTCCTACAACCTTTCCTTGTACACGAACCACAATAAACTTATTTAATGATCTAATGCGATTGATTAGATTAGCAAAACCCATAAAAAAGGCAGTTGCTTCATCTAGTTCTTTTAAATTTTTCATTTCAGAGAGTGAGGCACCGCCACAAAATGCCCGCGACCCTGCACTTTGAAGAATAATCGCTTTTACGGCATCGTCTTCAGAAAGTATTTTCAACTGCTCCTCTAGTTGTTTTAATAAAGAAGACGGCAAGGAATTACCCGCAGGATGACCAAACTCAAGATATCCGACAGCTTCTTTTTTAAAATGTGTAACATATGCCTCCATAGTGAGTGTAAAAGTAGTGAACTAAATTCTTTTTAAGAGTTTTTCAAAACAATGGAAAGGGTCCTTACTTTGCTTAACAAAGTAAACATCCCCCAAGTTTTGATATCCACGCGCCTCGTAAAAGCGAATATTCCTTGCGTTTTTACTAAAAGTATCCAATCGAATAGAGCGCATTTGATTTTCAGTAGCACATCTTTCTGTAAAATCCATGAGCTGTCTTGCAATTCCCTTTTTTTGATAATTTGGATGAACCGCAAGTCGATGTACATAAAGATTTTTAATATCAGGACAAAGCCATTTTATACTGTTGTATAAGGGATCTTTTTCCTCAGAGAACATGACACACCCTTTAATGTTTCCCCTATTTTCAAAAACGTATAAAGCTTCTTCTTGGATATCTTTTTCGAAAACGGACAAGCTTGGATAATTCTTATTCCATTGAAAAATCCCTTGTTTGATTAAATTCTCAGTACAGGCCTCAGTAATTTTTTTTACAGCAAATAAATCTGATGCTTTTGCTTTTCGAATCATCTAATTTTTTTAATAAAAATAAGTTTTGTTCTTTTAGAGTTACTAATTTTGTAAAAAGAAATCAATGCAGAATATACTCTTACCCCTAGGCACGTCAATCCACGCTGAGAGCACTCTGGCTTACACACTAGCTCTAGCATCTCATTTTAAAAGTACAGTTTATGTTATTGATGCATATCCTGCACATTCTACTATGTCAACTCTTGCGAACGTTGGTGCCCGTTTAGAGGAGGAGAATATTAAGCAAATTAAAGCATTGGTCTCAAAGGTGGCACCAGGTTCAAAAAAAATCAAGATCGTAAGTAGTGAGCGAGATTTAATTGGAACAATTAAAAGTTTAAATGCTAAAATTGGTTTAGATTTAATAGTGACTGCACCCTTAAACAACGAGATTAACGAGGAAGTTTTTTTAGGCAGAATTGCTGGAAGCGTTATCAAACGAACTAAAATCCCAGTTTTAGTTGCCCCTTTGGATAAAGAATTTAATCCCCCTAAGCGAATGCTTCTTGCCTTTAAGACAGGAGAGGTTAAAGCATCGAGTACTTTAGACCCCCTTATTAAAATTCAAGATCAATTTGAATCGAAATTAAAATTACTCCTTGTTAAAGTTCCTGGGTTTGCTAATCGAAATCATCAGCTTAATGACGAGCTTTTGCAACGTTCAAATAAATTGATTTATTCTGAGAACGCCACTGTTTATCAGGGCGTTTTAGAGCATTTTCAAGCCAATCAACCCGATTTTTTAGTCGCTTTTAAAAGAGAGCGTGGATTTTTCGAAAAACTTTGGGAACCCGATTTAATTTATAAAAAAGACTTCTACTGTACGGTCCCTCTTTTGGTTTTAAAAAATAAAGACTAGGAGCTATTTCATTGACTTTAAAAACACTTTTAATATCTTTTATGACCTTTGGGAGTGGCTTCCTCTTTAGTCAGAAGTATGTCGGATTAAGTGTTGATAATGATTTATACTTTGGAATTGATCGATATTATAGCAGCGGTATTTTTTTAAAGTATGGGAAGTTAAAGTCAACGTCTCAGGATACTCTCCAAAAAACGACTTATATTTCAGAACATTGGGAGTTGGGACAAGAGATAAATACACCTCGTTATTCACAAACTAGTGACCTCTCAAAAATAGATTATCCTTATAGCGGATGGCTTTTTCTTGGGTATCAAAAGGAAACGTTTCAACATTTGAATTTTGGGTATGGTTGGGGGATCCAGCTTGGTACGACAGGATCCGAAGCTTCTTTGGCTAAATTCTTTCAAAACACTTACCATCGTTATATTTTGAATTTAGACCCGTTATCTTGGTCTTTTTCGATACCACAATCATTTCATTTAAACTTGGAAACATCTCTTTATTGGGGAACAAAGCTAAAGGGAAAATTAAAATGGGTTCAAGAAAATAAAATACGTGTCGGGACATTTCGAACTGCCCTACAAACAAGATTTGGTTTACAATGGGGTGCTTTTAAAGGGCTCCCTTTTTTCGGTCAGCGAATTGAGGATTTAACGAATGGCTTTGCTTTTTTCGCAGGAACAGCTTTAACCATAAATGTGCATGATTATTCTTTAACGGGAAGTATGTTCCAATCTAATTCTCCTTTTGAGTTTAATTCTAAGCTTTTTCGGAGTTCGATAGAAGGAGGAATTTTGTTTTTTCAATCTCCAATTATAGCAAAAGTTTTTTTCCATTATTCCTCTGCATTAACAACAACACAGCAAATAAAATACCACCCATACTTAAATATTAGCTTAAGTAATGTATTTTAGTAAAAAGAAATTGATCATGAAACAATCTCTAATCTTACTTCTAATTTCATTTTTATTTAGTTCTTGCTTGGTCATAAAAATCTATGAAAGCCCCCACTCACAATTAGAAACTTCAAATACGCCTCATGAAGTACATCGTAAGATGATTAGCTCCGGAAAATCAATTGATTTAGGAGACATGGGATCTCATGAGATTCTTTTTTTCGGAGATGATAAAGCACCCAAAAAGATCTTTTTTGAGGCTTCAAGTTCTGATCGAATTTCGGAAGACTCATTAAGTGGGAGTGGCGTATGGAATCCAAGTACTACCGGAAAGAAAATCCAAATAATGACAAAAGAAGGTGCTCAGCCTTTAATAATTATAGATGGCACTCCAAGTGAAAATCCAGATGCCATGAATGAGATTGACACGGAAGGTATAGAGTCCATCAATGTGCTCAAAGGAGCAGCTGCGGTTGATAAATATGGGGTTAATGGAGCCAATGGGGTAATTGAAATAACTTTAAAAAAGGACTAATTCAAGGTCTTGGTATGCTTTTCCATACTTGGAAACTTATTCCCATTTGAAATCCAGAGGTATTATTCGTTTGTGCTTGTGTAGCAGGGCTCGATCTTTTGACCCATCTAAAATTTGTAAATAAGGAAATTCTGGGATGTATATGATAAGTTATTTGGGCAATTCCTCCAAAACTGTTTTTAAATATACCTTCAGTATATGGAGTAGTCACCCTACTTTCTTCGAAAGTAATGCGCCTTTCTCCTTCTAAAAAATAATGGTAAAGTAAACCCAGTCCAAAGCTCACTTTTTTAGTAGGTTGGAGCTTTAGTATTAAGGGTAAACTTAGGTATTTTAAATGGTCTTGACCAATTGAATCTCCAACAGCAAAGCGATAAGCTATGGGTGTGAATTGACTACCAGTTTTGAGTCCCACAGTTTTCGATAGTTTGTATTCTATTTCAACAAGCCCACCGATAGTTAGTGTTGGTGATGTAGTTCCTAAGTCCGTATTAAGTCTATTGAGCTGAGGCCCTAATTTTATTGTCCATTTCGAATAGTTTTGATCCAGTTGAGGTCCTTTGCTATATTGTTGGATGAGTAGTTCACCCCCCTGTGCTAGACTATTAATCGAGCTAAAAAGACTAGAAATTAAAATAAAAAGGAAGTAAATTCTTTTCAAAATGAAACCTTGTACTAGTCTTAACGGTTGAATTAATAAAATATTGATTTACTTAATAAAATAAACCATTTATGGAAATGGTTTTTTGAAATATTTTAAATCTGTAAAAAGAAACGACTTACAAAAACATTGAAATAATTAATTTAGCTTGCAAACCAAATTAGGAAAATAAACAGATTATGGTAAAATTATTCAGAAACGAAAAAGGTCAAATCAAAGTTTTAGAAGGAGAAGTTCAGTTGGTCAATGAAGACGGGACATCTGTAAGACATCATCCTTCAAAGTTTTCTATATGCGGTTGTGGAAGAAGTGTCTCTATTTTATGCGATGGATCTCATAAGTTTACCGAAGAGGAATTCCTCAAACAAAAACTGCAGGATAGATAAGGCTTTATTCCACCTTTATTTTATCATAAACCTCTTTGGTTAATTTATCTGTCCATTGAGTTTGACTGGCTCCATAAATTGCTAGATAAGAAACCATACTATCATGTGTTGAGCTATGCCAATGTTCGATGTCTTTGTCGCATTTTATCACATCGCCTTTATTCACAACTCGAACATCTTTCCCCTTTTCTTGATAATAGCCACTTCCTTCTACAATAACAAGAACCTGACTGGTTTTGTGTTTGTGCCAATCCAAAGTAGAGTTCGCACCAAAAGTAGCTAAAGTAATATTGTAATTAAAATCATCATCAGCTCGAACTAAGCTAGAAAGCCAAGCATTTCCTATATAATGAGTATTAGGAGCTTTTTTCTCTAGTGCTAAATCCTGATTTAAAAAGGAAGATATATTATAACTAGTTTCTTGTCCAAATGTGATCAAAGGGAGGGAAACCATTAGATAAAGTAATTTCATAGCATTGATTTTTATTAAAAGTAGATTAAATTCAGGATATAATTCTATTGATCACTCTATAAATCAGTTTTATCTTGATTATTATTCAAATTGGTACAAATCTCCCCTTGTATCAATAAATTCTTTTTTATCAGTTAAAAAAGTAGTTCCTGTTTTTTTATCAAACACCACATTTTCTTTTATATATTCATAGCGTTGCGTGGCTAATCCTTTATTTATAAAAATTCCGATTACGATGGATCCAAAGACTATACTGGATGCAATAATGATAGTTTTTTTCATTTTTTTCATTTTTTAAATATACCGATTCTTTAATTATGGCATTAAAGTAAGTGATGGTTAGTAAACTTTTAAGTATAAATATTAGTTGGTCAAAAATTATCAATCTACTATCTGTCTTCAGCTGTTAGAAGTCATTTCAATGACTTTCTAATTTTGATTTGAAATCTTTCTAAGACCACATATTGTTTATTTAATTTTTAGCAAATTCTTTATTAATTATTGCAATTAGTTTTTTAGCCATTTCATTCTGGTTTTGTAAAAATAGGATAGCCTGATTTCTATACCCAATAGACAAATCTAGAGCGTTATTAAATGTATTACTCATTTGTAATTTTTTTAAAGAGTATTCCTTAGTAGTATTTGAGCTTTGGTTAAATCGAACTAATGGACTTATTTGATCAGTGTATAGTCGTTGAAGGGTTTCGCCAAATTTAGTTTGGACTTCTTTATGATAGCTCGTTAATTCGTAATATTCTAACACCATCATTTTTAAAGAATCACTTTTAATAATTCCGTTTGATATTAAAAAGTTATTTCTTTCTACATCTTTATTCAATGGTGTCAGTATTGGAAATCTGTCAATAGTAATATTGAAGGTGTTTTTATCTTCCTCACTTAGAAAACTTTTAATTAGTAGATTTTTACCGCTTTTAATTATTTCATTAATTTCTCCAAATTGTTCAATTTTAGTATTTATTCGAATTAAGTCAGAGCTAAATTCATCGATTAAGCCAACCAAAAACTTTTTCTGTTCATTTTTGAATTTTCTAGATTCATTCCAATTATTTAACTGGATTGCAATCAAAATACCCATTACGACAAGAAAAATTTCTAGTAAGGCATGTCTAACAATTTTCATCATTTAATTTTCTCATAATTTACAAAATTAAAAGGCAGTTATAAAAACACAAAAAGTAGAAATCATGTATATAATTCTAGTGGTACTTTACCCCAGATTACAATAAAACAGTGCTTTGAGAAACAAGGTTTCTAATTAAATTCTACTGTAAAAGCCTCTTAAAAACAGCAGAACTTTCTATATTTAACTGTAGAAATGTGTTTTAACAGCGTGTACTTTTATTGGAGGATGCAACACTTTCAAGCGCTTAGTATCCATATGTTCAAAAGGATAAAAAGCTATAAAATTTTGTTTAGTTTCGCATGAAATATATTTGGGGATGTAGCTCAGCTGGCTAGAGCGCTTGACTGGCAGTCAAGAGGTCGTGGGTTCGAGTCCCATCTTCTCCACTTTAATAATCTCTATTACATTTAAATACAATGTTTTAGGGATTTTTTGTTTTTTAATTGCACGGTATTTGTACGGCT
>Ga0213869_10001838_pt1 | contig 15326 bp, 14 predicted proteins | sample PICome_10_FD_160083 | JGI IMG/M metagenome (GOLD analysis project Ga0213869, IMG submission 160083) | Coastal seawater microbial communities near Pivers Island, North Carolina, United States - PICO132 | ecosystem: Environmental > Aquatic > Marine > Coastal | place: USA: North Carolina...
AAGAATATTTACAGTTGCAGAAGAGGCAAACGAACAAGGCGTAGCTGATTTTATAGCTAGTCGTATTGATGCGTTTGGCAAACACGCATGGATGTTGCGTAGTTTTTTAAAAACAAGGGATTAAAAATGTTATTAACAAATTTATTTGAATCATCATACGGAGCGGCGGCAGGTGTTGAAACTATTCGTCAACTACTACACGCAGTCAGAAACAAAAAAGATATAGATCTTAAAGTAGGTCCTGAGATGGTTCCGTTAACATACGGCGATGCTCGTTATTTGCTACAGTACTTTAAATCAAATAGACAGGGCGGCGATGCTACTGCTGAATTCTTTGGTGATGCTAATTGGATTGACAGCATGTTAACTAAACGTGAACACTCAATGAGTTCAGATAGATTAAAAGATATGGACAGCGAACGTTTTAAAGAAGATACAATTGACGAAGCTGAGTTTGAAATAACATATAAAGACCCACAATTCACTGGTACTAGAACACATACAATTAAATCAGTAAATGCTAAAAAGGCACAAGAAAAATTCTCAAGTTTTGGCAATCCACATAAAGTTTTAGGAGTTAAGAAAAAAGAAGCTGTTAAAGAAGCTGACATGCCTTTACCACAAGACTTTGTACCAGAACCTGTAGTAGCACAAACAATAAAAGATCTAGGACCTGGGTTAGATCCAATGGCTAATGGCTTTTATGACCTAGCATACGGAAAACTGCTCGGTAATTATCTAGCACAGAACACTCCTGAAATTAAGAAAAAGTTTAATGTGAACTGGAATTTAGCGTGGGCAAATCAAATGAGAGAGCTGTACAGTAGAGAGTACGGTGGATACATGAAGACACCAGTTAAAGAAGATCCAACTCCTAAACGTAGAATTATGGACTTTGATGGTCATTCTCGTTATTGGAGTGGTAATGGTGAGTATCAAGATGCTTATGGTGATTTATATGATCAGCTAGTTCCTAAACAAGGCAAAGCAGACACTGTTGAAGGTGAACTATTAAGAGCTGTAGGTAAAATTATTTACAGACACGGTAATGACGGTGATAACTTTAGTAATAGTTCATATGAGTGGATTGAAAAACATGTAGGTAAGTTTGATCACTTAGACGACATGGCAGACAAAGTTGTACTGTATGTATTAAACAAAAAAGGTGATTATACACCAAATAACGTTGATTGGGTTATGGATATAGCAGACTACGGTCCAGGTGAACACGAAAAAGATTGGGAACAAGTAGGTTGTCGAAACTGTGGTGGCACAGGCGAAATAGAATACGAAAACGATGACGGTGAAGAAGAATACGAAGAGTGTGATAGCTGTGATGGTAACGGTTGGATAGAACAAACATCTGAAAGTGTTGAGCCAGTTACTGAAGACTATAAAGGTTGGAAGTACGGTGAAGACGTAGAGCAGTATGATGATGTTACTAAAAAGTTTCATTACGCTGAAAAAGATGGTAAAAAAGTAGACATGGACTGGTCTCCATACTCAACACCAAGTGAAGAACAATTTAAAACTTGGGTTGACTTAGGTATGCCAACACGCGAAGCTGTTAAAGGCATTGGACCATTAGATCATAATGATTTAGAACAGTTAATGAAAACTAAAATAGGCACACAAGCAAGTTTAACTAGAGAAGCTAAAAAAGATGACATCACTGGCAAGATGGATGTTAAAACTAAAATGGCACTTAAAAAGCAACAAGCTAAATCAGCAGGAATTACTAAAGGTGATCCAGTGGCCGCATTAGCAATGGGCTTAGAAAAAGATGTTGATCGTTTAGATAAAGAAAATGATCAAGAACAAGCTGATATTGCTAGTCAAGAACTAGTTGACAAGTATCACAGTCAAGAACTAGACCAACTTAAAGCACAAATAGTAAAACTATTAAGCAGAAATTAAAATAGCCAAAATAATTTGACTCTCCTAACAACGATGCTATAATTACTAGTATTGTTAATAAGGAGAATCAAAGATGTCTACAGTTTTTTCATCAGAACAGCAAAAGAAGCTATCAAATCTTATCAATGAAGGTCTTGGTGTTATGACCGAAGTAGAAACTTTACAAGGCGGTCTTAAAGATACTGTTAAAGCAGTTGCAGAAGAACTACAAATCAAACCTAGTATCTTAAACAAAGCACTAAGAATAGCATATAAATCAGAATTTCAACAAGAACAACAAGATCACGAAACACTAGAAACAATACTGACTACAGTTGGCAAAACTCTTTAGTGACTAAATTGTGGGAAATGTGGGTAGAAAGCTATCACAAAGATCATATTGCTTTTTGGTGCGAACAAGTTAGTTTAGTTTTTACTGTAATTGCCAGTCTATATTTGGCAATACACGCAGATGCTCCAAATATGAAAATAGTATATCCTGGATTTTTTATAGGATCGCTCAGTGCTATATACGCTTATTGGCGTAGAAGAATACCAACACCAATGATACTGACCACCTACTTTGCTGTGGTAAATATATTTGGATATGGAGTTGCCAGCTATTGGTGGTAACGGTTTCGCAGGCCTAACCTGCATGTTAACGGTAAATCAGCCATAAATGATAAAGGAAATGAATGAGTTACATAGATGCACTATTTGATCGCAATGGCGACAAAATACATATTGTAGAAAGAATCAACGGGGAACGTAAGTTTACAGAGTTTCCTGCCAGTTACGTATTTTACTACGAAGACCAAAAAGGCAAACACAAATCAATTTACGGCAATCCAGTAAGTCGCTTCGCTACACGTTCGGCTAAAGAGTTCCATAGAGAAGTTAAAATACAAAGTGATAAGAAACTATTTGAATCAGATATTAATCCTGTATTCCGTTGTCTAGCAGATAACTATCAAGGTGTTGATGCACCTAAACTAAATGTTGCTTTCTTTGATATTGAGGTTGACTTTGATCCAGAGAAAGGATACAGTCGCCCAGATGATCCTTTTAATCCCATAACAGCTATTTCAGTCTACTTAGATTGGGCAGACAAGATGGTTACGTTGGCACTACCTCCAAAAGGTATGAGTTGGGAAGAAGCACAAAATACATGTGATAAATTTACTGACACATTCCTGTTTGAACGTGAACAAGATCTATTAGGCACATTCTTAGATCTATTAGAAGACGCTGATATACTATCAGGATGGAACAGTGAAGGATATGATATTCCGTACTGTGTTAACAGAGTAACAAAAGTATTATCTAAAGATGATACTAGACGATTTTGTTTATGGAATCAGCTACCTAAGAAACGTACATTTGAACGCTTTGGTGCTGAAAATGTTACATTTGATACCATTGGTCGTGTACACATGGATTATATGCAACTGTACAGAAAGTACACATATGAAGAAAGACATAGTTATTCATTAGATGCTATTGGTGAACACGAACTTCAAGAGCGTAAAACAAACTATGAAGGCACACTAGATCAATTGTATAACAATGACTTTGAAACATTTATTGAATACAACAGACAAGATACTTTACTGCTTAAAAAATTAGATGACAAGCTAAAGTTTATTGATTTAGCCAATGAACTAGCACACGCAAACACAGTGCTACTACAAACAACAATGGGTGCTGTAGCTGTTACAGAGAGTGCTATAATCAACGAAGCACATGAACGTGGGCTTGTGGTCCCAAACAGAAGAGAACGCTTAACAGGAGAGGATACACAGGCCGCAGGTGCCTATGTAGCGTTTCCTAAAAAAGGCTTACATGATTGGATAGGATCAGTTGATATTAATTCACTGTATCCAAGTGCTATTCAGGCATTGAATATGGGTAATGAAAGTATTGTAGGGCAGTTAAAACCTATAATGACTGATAGACACATTAAAGATCAGCAGGCCAAAGGTAAATCTTTCGCATCAGCGTGGGAAGGCTTGTTTGGTAGCTTAGAATATGAAGCTGTTATGAGTAAAGATGTTGGAACAGAAATAACTGTTGAATGGGCTAACGGTGCTGAAGATACATACTCAGCGGCTAATATATGGAAGATGATATTTGACAATAACAATCCTTGGATCCTGTCAGCTAATGGAACTATCTTTACACACGAAACAGAAGCAGTTGTTCCTGGATTATTAAAACGCTGGTACAAAGAACGTAAAGAACTACAAGCTAAAATGAGAGAAGTTACGGACCCGAAAGAAAGAGCGTTTTGGGATAAGCGACAACTAGTTAAGAAGATTAACTTGAATAGTTTGTATGGTGCTATTCTTAATCCAGGTTGTAGATTCTTTGATAAACGTATTGGGCAATCAACTACGCTGACAGGTCGTGCTATTGCTAAACACATGGACGCACACATCAATAAAGACCTGACAGGTGAGTATGATCACACTGGAAAAACTATTATATATGGTGATACTGACTCATGTTACTTTAGTGCTTGGCCTGTGCTAAAAGATGATGTTGAAGCAGGCAAAATGGAATGGAATAAAGAAACAGCTATACAACTATATGATAGGCTGTCAGACAGTGTTAACGAAAGCTTTCCAAAGTTTATGGAAGAAGCTTTTCATGTTCCATCTAATATGGGTACTATTATACGTGGTGGTAGAGAGATTGTAGCCAGTAAAGGTCTGTTTATTACTAAAAAGCGTTATGCTGTTATGACATATGATGTTGAGGGTAGACGTTTTGATCTTGAAGGTAAGCCAGGTAAGATTAAAGCAATGGGCTTAGACTTAAAGCGTTCAGATACTCCTCCAATAATACAAAACTTTCTAAGTGATGTACTTGAACAAGTACTACAAGGTGCTGATCGTGCTGAGATTATTGAAAAGATTTTAAAATTCAAACATGAATTTAAAGAGCGTCCAGGCTGGGAAAAAGGTACACCTAAACGTGTTAACAACTTAACAAAGTATACTAAAGAAGAAAAACGTCTAGGTAAAGCTAACATGCCAGGACACGTTAGAGCAGGTATGAATTGGAATACTATGCGTAGAATGAATTCAGACAACTACAGTATCAACATTGTTGACGGTATGAAAATTATTGTATGTAAGTTAAAGTCAAATCCAATGGGATGGACATCAATAGGTTATCCAACAGACGAACAACATATACCTCAATGGTTTAAAGACTTACCATTTGATGACGCCGCAATGGAAGAAACAATTGTAGATCAAAAAGTAGATAACTTATTGTCAGTGTTAAATTGGGATCTATCTGGTGCTACACAAACAGCAAATACATTTAATAACTTATTTGAATTTTAATGAAACTCAGCGAACTAGTTGCGTATAAAACAGGATTAGAACATTACGATTTTATTCGTAGTAGTCGAGGTTTGATTAAAAAGATCAATGAAAGTCAGTCTGATATTGCTAGAAGTAATCATATCAATGATGACGCAATTAGATTTGGGCAAGACACATATTCTGAACAAATAGCCAATGATCTAGACAGTCTCGAACGCCAAATTGAAAATCTCAATGACAACTATGTCTACTATAAAAATCAAATTGATCAATTGATATTAGAACATGAAGCTGAATATATTAAACACGACGAAGAAAATATCTCTCAGACCTTAGGAGAAGGTATTAAGGATTTGACAGATAGGCAGTTAAGAATGTCATCTAACCAAAAAAGAAAATTTATATCTAGAATAAATTTATACGCTGATTGGCGATGGCCTGCTCTAATTATTCGTCCAGAGGACCAAGATATAGTAGAAGCAATGTGTGCGTTTGATCCTTTATACATATGTGATCTTTATGATGATTTAGTTCAACCATATGTTAAGAAGTTCAACCAAGTATATCAGAATAGACTACGCCCTTATACCATAAAGCCATTTGCTCCAAAGCAGAAAAGTTTAGATGTACTTCCCCAAGGACAGTTTGGCTTCATAGTAGCATATAACTTATTTGAACATTATCCATTATCGATGGTTAAACAGATGTTACAAGAAATAGAAAAGTTATTGAAACCTGGTGGAACTTTATTGTTTACGTTTAATAACTGTGATTTATCCAGAAACATACGAACTATTGAAATGGGACTGCGTTGTTATACTCCATACAGATTGCTTAAACCTATATTAGACCAATTAGGTTTTCGTGTTGTTAAATTAGAAACTGAGGGAGATAATTGGTTGGAAATAAAAAAACCTGGAACTCTACGTACGGTACGAGGTGGTCAATCAATAGGTAAAGTTTGGGATTCTAAAGCTAAAAGATTAAAAGCAGAAGCAGACGCAAAAGCACGACAAGAAGCATCAGAAGAAGGGGTTAAGAAAGCTAAAGAACAACGAAGGCAGGAAGAAATACTTTTCAAAAAGCTACAAAAAACTTTAAGAGAACGTGTACCTTGGTCAGCAAGTAACAAAGGATACGCTAAAGGACAGCACGTTCGTTTTCATGGTAAAAATTACGTAGCATTAGTTAACGTGTTGCCAAAACAAAAGTTTGAACAGGGCGAATGGGAATTGGTAGAATAAAAATATCAAACAAGGTTGTATACGATCTAAATATCATGTATACTGATAACAGTAATTTAATTTTAAACACAAGGAACGGAACATGAAAGATCATTTATTAGATTTAGTTGAACATACCTATGACCTAGGATGTATTGACTTGGTTAAGATTACAGGTGATGATAGTACTACTGTAATTGATGGCCTAGCTGAAGATAGGTCAGTTGTAGTACAAGCATCATTTAAACAGCCAGTAGCAGAGTTTGTAGGTACTTTTGGTATGCCTAACTTATCAAAGCTTAAGGTACTACTTGGACTTGAGCCATATAAACAAGACGCAAAGATTTCAATTAACAGACAAGATCGTAACGGTAGTTCGGTACCAGTGGGCTTAAACTTTGAAAACAATGCTGGTGACTTTAAGAACAATTATAGATTTATGACAAGTGAAATTATTGAAGAAAAACTAAAAGTTGTTAAGTTTAAAGGTGTTGACTGGAACATTGAGTTTGAACCTACTATTGCTGGTGTACAGAGATTAAAGTATCAGGCATTAGCCAACGCTGAAGAACTAACATTTAACGCTATGAGTGATGGTAATGATCTTAAATTAGAGTTTGGTGATCATTCAACACACGCAGGTAGCTTTATATTCCAACCTGATGTTAATGGTAAACTATCTAGAACATGGTCATGGCCAGTAAAACAGTTTATTAGTATTTTAGATCTAACAGGTGACAAGACTGTACATATATCAGATCAAGGTGCGGCACAGATTACAGTTGACAGTGGTTTAGCTGTTTACAAATACATATTACCAGCACAGAGCAAGTAATGGCAGACAGAGTAGAACACGACGATTTAACAGCAAAACAAAAAGACTATGCTATATTTTTGCCAGCATTAAGTAGTTTCTATGGCACATTTATAGGTAAGCAGAGAGTAGCTAACGACTATGTTGATCCTACTCGTATGCCCACAAAGTTACCTGAGATGGAAAACTTTAATTGGTTTAATACTACTAAGGGCGTGTTTACTTACAAGTGGTCGTTATACTCAGCAGGTCATGCCAACTTAGATACCACAGTTGACGCACCCAAAGAAGACATGGTTAGAAAGAGAGAGCCTGGTGCTTGGGTACTAGGTGACAGTGGTGGCTTTCAAATTGGTAAAGGTGTATGGGAAGGTGACTGGAAGAATCCTAACTGTCCTAAAGCTAAAAAGAAACGTGAGCAAGTACTAGCGTGGATGGACACTTACATGGACTATGGTATGATATTAGATATACCTGCCTGGGTATGTCGTTCACCAGAAGGACGTAAAGCTACAAACATTAATAGCTACGAAGAAGCAGTACAAGGCACTTACATTAATAATGATTACTTTATTAATAATCGCACAGGCGCATGTAAGTTCTTAAACGTTCTACAAGGTGAGAATCATCAAGAAGCTGAAGATTGGTATCAACGCATGAAGAAGTATTGTGATCCTGTTCAATATCCAACTAATCACTTTAATGGGTGGTCAATGGGTGGACAAAACATGTGTGATATACATTTAATTTTACATAGACTAGTTACTATCATTCACGATGGTTTACTTGAAGAAGGTGTTCAAGATTGGATGCACTTCTTAGGTACATCAAAACTAGAGTGGGCTACCTTATTAACTGACATACAGCGTAGTATTAGAAAGCATCATAATCCTAAATTTACAATATCATTTGATTGTGCATCACCGTTCCTTGCTACAGCAAATGGTCAAATATACACTGATGTTGAAACACCAGACAGAGGTAAATGGACTTATAGAATGCAACCTACTGCTGATGACAAAAAGTATTCAACAGACACAAGGCAGTTCAGTCAGGGTGTACTAGCAGATGGGTATCATACTACATTTAAAGATTCACCAATAAGTCGTAACTTAGAGATGAAAGATATTTGTATATACAAGCCAGGTGACCTAAATAAGAATGGTAAAGAAGGCAAGACATCATGGGATAGTTTTAGTTACGCAATAATGATGGGACACAATGTTTGGCAACATCTTAATGCTGTACAAGAAGCTAACAGGCAGTATGATGCAGGACACTATCCTAAAATGTTGATACAAGAAACATTTGATACAGTAACATTTAGAGATGTATGTGAAGCTATATTTTCAGCAGATACTAAAGAAGAGTCAATGGCTATAATTGAACACTATAGTAAGTTTTGGATGTCAATTATTGGCACTAGAGGAGCAACAGGTAAGAAGACTGTTAACGCAGGCACTATGTTTAATAATTTATTTGATATGCCAGAAGAAGTAGTAGTAGAAGAAGAAACTTTAGATGAGGGCAAACTAGATAAACTTGAAATGGAGGAGTTATGAGCCAATTTGATCATTTACAAGCATTAAAAGACAAACATCGAGATATGGACAAACAGTGTAGTTTAGGATACAGTAACTATCTAAACGATACTGATTTAAACAAAATGAAGATGGAAAAAGCACGAGTAAAAGCACAAATACAAAAGCTAGAGCAAGAGCTTGACATTAAATCAGAAAGCTAGTATAATAACACAATGAAAAGAGATTACGCAACAGGCATAGCAGAAAAAGTAACATACTTTATAGGTGATGAAGTAGAGCATACACCTGCATGGGGATTACGCACACTGTTTGTTGTTGGAGTTATGGCTTCGGAGGAAATCACCGATATCGCCACAAAACATGAATGCGATCATGTGTACTTCGGAGCCAACCAATCATTTGATGGTAATGACATTGGAGATTGGGTAAGACAGATTGAGCATGTATTACGTCTAGGATATAAAGCAACACTGGATCTTGATATTAAACACGTTGAAAAATCTAATAAATGGTTAAAGCAACTCAATGAGTTTGAAAATTTTATTACACAGTTATCAGTTAAGATTCCTAATATAGAAACATACAACGATAATACCACTGTTAAGATAGATGACATAGACTTTGACGCAACTAATGTTGGTGTGTGGTGTCACTCATTAGACAAATTAAAAAGTTACGATCGAATGACTATATGGTCAGAATATGGAGAAGATGAGATTATACAATGATGGATCAAAGAGAACAAGCATTGTTTGAACAGCATGATCACATAAAAGATCGTGCTAACCGTATGATTTGGGTAAGTTTTCAAAGGGAAGGCATACATTGCTATCCAGCCGCTTCTACGGATCCTAAGCTAAATACTAGTGATGAATACGATGTGTCATTTTTGGCACACCCCCACAGACATATGTTTCACTTTAAAGTATCAATAGAAGTGTTTCACAATGACAGGGATATCGAATTCATTCAATTCAAGCGATGGCTAAATAGTTTGTATGAAAAAACCACACTCGAATTGGATTATAAAAGTTGTGAAATGATCGCAGATGATTTATACGATCAGATAGCAATGAGATATCCAGAGAGAAAAGTAATCATTGACGTATCAGAAGATAACGAAAATGGTTGTGTGATTGAATACAATCAAAAAGAACCGGCGCAATGGGTTGCTTTATAATGTTTAATAAAGGTAAGACATGGCGTACAACAATCTCAATCCTAGAAAACTTTCTGCAAATCAAATCTTTGATCAACTTGAAGAACTTGAAGAGTTTTGTCGAGAGCAAGGATTTCGATATTACCCATCAGATGCCTGGAATGTGCGTAGCTTTGTTTGGCAACAATACAACAAAAAGCAACAAGGGAAAAATTATCGTAACAACTGGCTTGATCAGCTCAGTCGTCTAAATGGGAGACGACAATACAACTGATTGGCTAGACGAAGAAGACTTAGACTACGGTGCTTGGCTAGATCAAGATAACCGCACACCCAACGAAATACTCAAAGATCATATCAACTCACTTGTAAAAGAATCAAAATCTTCTGAGACACAAGGTGCTCACTACAAAAAACAAATTTACCAAATTAAGTGTTGGATAGATGATATCTATGCTATACTACCTACATATAAAGAAGAAAGTGAATGGGAAAAAGAACGAGTATTTGATAAACTAAAAGGCGATGAAGATGGCAAGTAAGAACGATATTACTGGTGACGAAATAAAGAGTAAGTTAAGCTCTTCAAAATACGAAGACGGTTGGGATCGCATCTTTGGTAACAAAGAACCTGACATAAAAGATAAAATCAAAGATCGTATTGACCACTTAGAAAAATGTCTGATAGGACAAGCACACATTGATAGGCCTGAGTATGTTCAAGATGTTATTGAAAGTATCAGTAAGTTTGATTCAGAACTTTCAGAAGAAGATGAAGATTATTTACTGTCTGCCAAATTCGCACTTACAGAAAAATTAAAATGGACTAAAGACAAACATACAGTTGAAGTTCACGAAGACGATGGATACTCAGACTAATGGCTAACATATTCCTAGTAGATCTAGAAGCAGTTGAATCCAGATATACTGGACAATGGAAAACTCACGTACCTAAACTATTAAAGGATGCTGGACACAATGTTACAATTATTGAAGGACCTGGTGATATTCCCAATGCCACTACTCCTGGCGCTTTCCTTAACTTTGGCGGTACTAACATATACAAGGCTAGACAAGTTGAGGAACTCAGTCGCTTGTTCACTGGCGGTAAAATACACAGTGGGGATCACGTTATCTTTACTGACGCTTGGCATCCTGGTATTATTAATCTAAAGTATATGAGTGAACTGCTTAACATTCCTGTTAAGATTCACGCACTATGGCACGCTGGATCATATGATCCACAAGACTTCTTAGGTAGACTGATAGGTGATGCTAATTGGGTAAGACATACTGAATGTGCTTTCTTTGAATCAATTGATCATAACTACTTTGCTACAGACTTTCATATTGATATGTTCTGTGAAAACTTGTTAGGTATGGATCTTGCTAAAGAAAGAGACGGGCAACTAGCTATATGGAAGTATCGTAAAAAGATTGTGCGTACAGGTTGGCCTATGGAGTATATGAACAATACACTTACTCTGTATAAGAATATGGAAAAGAAAGATATTATATTATTTCCACACCGTATAGCACCTGAGAAACAGTTAGATATATTTAAAGATCTAGCAACAGTTATGCCTGAATATGAATGGGTAGTATGTCAGGATAAACAGTTAACTAAGAACGAATATCACAACTTACTAGGCGAAAGTAAAATGGTGTTTAGTGCAAATTTACAAGAAACACTAGGTATTAGTTGGTACGAGGGAGCAGTAGTAGATAGTATACCAATGGTTCCAGATAGACTAAGCTATAGTGAAATGGCGTTAGATATATTTAAATATCCAAGCGAATGGACTGAGAGTATGGAATCATATCTAAAACATAAAGATCAAATTATGGAACGTATTAAGCACTATATGACAAACTATGAAAATTACTTACCAACTGTACATCAACAAACTAAAAAACTTGAAGATGAATTCTTTTCAGCAACTGGTATTTTGGACAACATTGAATAGTAATTCACCATATCTGTTGACTTGGTCTAAATACAATTATATAATAACATTAACAAACGACATCCTCGTCAATAACTCGGAGAAAGAAACATGTCAGTAGAAAGCAAGATAGATTGGGAAGAACTTGACGAACAAAGACGCCCAGTCAGTAAAGATATTAAAGATAGAATTAAAAAAGCAGGTGACAGGTATTGGGCAGGTGACAATATTTCAAAACACATTCATTACGGTGAGAAAGACTTACTGATAGATGAACTAGCAAACAAGTTTGAAGGTGTACTTGATTCATTATTAATTGATAGATACAACGATCCAAATTCAAAAGGTACAGCAAAGCGACTAGCTAAGATGTACATCAATGAAATAATGGCAGGCAGATACGAGCCAGCACCAGATGCAACAGCATTTCCAAATGATGGGGAAGACGCATACACAGGTATGTTGGTAGTTAGAAGTGAACTTAGGTCAATGTGTTCACATCATCATCAACCAGTGGCAGGTGTAGCATACATTGGTATTATTCCTAATGGTAAAGTTATTGGCTTATCAAAGTATACTAGGATTGCACAATGGTGTGCTAGAAGAGGTACACTACAAGAAGAACTTGCTAATGACATTGCTAAAGAAATTGGTAAAGCAACAGGCAGTGCTCACATTGGTATCTATGTACAAGCAACACACGGATGTTGTGAAAACAGAGGTATTATGGCACATAGCTCATTGACACAAACAACTGTGTTAAAAGGTGCTTTCAAAGATGATCCAGGTACTAAGAAAGAGTTTATGGATAACATCAAACTTCAACAAGAATTTGCCCCTAGATAACGGTTGACCATAAAATCCACTTTTGTTATAATTAAGATGTTAACAAATAATATTAGGGAAAACAATGAATAACATCTTGTCAAAAATTTTGTTAGTTTTAGCATTGCTCATAGTAACATTGGGAACGACATTCAATGCCAATGCGGCACCAAGTAATTGGACAGTATTAGATACCTGGTCAACTGTAGACATCAACGCTATTGAAAAGAGAACAGTATATAGTAATAAAACAATTCCTAAAACAGTTACTACTACCAACAGTGCTGGTAACACTGTTATCACTACTTATAATAGTGTCTTTACTGTTAAAACTGATAGCTGGGTAGAACAAACCACAACGATCGTATATGAACGAGCAACAGCGTACGGCCGTGAAAGAGTTTTTAGAGGTAAGCCTTCTAATATACAAGTTCCAAAAAGTTCAAGCATAGAATATTGGGCAAGAGATGTATTAGTCAATACTGAAGTAATAGTCACTGGTCCTTCAGAAGAAGAACTTGAAGCACAAAGATTGGCCGCATTGGCAGAGGAAGAAGCTAGACTAGCTGAAATCGCAAGACTAGAAGCAGAGGAAGAAGCCAGACTACTAGCCATTGCTGAAGAAGAGGCACGTGCAGAACTTGCTCGTATAGCTGAAGAAGAAAGGTTAGCTGAAGAAGCTCGTTTACTAGCCATAGCAGAAGAAGAGGCTAGGTTAGCCGAGGTAGCTAGATTAGAAGCATTAGCAGAAGAAGAAAGGTTAGCTGAAGAGGCTAGACTATTAGCTATTGCAGAAGAAGAAGCTAGAGTGGCAGAGGAAGAAAGGTTAGCTGAAGAGGCTAGACTATTAGCTATAGCAGAGGAAGAGGCACGTTTAGCTGAAATTGCTAGACTAGCTGAGGAAGAACGATTAGCGGCCTTAGCCGAAGAAGCTAGGTTGGCTGAGGTAGCTAGACTAGAAGCAGAGGAAGAAGCCAGACTAGCCGAAATCGCAAGACTAGAAGCAGAGGAAGAAGCCAGACTAGCCGAAGAAGCTCGTTTACTAGCCATAGCAGAAGAAGAGGCTAGACTATTAGCTATCGCAGAAGAAGAGGCTAGATTAGCAGAACAAGAAAGACTTGCTGAAGAACAACGATTAGCTGAATTAGCAGAACAAGAAAGACTTGCTGAAGAACAACGATTAGCTGAATTAGCAGAACAAGAAAGACTAGCCGCATTAGCAGAAGAAGCGAGGTTGGCTGAACTTGCAAGAATAGAAGCTGAAGAAGCTGAAGCATTACGTTTAGCAGAAGAACTAGCACTAGCTGAGGCTGAGCCTGAAGTTGAACCATCAGGTACACTAGACTTTGGTGAAAACACAGCTTATCTAGGTACTCCAACTGAAATGCCTAGTTCGGATCCAACATACTATCAAGGCCTTAGTAACTTCAAAGACCATAACTCAACTGTTGGACAAGACTGGGCGTTATCAAGAGGGTGGACTGGTAAAGGATCCACTATTGGTATATTAGATAGTGGCGTTGACATTGATCACCCTGAACTAGTAGGTAAAGTTAAGTATCAATGGGAACCGGGATATGATAACGGCATCGAAGACTCAGTAGGACACGGTAGTCATGTAGCATCAATTGCCGCTGGTAACATGGGCGGAGATGTTATGGGTATAGCACCTGACGCCAATCTAGCTATTGTTAAAATTACTGATTCATGGTCAGCGTCAATGAGCTTTGCTAGACAAGGTATTACATATCTTAAGAATAATACAGACGCAGTAGTAGCCAACTTATCAGCAAATACAAACTATCATTCATCCTATACAAGTTCAGTTACTAATCGAGGTAATGGTGTGTTTACTAGTAATCACATACACTATGGTGGCAGTAACTATTATAATATGGAAACTCCAGATTCTTGGGGTAGTGCTATGTCGGGTAGTGAAATAGTATTAACTATATCAGCAGGTAACCAATCAAATGGTTATGTACAGAATCCTGCGACATTCGCAGTAGCAACAGACGCATCAGGCAATTTGATTATGGAAGGTCGTGCTATTATAGTAGGCTCCTGGAATACTTCTTCTAATACAGTTGAAGGTGCTAAATCAGGTCACATGTGTAAGAACTACAATGGCAGTGAATGTTTAGACACTTATAGAACTTCAGACTTTTATATATTAGCACCAGGCAGTAATATGTATGGGGCATACAAAGATGGTGGTTATAAGGCAATGAGTGGTACATCACAAGCGGCTCCTGTAGTTGCTGGAGCAGTAGCAGTTATACATCAAATGTGGCCATACATGAAAGGCGAAAACATTGTTCAGGTGTTGTTAGATACTGCTGATAAAACTATAATAGGTTACAACGTTAACACACACGGGCAAGGACTGTTAGATCTTAAACGTGCTACTGAACCAATTGGTAGCTTAGGTATATCAATGACAGGTAGAACAGGAACTACTACACCACTATCGGGTGGTATTGCTGTAGCAGGTATTAGTGATATAACAGAACTGTCAAGTGTTAAAGTAGTTGACGAAATAGGTCGTGACTACACAGTTGATTTGAGTTCATCAACACTAGAT
>Ga0213869_10001842_pt1 | contig 15301 bp, 15 predicted proteins | sample PICome_10_FD_160083 | JGI IMG/M metagenome (GOLD analysis project Ga0213869, IMG submission 160083) | Coastal seawater microbial communities near Pivers Island, North Carolina, United States - PICO132 | ecosystem: Environmental > Aquatic > Marine > Coastal | place: USA: North Carolina...
ATTGATGTTAATAACAGATAAAAAGATAATATTATAATTTTAAATTTAAATCTTTTCATTATCTTTTCTGGCAAGGTATGGGTCTGCGCCACCAGTTAATACTGGTTCCGAGATACTCATTGGAATTGGATCTGTTTTTTCAAGTAAGCCCACGACTGGCAATACAACAATAAAATGTAAAAAATAATAAATAGTCCCTACTCTAGCTAGAACTAAATAAATTCCTTCAGCTGGCATTGCCCCCATGTAACCAAGCATTAGAACGTCAAGCACAAATATCCAATAAAATTGTCTGTATATAGGTCTAAAAACCGCTGATCTAACTTTAGATGTATCCAACCAAGGTAAAACAAATAAAATAAAAATTGCTCCAAACATTAAAATAACTCCACCTAATTTATCTGGTACTGATCTAAGAATTGCATAAAAAGGTAATAGATACCACTCTGGCACGATATGCGCAGGAGTTACCAATGGGTTTGCTGGAATATAATTATCTGAGTGACCCAAGACATTTGGAGAAAAGAAAACAAAACCTGCAAATATAATCATAAACATTAGTAATGCAAAAGCATCCTTAATTGTAATATACGGATGAAAAGGTACCGTATCTTTAGAGGGTTTTTTAATATCAATTCCAATAGGATTATTATTGCCTGGAACATGTAGAGCCCATATATGTAAAACAACTAATCCTAAGATTAAAAAAGGTATCAAGTAATGTAAGCTGAAAAACCTATTAAGAGTAGGATTGTCAACTGAGTATGCTCCCCATAACCAAGTTGTAATACTGTCACCAACTAATGGAATAGCACTAAATAAGTTTGTTATAACTGTAGCACCCCAGAAACTCATTTGTCCCCATGGTAAAACATATCCCATAAAAGCTGCAGCCATCATTAAAAGATAAATCATTAACCCAATAATCCAGATTACTTCCCTCGGAGATTTATAAGAACCATAAAACAAAGATCTAAATATATGAATATAAACAGCAAGAAAAAACATTGAAGCTCCATTACTGTGAATGTAACGAATTAACCAACCAAAGTTTACGTCTCGCATAATATGTTCAACACTTGCAAAAGCTAAGTCTGCATGCGCCACATAATGCATTGCTAAGACAATTCCAGTTATAATTTGGGTTAACAAACAAAAAGTAAGAATGCCACCAAATGTCCACCAATAATTTAAATTTTTTGGTGTAGGGTAATCAGTCAAATGAGCCCCTAACGTTAGAAGAGGCAAACGATCATTAAACCATTTTCCTACTTTTGACTTGGGTGCGTATTCATGTTTACTCATAATTATTATCCTATCTTAATAGTATTGTTATCTACAAATTCAAAATTTGGTATTTCCATGTTTTTTGGAGCTGGACCTTTTCTAATTCTACCTGAAACATCGTAATGTGATCCATGGCATGGACAAAACCAACCGTTAAAATCTCCTTTATCTTTTAAAGGAACGCAACCTAGATGAGTGCATACTCCAAGCATTACAAGCCATTCGTCTTTACCTTCTTTAACTCTATCTTCATCTTTTTGCGGATCTGGTAAATCTGATAAACTTACCGCTCGTGCTTCTGAAATTTCCTCTTGTGTTCTTCTTTTTAAAAATACTGGCTTACCTCTCCATAAAACTGTTATTGAGTTACCAGGTTCAACTTGACTTATATCAACCTCGGTAGTCGCTAAAGCTTGTTGAGCCTTATCCGGATTCATTTGATGTACTAAAGGCCAAATTACAGCTCCAAGGCCTACCGCTCCGATAGTATAACTAGCGGTAAATAAAAAATCTCTTCGATTAACTTTGTTTTCTTCTTTGCTCATTAATGATTGTGTTTATAATGTAAATATTTAATAAAACTATATTATTTAATTTTCTAGGGTCAGAATGACACATAAATAGGCAATAATAATGCACATAGCTCTATATAAGCCAGATATACCTCAAAATACAGCAGCAATAATTAGATTAAGCGCTTGCTTGAATTTAAAAGTACATATTATTGAGCCATGTGGATTCGACCTAAATGACTCGAGATTTAAAAGGGTGGTCATGGATTATATAGGATTTAGTAAAATTTTTAGATACCAAGATTATAACGATTTTTTTTTAAAAAATAAAAAAAAAAGGTTTATTTTGATGACAACTAAAGCAACTAAAAATTATCATAAATTTAGATTTAAAAAAGATGATATTTTGCTATTTGGTCGAGAGAGCGCTGGGGTGCCTGAAAATTTACATAAAACAATAAAATATAGAGTTAAAATTCCAATGAATAAAAAAACTAGATCTCTAAATGTTGCTATGAGCGTAGCTATAATTTCAGCTGAAGCATTAAGACAAAATAAATTATTAAAACAATGATTAATTCTAATTTTAGAAAAAAAATGGCTGATAGTTGGTTTGCATATCTACAAAGCCAAATTTGTAAAGAATTTGAATTTTTAGAAAATAATAAATTTAAATTTTCAAGAAGAGACTGGGAAAAAGATAAAAAAAAAGAAGGTGGTGGAACTTCTTATCTTTTAACGGGTGGAAAAATTTTTGATAAAGTCGGTGTAAATAAGTCCACAGTTTCAGGAGTCTTTCCAAAAAAATTTAGATCTAAAATTTTCGGAGCAGAAAAAAAAGGAGAATATTGGGCGTCTGGTATTTCAGTTGTAGCCCATATGAAAAATCCCAAAATTCCAGCAATTCATTTTAACACTAGATTTATTGTCACTTCAAAAGAATGGTTTGGAGGGGGAATGGATGCAACTCCTAGTCATATCGACATTAAAGAGAAAAAAATAATTCACGGTGAATTAAAAAAAATATGCTTACAAAATAAAAAAAATTATAAAAAATACAAAAATTTGTGTGATAAATATTTCTACCTACCACATAGAAAAGAACCTAGAGGCATTGGTGGAATATTTTTTGATTATGAAACTAAAGATTGGAATAAAAATTTTAAATTCATAAGAGAACTTGGTTTAACATTTATTAATATTTCAAATAAAATAATTAATAGAAAAAAAAAATTAAGATGGTCGAAAAAAGATAAAGAAAGGCAGTTGTTTAAACGAGGAAGATATGTTGAATTTAACCTTTTATATGATAGGGGTACAAAATTTGGATTAAATTCAGGGGGAAATATTGACTCAATTTTTATGTCACTCCCTCCAGAAGCTAAGTGGAAATAAAAATGGATAAAGAACCAATAACAGTTAGTGGACTAAAAGATTTAAAATCTGAGTTAGAAGATTTAAAGAATATTCAGAGACCTAAAATTGTTGAAGCTATTGCTGAAGCTAGATCGCATGGTGACTTAAAAGAAAATGCTGAGTACCACGCAGCTAAAGAACAACAAGCTTTGATAGAAAGTAGAGTAATTGCTATTAATGATTTAATTGCACGTGCTAATGTAATTGATGTCACAAAAATAGAAAATAATGGAAAAGTAGTCTTTGGATCTACAATTGAAGTACAAGATTTAGAAAAAAATAAAAGAATTACATACAGATTAGTTGGTCAAGATGAAGCTGATATCAAAAAAAATCTTGTATTTTTCAGAAGCCCTATTGGAAAAGCTTTAATTGGGAAAGACAAAGGTGAGATGGTGACTGTTAGCACTCCTTCAGGAGAAAGAAATTTTGAAATACTAAATGTTGAATATATTTAATTAGAATTTAATTGAATAATTTCCTTAACACGATCATTAGAAATTTTAAAATTATTATTAATCCATTCATCTTCAATCATTTTCAAAACTTTACCTAATGTGGAACCCTCTTTCATACCGTTTTCTATCAAATATTTTCCATCAATAGGGAAATGACGCAATTTAGATTGAAGTATTCTTTTAGATGTCTCGGAGAAGTCTTTAAACTTATATTTAGTATTATTTACGAAATTAATTATATTTAAGTTAATTAAATAATTTTTATTTTTTAGATAAATATTTTTTTCTAAATCTTTTTCAAAAAATTCTGTATTTTCTCTTAATAGTTTTAAATCTCTAGCCAATAAACTTAGGGTTTCTTTAATATTATTTGCTATGTTATATTTATGTGCAAAATATTCATGACTATCTTTTTCATCAATAAGTAAAGCTGCCAACAAAATATTTTTTTCAATATATAAATTATTATAAATCTTTTTTAAACGGTCTAATCGTTCAAAATTACTAAATTCTGGAAAAATAAGAGAGAATATTTCTTTCAAATATTCATTTTCATTTAAATTAATAAATTTTTTTAAATCTAAAATTTTAAATAATTCTACTAAAATTCTTTCTTTGGAGATTTTTTTAATACCGTTTAAATTAAGTTTAATAGCCTGGCTTGTGGATGGTTCTACTTTGCTATCATACATTATTTTGAAACGTATAAATCTTATTATTCTAAGATAATCCTCTTCAATTCTTTTTTGAGGATCACCAATAAACTTTACATTTTTATTTTTAAGATCAATTAATCCATTTTGTGGGTCGAAAATTTTTCCATTAATATCTAAGTAGATAGCATTAATAGTAAAATCTCTTCTCTCAGAATCTAACTGCCAGTCATTTATATATTCTACATGGGCATGCCTACCATCAGTTTCTACATCTTTTCTCAAAGTTGTTAATTCAAGTTTAAATTCATCTGATACTAAAGTAACCGTTCCATGTTTAACTCCTGTATCAACAACTTTAAAATTACTATCTTTAAATCTTTCTTTTATTTCGTCTGTATTTAAAGTTGTAGCTATGTCAATATCGTCAATTGAGTCTTTTGTTAGGTATTTTCTAACACAGCCTCCAACAAATCTTGCAACAACCTTGTCGCTTGTAGAGCCTTGTTGCAATGTTTTAAAAACAAACTTTAGTTCTTTATTTTTATAGAAAGGAAATAAATTTCTTTTAATTTTCTTTATAAAATTAAAACTTAGATCAAACATAGGTCATTGGCTGGGGCACTAGGATTCGAACCTAGGATGGCGGTATCAAAAACCGCTGCCTTACCGCTTGGCTATGCCCCAATATTAAGAAACTTTGATATATCATAAATAAGTAAAGTTAAACAGTTTTTGCTATTGAAAACCAAAACCTAGGGTACCTGCGCTTTATTTTATGAAGTGCTTTTTTTGCAGTACTTTGATGATTAAATACACCATAACAAACCGACCCGGATCCTGATAACCTGGATAGATAGCATCCTTTCTCTTTATTTATGTCATTTAATAATTTTTTTATTATTGGATATTTTTTCTCAACAATTGGCTGTAAATCGTTTTTATTATTTAAAATTTGGTTTATAAATTTTCTTTTTGTATTTATTTTAGAATAACTAAATTTATTTTTTTTTGAGAACTTTGTAACTTTTGAATAAATTTCTCTGGTTGAGCAATTGATATTTGGACGTGATAACAAAAAAATTAATTTTTGCTTTTTTTTTAGGACTTTAATAGTTTTAAAATTTTCTAAAAATCCCTGTTTATAAAAAAAAAGCTTGAAATCTGATCCTATTAACTTTTCTATTTTATAAAATAATTTTTTATTAATTTTTTCTTTTAAAAGATACCTTAATATGTAAGCAGCATTACTTGTACCTCCCCCTAAGCCGCCAAAAACAGGAACATTTTTAATAACTTTAACAGAGTAATAGTTTGAGATTAACTTTATTTTTCGCAAGAACTTTAAGAGATTGGTAATAGTATTATTAGATCGTTTTATGTTTCTAGCAAAAGGACCCGAAAAAAAAATTTGATCTTTTTTTTTACTATTTGTGCTTATCTTAATCTTATCTCTTAAATTAATTAAGCAAAAATATGTTTGAATTTCATGTAATCCACTTTTTAACTTATTATTTATACTCAAGGATAGGTTAATTTTAGAGTAAGAATTTAGGACCATAAATTAAAGGCCTTTAATTAATTTTTTTTCAATATTTTTTTTTAAATCATTTTCAGTTTTTTTAAGATTCAAAACATAATTCCAATAATATCTTGCCTGAATTTTATTTCCATTTTTCCATAGAACATCTCCGTAATGATCATTAACTATTGGATCTCCCGGCATTAATCTTACTGCATTTTGAAGATTTTTTTTAGCTTCTTTGTATCTTTTTAATTTAAATAAGGCCCAACCAAGTGAGTCAATAATGTAAGGGTCATTTGCTCTCAATTTATTCGCTTTCTTTAGCATATTTAAAGATTTTTCTATTTTAACTCCTTTTTCAATCCAAGAATAAGCTAAATAATTTATTACATAAGCTTGATTTGGATTTACCTCTAAAGAAGTTAGTAAATCCTTCTCTGCTTTATCCCATTCTTTTATTCTCTCATAAGAAACTCCTCTTCCTTCAGTTGCCTCTGCATATAAAGGATGATCCTTTTTTAATTTTTTTATTATTTTAGTATAATAAGGAATTGCATCTTCAAATTTTTCATTGTTTTTTAGAAAATTAGCAAAATCGAAAGTTTCATAAATATTTTGATTTCTTAATTCTTTATAAGTATTGTTTATTAATTGAATTGCTTGATCTTTTTTTTCTTCACGAATTAAAATTCTCGAGAGTTGTTTAGTGGAATACCAATTAAAAGCCTCTCCTCTTTTGCTTAAATCTTTATATATTTTTTTTGCTTTTTTAAAATTATTTAATTTATAAAAATTTTCAGCCATTAAAGTATCAAATGAATGAAAATCTTTGTTTAGATATTTTGCTAAATTTAGATATAGATTTGATAAAGAGTAAATTGACTGAGAAGATAAAGCATTTGCTGTAATATACAAAATTTCAGCTACAACGTGACTTTCTTTCTGACAGTTAAAGGGATTTATATTTTTAGTTTCATTTAAATCAATTTTATATTGATTGAGCATCAAATTTCTCGGATGTAGTTTTAGTGCAGATTCAACTATATTTTTTGCCTGATTAATCCTTCCTGACGAACTAGCGTAAGAAGCATGAAAATATTTATATCTTGAAAAATCTGTCTTTTTATCTGAAGTCAATTCTTCAAATAAAATATTAGTACTTAAACTTTTAAAATAACAATTTAATAAAACATTTTGAATTCTTTTCAAATTATCAAATCTTTCATCTAATTTTTTTATTTCTAAAGAAGCTCTATTAATGTCTAAGCTTTTTAAATTGGACCAATTATATAAAGAATTAGAAACATAATTATTCAATATAAATCTAGAATTACTATTTTTTGCTTTAAAGAAATAATTTTTAGCTAAATCTAAATTAGAGTTTTTTAGATGAAAAACTCCAATAATTAAATTACTTTCAAAGCTATCTAACTTTTGCTTTTCAAGTTTTTTAGAATACTTAAGTGCTTCATTAAAATTACCAGAGTTAATGACCGAATATAAATAATTTATAGAATAATTAATATGACTGTCTTCTAACCCATTTAATTTTTTTAAAAATTTAGATGACTCATTATACTGGTTATCGTTTAAAAGTAATATTCCAGAAAAATAATCAGATATATATCCTGCCTCATTAAACTTATCCTTATTTTTTGCCTGAGATGTGGAAAAAAATATAATGACAAAAATAATTTGTATTATAATCTTAAAACTTAGCTTAAATATATTCATAAAATTTATGGTAAAAAAAAATAGTCGTAACTCAGTTAAATTAATAAAATATTACAATTTTATTAATTATAATTTAATTTACAATAATAAGGCAATCAATAGATATAAAAAAGATAATTTTGAAATTTCAATAGATAAAGCTGATAATTTAAAAAAGTTGAAAAATTCAATTTTTAATTTAAAAAATTGTAGTCTTAAACGAAGTGCCACTAATATGGTTTTTAGTGATGGAAATCCAAAATCTAGGATTATGCTTGTAGGTGAAGCACCAGGATCAAATGAGGATCAAGAAGGTTTGCCTTTTGTTGGACGAGCAGGTGTGCTGCTGGATAAAATGTTAGCCTCAATCAATTTAGATAGAAAAAATGTTTATATATCGAATATTATCAATTACAGGCCCCCAGAAAATAGAAGGCCCACTGATGAAGAAATGAATAGATATTTGCCATTTATCAAAAAACATATTGAAATAATTTCTCCGAAAATTTTAGTTTTATTAGGAAGTACGGCAATGAATGCACTCGTAGGTAATGATGTAGTTATATCTAAAGTCAGAGGACAGTGGATTGAAAAAGAATTTGGGAAATGTAAAACATCAGTAATCGTAACCTTTCACCCTGCGTTTTTAATGAGACAGCCTACTCAAAAAAAATTAGCTTGGGTTGATCTTAAGATGATTAGAGATAAAAAAGCTAAATTAAATATTTAATTGAATAAAAAAATAATTACAGCTGGTGTTGATGAGGTAGGAAGAGGTTGTTTAGCTGGGCCAGTAGTTTCAGCTGCTGTAATATTAAAAAAAGGTTTAAATTTAAGTTTGTTAAAAGACTCAAAAAAAATTACTTTTAAGAAAAGAATAGAAATAGCAAAGCACATTAAACTTAATTCGATTTATGCTGTAGGTATGGCTTCAGTAGAAGAAATACTGAAAATTAATATTTTACAGGCAACTTTACTTTCGATGAAAAGGGCAATTGATCAACTATCGGTTAAACCAGAATTAATTTTAATTGATGGAAATTTTGCACCTCAAGGATTAAAAAATTTCAAAACAATAATAAATGGTGATGAAAAAGTTAAATCAATTAGCGCAGCTTCCATAGTAGCAAAAGTTTATAGGGATCAGCTTATGATTAAATTATCGGAAAAATTTCAAAATTATGCTTGGGAAAGAAATTTTGGATACGGTACTAAAACACATATAGAGGGTTTAAAAAAATTCGGTATAACCTCCCATCATAGAAAAGGTTTCAAGCCTATACACAAGATGTTGTCGAAGTAAGAGTCTGAAACACTAATAAAGTTTTTTTTTATTAAAACTGTTTGACCATAGATTCAATTTAAGGTTGAATCATGAAATGTCAAAATTCTTAAACATTATTGTTAACGGTGACTGTCTTAAGGAAATAAAAAAAATTCCAGACAAATCTTTTGATTTAGTTTTTGCAGACCCTCCTTACAACATGCAGATAGGTGAAACTTTAACTAGACCAGATGCTAGTAAAGTAAATGGCGTTGATGATAAATGGGATCAATTTAACAGTTTCAAACATTATGATGATTTTTGCAAATCTTGGTTAATAGAATGCAAAAGAATTTTAAAAGACAATGGGAGTATTTGGGTCATAGGTTCTTATCACAATATTTTTCGATTGGGCTATCATATACAAAACCTAAACTACTGGCTTTTAAATGATGTGATTTGGAGAAAAAATAATCCAATGCCAAATTTTAGAGGAACAAGATTTACCAACGCTCACGAAACTTTGATTTGGGCATCGAAAAATAAAAAGTCTAAATACACATTTAATTATCAGTCATTAAAATGCTTTAACGACGATTTACAAATGAGATCTGACTGGATGCTACCTATTTGTAATGGTAAAGAGCGATTGAGAAAAAATGGTAAAAAAGTTCACTCTACACAAAAACCTGAAGCACTATTACATCGAATTATATTAGCTACGACTAATAAAAGTGATACTATTTTTGACCCATTCATGGGAACAGGAACTACAGCTGTAGTTGCAAAAAAACTAGGTCGTAATTTTTATGGAATTGAAAAAGATCTAAAATATTTTAAAGCAGCTCAAGAAAGAATAAACAGTACAATAAAAATTGAAGATAATTATCTTGATACTTTAGAAAACAATAAATCTAAACCTAGGGTACCTTTTGGTTCTCTTGTAGAGCTTGGAATATTAAAACCTGGCACTACACTTTTTGATCCAAAAAAGAAGATAAATGCAAAAGTAATGGTTGATGGAAGTATTAAATATAAAGAAGCAGAGGGATCAATTCACAAAGTAGCTGCAAAAATTATGGGTGCAGAAAGTTACAATGGTTGGACTTACTGGCACTGTGATATTGATGGAACTACAGTCGTTATTGATAGTTTAAGGCAAAAATTTATTTCAAAAAAACAAGTCTAGTTTTTATAAACTTTACCTAAATAACCCTTTAAAAATTTTGAACGTTTAACTAAAAACTTCAAAAATATATTTCTAATCTTTTGTGCTACTAAAGTTGAAAGGTGAAATGCAAAGAAATTTAGATTTGATCTTTTTCTTACAATTTTAACTCTCTTAGATCTCATTTTAAAATAGTCGTTACTATCTTCCAATTTATCTTCCTTTAGCAAATTAAATATTTCGTAGGCACTTTCTATAGATTGGCCTGCTCCTTGTGCCATGGTTGGCAATAGGCCATTAAAGGCATCGCCAATATAAAAGACTTTCTTGTTAGTTGAGGGGGCAATTTTTGGAGTAAAATATAATGGCCAAGTTTTGATTTCAGCTTCGAATAGATTTTTTAATTGAGGATTTTGTTTTAAAATTAAATCTTTAATTAATTGTTTAGTGCTGTCGGGATCGTATTTTTTACATCTCATTATACAAACCATATTTAATTTTTTTTTATTATTTATTGGATAAATTACAATATGACTGTTACTGCCAAACATTAAACTTATATTTTCCTCATTAATGTTAAGTTGTGATTTAGAGTTTAAGATAACTCTTGCTGCTATTGCTTTTTTAAATTTTGGTAGGTTTTTTTCTTTTTCGAAGAATGATCTGGCATTAGAAAATATACCATCTGCGGCAATAACATAATCCACTAAGTCATTTGTATTATCATCAAATTTAATTAAAATTTTATCTTTTAGTTCTGAAACTTCTTTAATTTTTTTTCCAAACCTCAAATGTTGAGTGTAGATATCTTCTTTCAAAAACTCGATAAGAGTTGATCTTTGCAATGTAGTGTATTTCATTTCATTAGTATTAAACTTAGATAAGTCTAAATCACATATTTTTTCATTTTGAATATTATAAAAATCTAAAATTTTCGGGTTAAATAAATTTTCTTTATTGATTTTTTTGAAATCTATTTGATTTAAAATTTCAATACTGTTTACAGCAAGCTGTATACCGTAACCTTCTTCTAATGATAAACTTTCCTCTTTTTCATAGACCATAAATTCGTGTTCTGTAAATTTTTTCAAAAAATTGGCAAGGGTAAGTCCTGCTATACCAGCTCCAATAATTGCAAATTTTTTTTTCATTAAAATAATTTTGAAACTTGTTTAAAAATTTTTTTTGTAAAACTTGGGATAAAGTCTTTGTTATTTCTAAGGGGATACCAATTATAGGTTGCGGGAATGCTATTAGTAAACTTATAGTATAAATTTATATTTAATTTTTGATTAGATATAGAATTTTTATAATTCTTTAGAAAATTCCAATCTTTATGGTATGAAATATTTTTCATTTTTTTAATTAAAGGAAGATTAAAATTTTTTAAAAAACTAGTTTTATTTGTTTTTGTTAAAGCAATTTGTTTTTCTTTTTTATTTAAATAACAAAAAATATCATAATTGATTACTTTAATTTTTTTATTTTTATTTGTTTTAATCTTGCTAGTTGATTTAAGATATCTGCAGCTTTTATTCAAACAGCAATGCTCACATTTTGGGTTTTTTGGTTTGCAAATTAGAGCTCCAAACTCCATTATGGCCTCTACAAAGTCTGCATTTCTTCCAGTACTGAAAAGATTTTTTTTATTTAACTCAATAAGTTTGGTAAAATTTACTTTAGACTCCTTTTTATTTAAATATCTTGCGAATATTCTTTTAACATTTCCATCAATTGCGATTGTTGGTTTATCATAAACTAAACCTAGCAAAGCATTTGCAGTATACTCTCCAATACCGGGGAGTTTTTTTAATTCACTTAAAGTGTTAGGTAATTTAGAATTATGTTGCCTTACAAGTATCTTGGTTGAGGCTAAAAGATTTTTTGCTCTTCTATAATATCCCAGTCCCTCCCATGATTTTAAAATTTCCTTTTCATTAACATTTGATAGAGACTCAAGAGATTTATATTTATTTGTAAATTTTTTAAAATAAGGAATAACTGTTTTTACTTGTGTTTGTTGCAGCATAAACTCGCTTAACAGTCGATAATAAAGCCTTTTTGGTGATTTTTTGCTCACACGCCATGGTAAATTTCTTCTGCTATTATCATACCAAGCGAGAATTTTTTTTGATAATGTTAAGTTTAAATGCATAATAAAAATAATAATAAAACTCTGACTTTCATACAAGGGCTTAGACCGTTTTCAAGCTCGATACCTAAAACTTTAAAAAAACATCTAAGGAAAGGTGGCTATAATTATTCTAACATAGTTGATAACTGGACCAAAATAGTAAGTAAAAAAATCTCTGATGCCTGTTATCCTATTACTGTTAAAATAGGAAAAGAAATGAGAGATGGAACATTAGTTTTAAATGTAATTCATGGAAAAGAGATGGTAGTTGAGTATGAAAAAAATGATATAATGGATAAGATAAATAGTTTTTTTGGCTACAATTGTATTAGCAAGGTTACTTTAAAAACTGTACAAAACAAAATAAACATTACTGAAAAAGTTTTTCCAAAAATAAAAAACTTATCTAAAATAGAGGAAAAAATGAGTAAAGTTAACAATGAAGAGCTTAAGAGCTCTTTGAATAATTTTCTTAAGGCATATAATGAAAAAAATAAATAAATTTTTATATCAAGTAATTTTTTTAATATTTTTTATCTTCTCTGGTCAAGCGGAAAGTAAAATGCTATCAATTGGTAGCGCGGAAGCAAAAGTGATTGTTAAAGTATTTTCTTCTCTAACATGTCCGCATTGCGCTAACTTTCATAAGAATATTTATGAAAAATTAAAAAAAGAATACATTGACACAGGCTCAGTAAAATTTGAACATCATGCTTTTCCATTAGATTTAGCTGCGCTAAATGCTGAGATTATAATTAGATGCCAAGAAAATAATAAAAAGAAGTTTGAGTTACTAACTGAAATGTATCATAAACAAACTACTTGGGCAGTCGGTTCTGATATTAATAAAATAAATGAATTAATAAAAAAAATCGGTATAAATTTCAATTTAAGTAATAAAAAAATGGATGCTTGTCTTAATGATGACCAAGTTCAAGATGAAATTTTAGAAGAAAGAATTGAGGCTCAAAAAAAATATAAAATAGAGTCGACACCAACTATTTTAATTAATGAAAAAAAATATTCAGGCAAAGTCGATTATAAACAATTTAAAAAAGCTATAGATAAAAAACTTTAATGAATTTTAAGCAACTCGAAATAACTGGCTTTAAATCTTTTTCAGAAAAAACTACTTTTCTTATCGAAAATGGTTTAACAGGAATAGTGGGTCCAAATGGTTGTGGTAAATCAAATATTGTTGAATCTTTAAGATGGTGTATGGGAGAAAATTCTGCAAAAAATATGCGCGGCTCAGGAATGGAAGATGTTATTTTTTCAGGAACCTCTAATAAACCTTCAAAAAATATTTCTGAGGTAACCTTGCTTTTAAATAATCAAAATAAAGAAGGTCCCTCACAGTATAAAGAATTTGATGAAATTTCTGTTAGAAGAAAAATAGAAAGAGATAAAGGTTCAAAATATTATATTAATGACAAGGAAGTAAGAGCAAGAGATGTTCAAACATTTTTTGCTGACTTGTCTACTGGGGCGCATTCCCCATCTCTCATAAGTCAGGGGCGAATTGGTCAACTAGTTACTTCTAAGCCTATAGAGCGAAAGTCTATTCTCGAAGAAGCTGCTGGAATTTCGGGTATTCATGCGAGAAGACAGGAGGCTGAAACTAGATTAAATGCAGCGGAAAATAATTTAAAAAGAGCTGATGAATTAAAAAAACAACAACAAAAACAACTCGATAATTTAAAAAAACAAGCTGAAGAAGCAACGCGTTATAAAGAAATATCTAAAGAAATAAAAAAAATTGAAGCTGGTTTATATTTTTTAAAAATTAGTGAAATCGAGAAAGATAAAAATCTAATTGTAGAAAAACTTAGTGAGATAGATGATGACATAAGTGCTGTTAATATAGATGTTAATCACAATAACACCCTGCTAGATGAAGAAAATAAGAAGTTAGCACCTTTAAGAGACAAAAAAATGGAGAGTGCAGCAAAACTACAAAAACTTAATTTAGATATGTCGAATCTTGTAGAAGAAGAAAATAGAGTAAAGTCTCTTCAGGAAAAACTTGAAAAATCAATAAAGACTATTGAGTCTGACCTTGACCGTGAAAGGAGCATATCTTTAGACGCTGATTTGAATGAAAAAAGAATCTCAAAAGAAAAGGAAGAACTTTTAAAGACAGAAAATGAATTATTAGAAGTTGAAAATAGTTCATCAAAAAAACTTCAAACTTCAAAAGCTCAGTTAGATACCTTACAGGTCCAATTAGAATCGATATTGGATCAAATTGAAAAAGATATAGATGCAGACAAAAAGCTTTCAAAAAAGTCTTTTAATGAACTGAGAAATCTTATTAAAAAAATTACTACTGCACAGGTAGATTATGCAGAAAAACTTGGAAAAGATAAATCTATGCAAAGTGACTCGATAAAAAGAAAAGAAAGAATTAAAAATATTGATATTGAATTAGAAAATTGGAGAAATTTAGAATCTAATTCTAAAAAAATGACTTCTGAGTTGACTGATCGTAAAAATAAATTGCTTGTAGAACTAAATGATAATCAAAAAAATCCAGAACGTATTGCTACATCCAAAGGTCAAAATTTACAAAATTTAGAAAATACTAAAAAAATAAATGAAGAAATTGAAGATGAATTAATTGAAGCCGAGAAAAAATATAACGCTATAAATCAAAACTTGAAAGAAATTCAATTAAAACTATCTGGATTAAAAGAAAATAAGGCTAGAAATGAAGCAACTATTGAGGGAATGGAAAATAGAAAAAAAGACTTATTATATTCAATCAAAAATGAATTACATATTGATGGTGAAAGCTCTATTTTACCTCAATCAGATTTAAATGATGTATCACCTGATAATTTTCCAACAATTGAAGAGCAATCTATAAAAGCAGAAAAAATAAAAAAACAAAGAGAATCTTTAGGCTCAGTCAATCTTAGAGCTGACGAAGAAACAAAAAAATATGAGACAGAAATAAAGAAAATGGAGGATGACAGGGCTGATCTTTATTCGGCAATTGTAAAATTAAAAACAAGTATAGATGAATTAAATCAAAAAGGAAGAGAGAGATTGCTTGAAGCTTTTACGAAAGTAAATAGAAAATTTAATGAAGTTTATACAAAATTATTTAACGGAGGGACTGCTAAAATTGAGCTTGTAGACTCTGATGATCCTTTAGAAGCAGGTTTA
>Ga0213869_10001845_pt1 | contig 15292 bp, 15 predicted proteins | sample PICome_10_FD_160083 | JGI IMG/M metagenome (GOLD analysis project Ga0213869, IMG submission 160083) | Coastal seawater microbial communities near Pivers Island, North Carolina, United States - PICO132 | ecosystem: Environmental > Aquatic > Marine > Coastal | place: USA: North Carolina...
GCAGCGCCGCCCGCCAAAAGCTGATCGAGAAGCTCATTCGGTATGGCAGGTTCTTTGCGTCGTGACATAGTGGGACTCCTTGTTGCCCATTATGCCCGGCCACACACGGAAATCCTGACAGTCCCGCGCTCGAGGACGAGAAAGCCAAGATGAAGCCGCTGCTGGCAGAGGTGATGCTTGATAATGCCGACTTCAAAGATTTTCTTACAACGCCCGCTGCCAGGCCAACGGCTCGACGCAGGTGGAGCCGGCGCGGTGCCATCGGCGAGCATGCATCGGCTCCCGTGCTGGCGCTACCCAACCAACGATGGACCACAGACTACTTCCATGATGAGCGGGCGAAAGGGCCTTGTTCCGGGAGCTCAACATCATCGACAGTGTCACCCGCAAGCGCGTATGCGCGGCGCCGGACACTTCTATCTCAGGCGTCGGTTGGTGCAAAAGCTCACCTCGCCAATCGCCGAGCTGGGCAAGCTTGGGATGGTTGTCCGCTACAAAAGCACCGAGCGGACCTCGAACGCCGTCCTTGCCTGCTGCGGCAACGTTTAGCGGCACTACATCCCAGCAATTTAGCCGATGGAGAACAGTTGCATCGAATGCTTCAGCGGTGGCGTGCGCGACGGGCTACTCAACGAAACCCTTTTCCTGAGCCTAGACCCTATCCGCATGATGATTTTCGCCTGTCGCCCGCCATCGGGCGGACTACAGATCCAGCAGCTTCCTTATGGTGGGACGGTCCGCAAGATGCTCGACTGGGGTATTGGCTTTCCACAGCAGCAGGCATATCTGCCAGGTTACGCGCCCCACCCTTAATCCAGGCAAGGCTCCACCGACACATATTGATCAATCAGCTGAGCCCCGCCAAAAGCAGTGAGGAACGCAACATCGGCCGCATCCCGCCCCACGCCAATCTTCGCCATGCCAGCTTCGCGCGCCATGCCGGTAGCATCGACCAGATGCCATTCGCCACCAAGGAAAATCTCGGCCACCGCATGAAAATCGGGAGGGTCAACGCCAAGGGCATAAACGCTTGCTATCCTGGCGGGAATACCGGCAGAGCGAGCCAAAGTGATAAGGAGGTGAGCATAATCGCGACAAATGCCGCGTCGGGAAATGAAGGTATCAGCCGCAGTTGTCATTACGTTGCTTGAACCGGGAACATAGCGCAGATGGTCATGTACCCAGTCGCGCATAGCTATCACAAGCTCGCCGCCCTCAAGCGCCCTAAACTCCTCTTCCACAAAGCTCTGAAAGCGATCAGATTCGCAATAGCGGGAAGAAAGTAGATAGGGAATTGTTTCACCGGGCAGCAGATGAGGCGGCACCCTCTGCAGCTGCCGACAGTCGGCCAGATTGCGGTTGACGATTATTCTTGCTCGGTAGTCGACCACCATCTTGCCCGACATCCGCAACCAAATCCGTTCCCCGATACAGTCTTGCGCAGGAACATGGGCGATATGATCGGCCTGAGGAAGAATGATGTCCTTCCATTCTATCGCCTGCTCGGGAATATCAGCTGCCTCGATCTGCAAAAGCAGATCCGTGGGGCCAGGGAGCTCATAGTCAAGATGTACATGGACGTTTAGTTTCATACGCACTCCATCCCGACAATAATTTTAGCTCAAAAAGTTTACAAACCTATTTTTCCATAAGACTTAATAAATCATCAAATGAAAATATTTAAAAGTCTTTATGCTTACACTCATATAGATTTACCTGATTCTCATAAACATCAAACCTATCCCATATTTTAATAAACTTCTGCGGGTAGATATTTGAGCATGCCCCTTACATCATGCATAATTATTATATGGTCAAGCCCTGCAACGCCGCGACGCCACCGTTTGTAACAATGGCGACAACGTCGAACGCTATTCTCTAGCAGGCAAGATCATGGGGCCGTTTCGGGCGTTCGAGAGAAGATCTCGACCAGCCGCTCGCAAAAAGCAGGCAGATCTTTGGGGTTGCGACTGGTGATGATGGCCTCGTCGACAACCACCTCCTGGTCCACCCAATTGCCACCTGCATTTTCGATATCAGTGCGTAGCGTTGGAAAGGACGTTACAGTCCGCTCTTCCAGCGCACCGGCCTCGACCAGCAGCCAGGGACCGTGACAGATAGCGGCGATGGGCTTTTTCTGCCTCGCGAAATTGCGCACCAGGGCGACCACCTCCTGGCTAGCCCGCAGCTTGTCCGCGCCAACGGTGCCGCCCGGGATGATGAGCCCATCAAATTCCTCGGCCGAGACATTCGCCACCTGCTTGTCCACGGCATAGGCGTTGCCAGGATCAAGGTCATTATTATTGGTTTGCGCCGCGCCGACTTCAAGACTGATTATCGTGATTTTGCCGCCCGCTGCGATGACTGCATCGCGGGGCTGGACAAATTCCGGCTCCTCAGTTCCTTTCGGAGCAACCAGAATGGCTATGGATTTTCCTTCAAGGGTCATGATGGTCTCCTGCAAAAAATTGATTCAGGCAAGGTCTGCGCCGCAGAGCCGCGCTTCCCTGCGACGCCCTGCGCGATTCCTACCTGCATATGCGCCGGCAGTTGCCTGTGTAACGGAAGGCCGCGGCCGGTTTCACCATGGCTCATGGCTCCTGCTCGTGCAGTGTTCGCCCGCGTTACCGCCGCCATCACCTTGTCCAGTGACGACATTTTCGTCTCCGTTGTCACTGAAGCTGCCGTCCGGCCTTATTTCCCCTGCTGCGCAGCGAGAAAGGCCGCCGCATCCAGATCGACCTTATATTCCCGGTCCCAAAGACGCAGCGACGCGCAGTTTTTGAGAAAGCCCGCGATGCTTTTCGCGTCAGTCAAGGCGATCAGCCCTTCATCCATGTCGTTTTCACTGATACCCGCTGCGTCGATCAACGGCAGCGCGTCTTCGGTATAGCCTATGAATTTTGCATGAGCGAAAGCGTCGCTGACGAAGTCCTTGGCCGTTTTGTCCAAAGCAAGTTGCGCCGCGGCATCAGGAGCGAGCAGCAGCGCAACCGCATCGTAGAGCACTGATGGACCGCCATCGATCTTTTGCTTGGCTTCGACCATGCTCCCATCGTCGAGCCTTGCGCCCGCGATCTTTGGCGCGATGATTTCAAAAGTGGCACCGGCCGCTTCCACGCCCGCAACCAGCGCCTTGAGCAACTTGGATGGCGCTTCGTCACTGACCAATATGCCAAGCTTGCGACCGGAAAAACTTTCCGGTCCCCGTGCCACGATGCTGAGTGCAGGCGACGGGGGGAGATCGGTGCGGGTCGCTACCGCCGCTTGCGCCGGTTCGGGCAGTTCCGGGAGACCAAGACCTCCGGCAACTACGGTCGCAAGCGTTTCATCGATATGGCGCAAATGACCCACGATCCTTTCGCGAATGTCAGCGCGTTCGCATTTCGACAGCTCGAAAACCAGCGCATCGCCAATATGCTTTTGCTCGATAGGCGTCTGGCTGATGAAGAATTGCCGCGCCTGGCTATAATGATCGGCAAAGCTTTCGGCACGGATTTGCACCTTTGCCCCATTCACCTCCTGCGCAAAATGGCGATAGCCCCTTGTCGGGTCAGCCCGGGGATTATTATCGCCTGGTGCCCAACTATTAGGTTCGTAGTTCACGCGCCCCTTCGGGTTGCGCATTGCCATATGCCCGTCCTGCTGAAAATTATGGAAGGGGCACCCTTTGGGAGCGTTGATGGGGATATGGGTGAAGTTGGGACTGCCCAACCTCTTTAGCTGGGTATCGAGATAGGAGAAATTTCGACCCTGGAGCAGTGGGTCATTCGAAAATCCGATGCCAGGAACAACATTTTGCGTGCAAAATGCAACCTGCTCTGTTTCGGCGAAGAAATTGTCTACATGATTGTCGAGGACAAAATTACCGATGATCTTTACTGGAACCTGTTCCTCGGGGATGATCTTGGTGGCATCGAGTATGTCGAACTCGAAATTCTCGGCAAAATCCTCGTCAAAAATCTGAACGCCGAAATCCCACTCGGGCGGGTTGCCCTGCTCGATGGCGTCCCAAAGATCCCGACGATGGAAATCGGGGTCGGCACCATTGATCTTGACTGCCTCGTTCCAGAGAACCGATTGCAGACCTTGCCGGGGCTTGAAGTGGAATTTGACAAATACGCTCTTTCCCTCAGCATTGATGAGGCGGAAGCTATGGACGCCAAAGCCTTCCATGAACCGGAAGGAGCGCGGAATGGCGCGGTCCGACATGGTCCACATGATCATGTGCATGGATTCAGGCGTCAGGCCAATAAAGTCCCAGAAATTGTCATGCGCAGTCTGGGCCTGAGGGAAGCCGCGATCGGGCTCCTGCTTGGCCGCATGGACCAAATCAGGAAACTTCATTGCGTCCTGAATGAAGAATACCGGGATGTTGTTTCCTACAATGTCCCAATTTCCTTCCTTGGTGTAGAATTTGGCGGCAAAGCCCCGCACATCCCGAGCCAGATCGAACGAACCCTTATTGCCAGCGACCGTCGAGAAGCGCACGAACATCGGCGTCTGCTCACCAACTTCCGTCAGCATTTTCGCCGTGGTGAATTTTTCCAAGCTCTCAGTCAGCGTGAAAGTACCATGCACGCCAAAACCTCGTGCATGTACGACCCGCTCGGGGATGCGCTCATGGTCAAAATGAAAGATTTTCTCGCGAAAGTGAAAATCTTCCAGCAAGGTCGGGCCGCGTTCGCCCACGCGCAAAGAATTTTGATCATCGGCTACCGGCACGCCTTGCTGGGTCGTGAGAACCGGACTGGCCTCTGCGGGCAGCTGATGCAATTCCCCGCCAGTGCCGATCTTTGTCTCAAATTCGCCAGCCTGGGTGTCGGCCTCATTGTCCTGATCGATCTTGCGCGCCATGCGACCTCCTCCTTCTGCGTTAAATTCAGGGCTGTCGCGGAATGCGCCGCTTGGACGCCCGCTGCGCATGGAAGCGCGCAGCCGCGCCTATGTTCCCTGTAATCGACCAAGACTGATCTGCATCAGTGAGATTCCCGCTCTTGCAGAAGAAGATTTGCCCGCTCGCACCCGATGCGCCTGCTGGAGCTATTGCTGTTCGTGGCAATTGCTCGCTCATTGGCAGCAATGGGATCGCCTTTAGTCCATAGCCTCACGCAGTGCTTATCACCCGGCCCCACGCCCAAGGATGTGCCTTTCTGCAAGCTAAGGCGCCTGTTCTTCTGCTTGCCGGGACCTGACAAGTTCGGCCCATATCTCACAGTCTTTTCCATGGTACGGCTCGGCACTTCACCTCATGAGGATGTCAAGAGGGCCGCAAGGTGGGAACGAGTCTGGCGCCGCGCGAATTATCCCTTAGTCGAGCAAGCGATGAGGTAAGGACCCACTGATGCGGCGCAAAGCTCAAAAAGCTGAAGTAAAATCGCTCGAAGGGCTCGCACGATATCATTCAAAGCGCGATTTCACCCGAACGACCGAGCCGTCGGGCAATACGACAGCCACCAGCGGTACAGGCTTTGTTGTGCAGAAGCACGACGCAACGCGGTTACACTATGATTTTCGCCTCGAGCTCGATGGCACGCTCAAGAGCTGGGCTGTTACGCGCGGCCCTAGTCTTGATCCCAACGACAAGCGTCTCGCCGTCCGCACAGAAGACCACCCGCTCGACTATGCACGCTTTGAAGGGACGATCCCCAAGGGGCAATATGGCGGCGGTACCGTCATGTTGTGGGATAACGGCAACTGGGAGCCAGTGCCGGGCAAGGATCCAGTCAAGACACTTGGAGAGGGACATCTGCACTTCATCCTGCACGGACACCGTATGAAGGGCGAATGGCTGCTGATCCGGCTCAAGCCTCGTGGCAAGGAAAAGAGCGAGAATTGGCTGCTTCGTAAGATCGCTGATGAGCATGCCGGAGGCTCGGACGATCTGGTTGCTATACATCTCACAAGCATCCAAAGCGGTAGAACCATGGCGGAAATCGCTTCGGGAGCCGCGTCTAAGACAAAGACAAGGCCGGCCAAAGCCAGGGGTTTGGCAAAGCAGGGGAAGAAAGATGCCCGCGAGAAGCACATTGACGTGCCTCCTCCCTACCAGCCCGTACAACTCGCAACACTTGTGGATCATGTTCCTGCTGGCGATCGCTGGCTTCATGAGATGAAATTCGACGGCTATCGAACCTTGATCTCGGTGGGTGGTGGCGATGGCAGGGCATATACGCGCTCGGGTCTTGACTGGTCGGACCGCTTTGCGTCGATCATCGCAGAGGCTGTCGCGCTCAATGCCCGTTCGGCCCTCATTGATGGCGAGGCCGTGGTGGTCGACGCGCAGGGAAGGACAAGTTTTCAGGCGTTGCAAGCAGCGCTCAAAGGCGATCCTGGCGAGATTCTCTATTATGCCTTCGATCTTCTCGCTGTTGACGGCGAGGACCTGACGAGCCTTCCTTTAATCGACCGCAAGAAGAAGCTGGCCGCACTGATCGGCCAGGGATCTCCACATATCCGTTACTCTGACCACATTGTCGGTCGCGGCGAAGAGCTTCTTGGTAACTTTTGCAAAGCAGGTCTTGAGGGCGTAATCTCCAAACGCGCAGACGCCAAATATAGCGGCGCCCGAACCGGCGCCTGGCTCAAAACCAAATGCGTCCGCCGACAGGAATTTGTAATCGTCGGCTGGACGCCGTCCGACAAGCAACGCGGGTTTCGCTCCCTCCTGCTTGGTGTCAGTAAGGCAGGCAAGTTACGCTATGCCGGTAAAGTCGGCTCGGGCTTCAACGGCGAGGAGATTGAACGCCTCCTCACTCTCATGAAGCCACTTGAGATGAAAACCGCTCCTCTTGAGGCACCGCGGGCGGCGGTGCGGGGCGCGCGATGGATCACACCCGAGCTTGTCGCGGAGATTGCCTATATCGAATTTACCGGCGAGGGGATTTTGCGACATCCAAGCTACATCGGGTTGCGCCAGGACAAGAAGCCCGAAGCGGTTGTGATCGAAGCCCAGCAGCCGGTTGATAGCCTCATAGAGCGCGGCGCTGCCCATAGTGGGATAAAGATCAGCAACGCCGAACGGGTCATTTTTCCCGAAGGCAAGCTTACCAAAGGTCAGCTTGCCGATTATTATGAGATGGTCGCACCGATCATGCTGCCCTGGGCTGGTAGTCGGCCGCTCAGTCTTGTGCGATGCCCTCAGGGGCGCGCCAAGAAATGCTTTTTCCAGAAGCATGATGCCGGCAGCTTTGGTGAAGACGTCAGACATGTCGCAATTAGGGAGAAGGACGGTCATGACGAACCATATCTGTTTATCGACAGCGCCCGCGGCCTGCTCACCTGTGTGCAGATGGGAACAATCGAATTTCATGGCTGGGCCGCGCGCATAGAGGATGTCGAAAAAGCCGACCGGCTCGTTTTTGATCTGGATCCTGACGAGAGCCTTGACTTCAGTAACGTGATCAGCGCGGCCGTCCACGTCCGGGACCTTCTTGGAGAGATGGGTCTAATCACATTCCCGATGGTCACCGGCGGCAAAGGTGTCCACGTGATCGTACCGTTGACACCGCAGGCCCTGTGGCCACAAGTTAAGGATTTCGCACACCGCTTCGCACTTGCACTTTCGCAAGCGCAGCCCGACCGCTTTACGGCAGCGCTTGCAAAGGCGCAGCGAAAGGGAAAGATCTTCCTCGACTATCTTCGCAATCAACGCGGGGCCACCGCGGTCATGCCCTATAGCGCCCGCTCGCGGCCATTCGCGCCAGTAGCCGTTCCGATCACATGGGAGGAACTGCGCAACCTTGACAGTCCCTCCCGCTGGCATATTGGAGACAGTGCTGAACTGGTGGAGCGCGCAGCCTCAAAGGATCTGAGAAATTGGGGACGCGCTGATCAGATCCTGCCCGATCTCTAACTTTGGTTCTCGTCTTGGCAGGAACCCTGCGGCCGCCAGAAAATATAGTCAAACGGGCGCGCGCCGAACTACCCAATCCTCTCATGGGTTCGCTCAGTCGATAAGGCTCAGCAATGCGTGCACCGCGTGGCTAATCGTGCCATTTTCGAGCATGTGCGTGCCAGTCAAAATCATGATTGCCCGCATGACGATCGCACTTTCCCGACCGGTTCAACGTCGCACCGCGCCCATCGTATCGGTCGCGTTTGAACATGAAGATCAGGCGCGCTTGCGGGCCGGAGGCTTGGCTGCGGTCTTCTTCGATGGCGCTTTCTTTGCAGTCGCTTTGGTATCGGATTTGGCCCCCCCGCTTGGCCGGCCATCAGTCTTTGCGCGGCCCGTTTTGGCCCCTGAACCAAGTGATTTCTTCAGCGCCGCCATGAGGTCTACAACATTGCTTCCCCGTGGGTCGCCCGTACCATTGTCCTCATCGTCGATGTTGAGCGTTTTGCCCTTCTTTTTACGCTCTATGAGCTCCTTCAAGGCATCGACGTATCGATCATGAAATTCGCCAGCATCGAACTTGCCGGTTTTTTTATCGATAAGTGTCGTGGCAAGGTCGAGCAACTCCTCGTCAGGATCGCTGTCGCCGATGTCCCGGAAGTAGCTCGCAGCCTTGTTGACCTCATCGGCATATCGCAGCGTTTCCATCACCATTCCACGCCCGCAAGCCTTGATAGAAACGACATATTCGCGCCCGCGCATGGCCAACTGGCCAAGTCCGATCTTGCGACTTCGGCGCAGCGCCTCGCGCAACACGATGAATGCTTCTTCGGCAAGATCATCCGCCGGGATAACATAATAAGGCTTCTCGAAATATATCATGTCGATGTCCTGAGCATCCACGAATTGCGTCAGCTCCAGCGTTTTTTTGCTTTCGAGTTTTACCCCCTCGATTTCTTTCTCATCGAGCAGAACATATTCGCCCTTCGAATATTCGAAGCCTTTGACGATCTCATCGACATCTACAGGACCGATGCCGGGGACAATCTTCTCATATCTGATGCGTTTGCCCGAAGGCTCATGAATCTGATTGAAGGCGATCGTCGCCCCGCTTCGGGTCGCTGAATAGATTTCTACCGGGATGGAGACCAGTGCCAGACGAATCTGTCCTCTCCAATAAGGGCGCGCAGCCATCGCAACCTCCTTGCATGTCCGAGCCAGAAATACCCGATGAGGGTCTACGTTCCGCCTTGAGTGATTGTTCGCGAGAATCGATAGCTTGTCTGCGCAAGGTCGAGGCTGCGAAAAAAATTATGATTGTTGCGTATGTCTATATCGCTCATCACTTCGATGCTCCCGCAGCCTGCCTTCTCGAGCGCCGTCAGGGCCGCAACGAAAAGCGAGCGCCCTATTCCCTGGCGTCGCTCTTTGGCGGTCACTAGAATCGCTGTAATCCGACCGATAAGGCCGCGATGCACAGTCGGGATTGTTGCCCATCCAACACATCCAATCAGGCCTTCCTTTTCGGCAACAAGCATACCGACACCGGCCTTGTCGCCGGTAGAGAGATATGTGGCGACATCCTTTCTTGTCCGCTTGATTCCGCGAAGCTCGCCAAGCAGGGCGCAAAGAGGGCTTATGTCTCGTTTCGTGGGTTTACGCAGCACAACTGGTCGGGAGGCTGCTGGATTGTCTGAAACAGACCGTTTGCGCATCAATGGCTCGCTGGCCTTGGCGCTTGTCGGTCTGCTGTGAGATGATCCCCCCTTCCCCTTATCGTCGATTAAATTTCTGGCCCGAACGTCAGACACTCTTTGTTGGCGTGCCCCCTTTGACGGGCGTGCCTTGTCCGTGCCGGGCTTCTCTTGGGTCTGCTCGCTCCCGGCTCGTCCAGCTGAACCCAGCGCGAATGTGGCGGATGCCTTCCAGCTGTCGAGTGTGCCGGAGCGCAGATAGGCTTCGATCTGCTCTGGCAATGCAGTGAGACCCTCAGGGCCGACGCCCAGCACCGGCTTGCCTGCGGCATCTGTCAGACCGTATCGACCAAAGTCACCAGCACCCGGTTTGCGCCGGCGCGACTTTAGCAGCCGGAACCCGCGATGCTGCGCCATTTCCCGAAGCATATCGGGGTCAACATGGTGATCGCCCATGAAGCTTCTCGCCTATTATAGCCGGTCATGATCATATGATTTGCGGGTCGAGCGCGTTCCCCCGGTGGGCGTAAAAATCGCGATATTGTCAGCTGGCTGCGCGAGAAATTCCAGCAATCGCGCCGTTACTGGGCGCAGCTCGCCTTCATCCTCCATCGCATATTCCCTGCCCCTGGAGCGGGTAAACATCTGATAGGTTGGACGAAGTTCATCAATGTGCAGTCCTTCGCGAGAAAACTCCGTCCCCCATCTTGATACCAGCTTAATTTGAACTCTCCATTACGCACCCGCTTAGCGTATCAAACAGCCCACCCGGCTTGGCCGGAGTGGGCAGGTATGAAGACTGCGAGAAGGCTCGCACCGACAATACGAAGCCCGATGATCCTGGTTCCACCAGCCAAGTGACAAAATTGCAACAATTGTATATTAATGACCGTCGGGTGAAACTAGCCCGCGATCCAACCTGTTCTATGGTCGACCTATCGCAACGAACAGGGATTTGTATGAAAAAGTTTCTTGCCGCCGCAGCGGTTATGGCCGCCTTCCCCGCAGCTGCCTTTGCGCAGGAAACTGCTCCCGATGGTACAGATGCTTTCGGGATTGAGCCTTATGTCGGCGTTCTGGGCGGCTATCACACCTTCGATCGCGGTTCTGAATTCGGCGACATTCCTGGCGAAACCATCATGAATGGCGCGCTGATCAGCGGCATTGCCGGTGTCAATGTTCCGCTTGGACCGGTCTTCGTCGGTGTTGAAGGCAACGCCACCAAGGGCTTTAGCGACATCGACTGGGAATATGGTGTCAAAGGTCGCTTCGGCGCTCGCGCTGGTGAGAGCGGCCTGATCTATGCCTCGGCTGGCTATCAGTGGGTCAATGGTAAGGGCGGCTGGCCCGATCGCAAGGACTGGATGTACGGCGCGGGCGTTGAAGTGGGGCCCAAGGAAATCGGTCTCGGCGGCGTCACGGGCAACAGCGGCGTGCGCCTGCGCGTGCAGCTCGATACCTATGACTGGGACAGCTTCCGTCCCATGGCCGGTGTCATTTTCCACTTCTAAAGTGCTGTGACGTTAGTAGCTCCGTCCGCGACACCTGCGGACGGTGCTTTTCAATTCCTTGATAATGCGCTTTTCTAATCGTCCTTATTTACAAGCTCCATCCCAAATGCTCCCATCGCATCCGTGCTGGAAAACCTTGCCGGGTAGCGATGTCAACTTCCTGTCATGATGGCGCAGACTTTTCGGTGGAGCGCCCTCGCAAGCACCTTGGTGACATAGCTGGGTCATATTGCGCCAGCAGCGTCGTGACGCGACCATCATGTCATCCTTCTCAGCTGATCGATATGAGCATGCAAGGTCGAAAGAGGCGTTTCACCATTGCGTTGTGACCAAGCGGGGCGGTGAACTGCCGCGATGCCCGACCCGGGCGCGCGCCGATTAATACAGTCGAGCTCTTGCGCATTGCTCGAACCGCTGCTGGCCTGTGCCGGGCTATGTTTTCTATCGAAAACATCGAGATCGAACATTGATAACGGAAGCTGCGATCCCAATGGATCGCATAGTAATGCGACATCCGGCAGGGGCTGGAACGCGTTCTTTGCAAGGCACGCATACAGCTACCGCGCCAGTCCATCTGGAACATTCATATCCGGCATTTGTTCTAAAATCGGGTGGCCGATGGCCGCAATCCATATCCCTTGTAGAGGAGAACCTACCATGTTCCGCTGGGCTATCATTCTGGCTGTAGTCGCCGTCATCGCTGCCCTTTTGGGCTTTGGCGGCGTCGCTGGCCTTTCCGCTGAGCTCGCCAAGATTTTCCTTCTCGTAGCGGTTGTACTCGTTGTCCTGGGCTTCTTCTTCGGCCGGGGTGGTAGAGTAAGGTAACTGGCGATCTAAAACCGACGATTTTCTGTTTCGCCTTTTTTCGCATTCGCCAAAGCCTAACGACCCTGAAAAGCTCAAAATACTGAGAATTTTCGGGGTCGATAGGCTGTTTGATGTTTCCGCTGCGGGCAGGCCAGTGCGCCCTCTCCCGAAGCAATCGACAAGACTATCGAAACCTATGCGAGATGCCCGTCCCTCCAGTATCCGTAAGGGGGAATTGTGCAGCGCTCCAGCCGGCCGTCGGCTTTGGGTTAAGCTGGGCAGTTCAGCAGGAACCATGAGTGCCGCCGGACACAGGAAGCGCGCCGCGCGTTGATAGCGGACATCGCCATGAAAGGATCCCAATGCCCCATCACAAGGAACGTCCTGCCCGCAAAGCCACCAGCCGCCTTGCGCTCTACCTCGTATTCGCATTCATCGTTGCCGCCATCTTGGCTTTCATCTGGGTGAATATGCACGCCTGACTAGGCGATCGCTCCGCTTAATCCGAACTAGGCTGCGCCACCGTCCGCGCCAGTTCATCGATCTGATCGTCAGGAATACGTCTGGCTATCATCGCCATGGTGTCCGGGGGCAGGCGCGCGTCGATGACATTCCCGTCTTGCTGCCAAAGCCGCAGGCGCGCAGCGAGATAGCCTGGCTTCTGCCCGGCAATAATGGGCGCCGCCTTGCCGACTGCATGACAATTGCTGCAGGCCGGCAAGGGCTGGCCAAAACGATCCAGTCCCGGAGAACTGGGCGAGGTCGCGTTATTCTCCAGCCCGGGCATCGCGGAAAAATAGGTCGCAAGCCTCTCCATGTCCTCGCGCCCGGTTGTTGCCAGCGCCGTCTGCATGACTGCACTGGTGCGCTGCCCCGACACATATTGGCGCATGCTGGCGACCAGATAGGCCGCGCTCTGCCCAGCCAGGACCGGAATATCGGATTGCCCCCTCCCCCGACCATCGACCCCATGGCAGCTTGTGCATGCCGACAAGGTTGCCGGAGCAACGCCGGGCAGACGTCTCCCCTCGCCAGCCTGGGTCAGCGCTTGATATTGCGCCGCCGTCATATGCGGTAAGCGCCGGACGAAAGCGGTCATGCGCCTCACCTCGTCCGGTCGATCAGCCGCCGCCCAGGCCGGCATGCCGGTGAATTTGACGCCATGCCGGATGATCCAGAACAATTCGCGATCCCGCCATTCCCCTGCCGTCCGGGCGAGATCTGGCGCCGGCGGGGTTGCCTGCTGCATCACGGGTGATGGACGCACACCCGGCGCGCCATGACAGACCTGGCAGGCCTGACGAAAATGCCCCGCTGCACTGACCAGGCCCTCATCGTCGAGCGGATCGGGCGGTGCGTCCAGCCAGGCATAAGTCCGCACTGAATTGCGCATCGTCCAGTGAAGGAACCAGTCGGTGATACGCCAATGGCCCGACGACGCCGAAATCTGCATGGCCCCGGACCAGGCGAACAGCATGCCGAGAACCCCAAGTCCGAGCAACGCGACGAGAGCGCGCTTCAAGCTGATGCGAAGGATCATGCTGCCCCCCTCTGGCGAAGGAGGCTCGCCAACAGGACAAGACCACCGATGAAATAGCTGGCCCCGCCGACCAGCAGCATGAGGACACCAGCCAGTTGCTGGTCAATCAGCGGGTCCACCCCGGCCAGATGATGATGATCCGCAGCCGCGTAGAGAGGCCTTGGCGCCAGGCCGATCAGGACACCAAGCAATGTCATGTGCATCGATGTGAGCAGCAAGGCACCGATGCCAGCGGCCCGATGATCGGCGCGGAGCACCGATGACCAGAGCAGCAGACCTGCTCCAATGAAACAAAGCTGCTCGAGCCCAAGCAATGGGAAGGACGCCATTGTCGCCGCGCGAAGGGCCGGCAGGTGCCAGAGCCAGACCGTGACAAGTTCCACGAGCATCATCGCGATAGGACTTACAATGCTTGGCCAAAGCCGCGCCGGGTCAAACCGCCCATGCGAGAGGCCAAGAGCAAGGAAGGGCGCAGCAATCGCCACAGCAATCATGTGGCCTGCCATATGGCCCGTCATGCCGAGCGGCAAAGCAGCAAGGAGCCAACCTGTGGCTACGAGCGCTAGGCCGGCAGCAAGTGCAGCGCGTTTCATCGGCAGTCGCGCAGGAAAAGGACCGGAAGCGCGGTGAACAACACGCCCACGAAACTCAACCCTGCCAGGAGCAAGGTGGACTTGGCAAGGAAACGCAGCCGGTCGATCCGGGTCGAATTCTCGTGGGGCGGCGGATTGCCCGGCAGGCGGGTCTGCGCCCAGGCAATCCATCCCGAGAGCCCGATCGTCATCAGCGCAAGCAATGTGCCGATGACAAACAATAGCGGAAAACTGGCAAATCGTCCGGCCTTGGCGCAGGAGATGGCCGCCCAGAGATAGGAGGCGAGGAAATGCCCTGCCCAGATTGCTGGTGGAAGGATGAGCGTCCAGAGCGTGACCTTGAGCCGCTCATGCCATTTGCCTCGTTCGCTCATGCGACCTCCGGGAACAGCCCGATCGTCGCATAGGTGACGATCGCGGTCAGCGCATAGAAATGCATGTAGACGGTGACGTTGCGCAGATCCGCGTCATGCACCGGGTCCATGCGCCCGGCGAGACTGCGCGCCAGTGCATAGCCCTGCATGATGGCGCCAACGCCCGCATGGGCCGCGGCCCAGATGGCGAGCGTCCACACGATTGCAGGATAGCTGTGCGCCTGCGGGTCCATGCCATGCGTCCAGGGGCCGGCAAGCCCCGCCCCCATCCCGGCAAGGCTGAGTAGCAGCGCGACCATGAGGCAAAGCCGTGCTAAGCCGACAAGCTTGTTGGCATGCACCTCACGCGCGCCAAGCGTCAGCAACCAGCTTGCAAGCCCCAGGAAGAGTGCAAACAGCGGCCAGGCCATGCCGGGCCCGTCCGCCAGAACCACCGGCGGGAAGTCCGCATGGCGGGTCCAGAAGAAGAAATAGCCAAAGACAAGCCCGGAAAAAGCCGTCGCATCGGCCATCATCGTGATGAACATCGCCCACCAGCCCGGCGCTGCGGGCCCGGACAGATACAAAGGCAACTCGAGGCCGTGACCGATCGGTTTGCAGGGCTTTTCGGGAATTTCGGCCGTCCCTGTCCAGAGCCACCAAAGGGCGAGTGCGAGCGTAGCAATGCCACTGACGAATGCGGCCCAGTAGAGATGATAGGTGGTCAGGATGAAGACACCGCCAAGCGCGACCGCCGTCAGCATGGGCTTGATGCTCGGGGTTCCCAGGCGGATCACTGCCAGCGGCCGTGCATCAAGGACGCTCGTGATGATCGTCTCGCGTCGCCCTTCCTCTGCATCGGGCAGGAAGAAGCGGCCCTCATCCACCTTGCGCACGAAATCTGTCTGGTCCCAGATCGGATAGCGGCTCTCGATCAATGGCACCGACCTTATGCCC
>Ga0213869_10001846_pt1 | contig 15292 bp, 13 predicted proteins | sample PICome_10_FD_160083 | JGI IMG/M metagenome (GOLD analysis project Ga0213869, IMG submission 160083) | Coastal seawater microbial communities near Pivers Island, North Carolina, United States - PICO132 | ecosystem: Environmental > Aquatic > Marine > Coastal | place: USA: North Carolina...
ACGTTCATCAGCTCTTGCATCGAAAGCAACTGGTTTTCCAATAGCAAAAGTTGCTGCAAAACTTGCTGTTGGTTACACATTAGATGAATTAAAAAATGAAATTACAAAAATAACTCCCGCATCATTTGAACCAAGTATTGATTATGTGGTAACTAAAATCCCAAGATTTACATTTGAGAAATTTTCAACTTCACCCGCAACATTAGGTACATCGATGAAATCAGTTGGAGAGGCAATGGCAATTGGAAGAAACTTTAAAGAATCGCTTCAAAAAGCATTAGTTTCACTTGAAACAGGATTTTCAGGATTGGATAGAATTTTTGATCTAAATAAAAAACAAATTGAAAAAAAACTTAAAGAGAGTATTCCAAATAAAATTCTACTTGTTGCTGAAGCAATTAGAAAAAAGATTGATTTAAAGAGAATATTTGCTTTATCTAAAATAGATCCTTGGTTCTTAGAACAAATTAAAGAAATTGTAGATAATGAAACTAAGATTAAAAACAAAGGATTACCAAGAGATTTCAATGAATTTAATCGAATAAAATCAATTGGATTTTCAGATAAAAAATTATCAGAACTAACAAAAACTTCAGAAGATTTTGTGAGAAGAAAAAGAACTGCACTTAAAATATTACCTGTGTTTAAGAAGGTTGATACTTGTGCAGCTGAATTTAAATCATTTACTCCTTATATGTATTCAACATATCAAAGAAATTTCTCATTTAATTCAGAATGTGAAGCTGATCCATCTAATAAGAAAAAAATTATAATACTAGGTGGAGGACCTAATAGAATTGGACAAGGAATAGAGTTTGATTATTGCTGCTGTCAAGCTAGTTTTGCATTGAAAGATGCTGGCTTTGAAACCATTATGATTAACTGTAACCCCGAAACAGTTTCAACTGATTATGACACCAGTGACAGATTATATTTTGAGCCGTTAAAAGAAGAGTATGTTTTTAACATAATTAAAAAAGAAAAAGAAAAAGGAAACCTAGTTGGTATTATTGCTCAATTTGGTGGCCAAACTCCAATTAAACTTGCTAAATTTTTACATGATAACAAACTTCCAATTTTAGGAACACAGTACACATCAATTGATTTAGCAGAAGACAGAGATTTATTTAGAAATCTTCTTAACAAGTTAAAATTAAAACAAGCTGAAAGTGGAATTGCAAAAACATTCAAGCAAGCTATCCAGATAACAGAAAGAATTGGCTTACCAGTAATGGTTAGACCTTCTTATGTTTTAGGTGGAAGAGCAATGGAAATTGTTCATGAAAAAAGTCAACTTAAAAATTTTGTTGAAGAAGCATTTAAAGCAGCAGAAGAAAATCCAATTCTAATTGATAAATTCATTAACCATGCAATGGAAGTTGATGTTGATGCGATATCTGATGGAAAACAAGTATTTGTTGCAGGCATTATGCAGCATATTGAGGAAGCTGGAATTCACTCGGGAGACTCGGCATGTAGTTTACCTCCGATATCAATAAAGCCACACTTAATTAAAGAAATAGAAAATCAAACTAAGAAATTAGCTTTAGCTTTAAAAGTTAAAGGGTTCATGAATATTCAATTTGCAATTAAGAAGGATGAAATTTATGTAATCGAAGTAAACCCTAGAGCAAGTAGAACAGTACCATTTGTATCAAAAGCAAAAGGTTTACCTCTAGCTAAAATTGCATCACGTGTGATGGCTGGTGAAAAATTATCTAAATTTAACTTAAAAGATAAATCCAAAGGAATGTATGCAGTTAAAGAAGCAGTATTTCCTTTTAATAAATTTCCAAACAGTGATCTACTTTTAGGACCAGAAATGAAATCTACCGGAGAAGTAATGGGATTTGATAAAGATTTTGGCATGGCTTTTGCTAAAAGCCAAATAGCTGCTGCTAACTCATTACCAAAAGAAGGGCTAGCATTTGTCTCGCTAAAAGACTCTCATAAAGATGAGGGAATTGATTTAGCAAAAGATCTTATTAAATTAGATTTTACATTGTGCGCTACTAGAGGAACTGCAGAATACTTTAGAAAACATAAAATTAAATGTAGAGTAATAAATAAAGTAAGTAGTGGATCTCCACATATAGTTGATGTTTTGGACTCAAAAAAAATTGGTCTAGTTATTAATACTGGTGGGGGAAACTCTGAACACAGACTAAATGATGCAATAGCACTTAGAAGAGCAACACTAAAAAATAAAGTTCCTTATTGTACGAACATGTCTACAGCACAAGCATGTTTGCAAGCAATTAAATCACTAAAGACTAAAAAATTAGAAGTTACCTCTCTTCAAGATATTTAGAATGTCTGAGGTAATAAAAATTGGAGTTACTAAAAATCATAATCAAGAGATTATTGAGGTAAATGAAATAAGTTTGATTGCTGACAAAGGCATCGTTGGTGATAGACACTTCAGAGATTATAATGACCCTTTTAATCAGTTATCAATTATTGAAAGTGAGAATATCGATGAATATAATTTAAAGTATAAATCAAACATTCCTTACTTAAATTTCAGAAGAAATATTATTACCAAAGGGATAAAATTAAATGATCTTGTGGAAAAAAGAATTAAGATAGGATCTATTGAATTAGAAGTAATTGATTTATGTAGACCTTGTCGACATCTTTCAGAAAAATTAAATAGAAATGATGTAATAAAAGAATTTTTAAGAAAAGGCGGTATAAGATGTCAGATAATAAATGATGGAAAAATATATTTAGGTGATAAAATAAAAATTATTTAACCTTTCAATCAGTAAAAACTAAAAATTAGAAGTGGCTTCCCTTCAAGATATTTAATGCGAAGATAATCCAGTATTTGCAATACTAAAAATCATATCATCATAACTCATATCAAGATTAATTTTACAAGATCTAAAAAAATAACCTCTCAAAAGTCCAGGCATTAAATTTGCTTCAATAAAATGGGGAACACCAAGACTATCCATTTTAATATCAATTCTTCCTAATGATTTACCTCCTAAAGCTCTAAAGGAGTCCTTTGCTATTTTAGAAAGTTTATTAAAAACTTTAATATCAGTGACTGGAATTACTTTTTCTTCATCATTTTTCTTTACATTAAAATCTAAAATACAATGACCATTAACATTTTTATTAACTATAATTTCAATAGGCATGGCTCTTAAACTACCATCAGTATTATCTTCAAATATACCAACACTATATTCTTTTCCAGATAAGTAACTTTCTACTAATGATGATGAATTCTGTTTAGTTTTAATATCTAACACTTTTGCAACAAAACTTTTAAAATTAAGAACAATTGAATTTTTATCCACTCCTATGCTATCTCCACCTTTCACTGGTTTTACAAAAAGAGGAAATTTTATTGGGATTGAGTTTTTAGTTAAATATTCGCCAGGATTTGTAATAAAAAAATCAGCAGTCTTAATTTTTGCTATTTGCATAATCTTTTTAGCTCTATTTTTATCACTTTCATTATTTAGAGCAGCAACATTTGAGGCAATATAGGGAATTTCATATCTATCTAGACAATCATTAAGCCAAATCTTTTTATTCTTAAATAAGAAATACTTAACACCAGAAAAAACTAAATCAGGCTTCCTAATTATTAATTTTTCTAAATCTCTTTCTGAATTAATTGTAGTTATTGAAACACTTTTATATCTTTTAGATAAAATTTTTAATATTTTCTTCTCTTCTAAAATAATACCAACATTTGCTTGATGGGAATTTTTTACCCCGAGATTAGGAACGATAACTATCTCGATTGATTTATTGATCTTAATACTAAAAATATTATCTTTCTTTAAAGGTATAATTCTTGCTACCAATGGTACCGTCTGCTCAGTTATGTTTTTTATAATCATAATAAATTTCTTCCATTATTTGCTTGCAAATAATGAATTATCTTAATTAATTTATTTCTAAAAATTATTGCCTAAGTAGAGAATATTGATTTTGTCTGGCAGTATTTAAAAATGAATTCTAACATCTATTGAGATCATTAGATACATTTGATTAAGACTAAAAAGTTACTTTACTTTCCAATCTGTAGGAAAAGTGACATAATTTACCTGTATGCAGCGTCTTTCTTTAACTATCGTCTTCTTTTCCATTCCATGCCAAGTATTAGGTCCACTAGTGAACATATATCCGTAATTATTTTTATAAGGAACTGTTTTAACTTTTTCTAATTTTTCATTATAAAAATCTGTTCCTAAGTCCTCAGACTCGTTGGTATTATTAACAAATATTAAGCCCGACATTAGTTTTTCTTTAATATCACAATGGGGTTTTAACCAAAAACCTTCACGGTCACAAATAACTTCAACCCTAACATATGAGTTTGATAAATCTTTATCTATCATTTTTGAGATAGTTTCATGAACTTCTTTAGATTGTAGTTCATTAATAAATTTTACCAAGTTTGGAAATTGTGATGCATTTTCTTTTGTTACAAAGCATCTAAATTTTATTGCCTCACCACCTGAGGCTATCCCCTCTCTAAATTCAGCTGCACCACCATCAATTGCTCGAGTTCCGTCATAATCTAAATTATGTTTACTAACATCTGGAATATCTGCTTTAATAATTTCATCAATAGAACCGTCCGTAAGAGCATTATTATACTCCCAATGATCAAAAGGGAATTCGTGTTTTTTTGATTGATTTTGAATTGAATTTAAAAATAACATTAAGAATTTATTTTTTGTTTTATAATTTTAGCCACTCTATTCGTTTCATCTAACTTTTCATAGTTCCAATTTTCCACTTCTTCACCCAAATTTCTAGTAATATTTAATTCTCTAAATAAATTTCTAAATCTTTGAAATCTTTTGTCATTTTTTTTTGGTAAAATACTAGCTATATAAATTGGTTTTCCAGTTAATGCTGCTTCTGATATCATAGAGCTTGAGTCGCATGTAACAATAATTTTTTCAGAGAGTGCCAAGGCTGATAGATATGCTTTTTTATCAACATTCATTATAACCGTATGATTGTTACCAAAATACTCTTTAGCATAATGAATAGTATTAACTGGAGTTCTCATTGATGGAACTACTACTAGTTGAAAATTATATTTTTTTATTAATTCATTTAATAGTTCAAAAATATTTTTCATATTCTTTGTTGAATAATCATAATATTTTGTTGGTCCACCCATTATTAAAGTAAAGATTTTTCTTTCATCTTTTTTAATAAATGAACTTAAATAATCTTTATTCTCACTAATTTCATTTTCTGTAAGATAATGAATTGCACCTTTCGTATTAATAATATTTTGACCTTGTATTGCATCATGTTCTGGAGCAACAATAAAATCAAAATGCTTTAAATCTACTTTTGGATCTTGAATATGAATATTAAAAACTTTCTTATTTGAGTTGCTCTTTAAATGAATAGATGGGATAACACTCTTTCTTCCACAAGAAATAATCACGTCAAAGTCTGAATGATCAATTTTTTTATAAACACTTTGTGAAATAAGTGTCATTTTTGGAGGAAACACTTTCCAAAAATTATTTAGTTCAACTGTGTGGTGTGTGAAATCTATATCTAAAGCTTTAGCCAAACCTTCTACCTGGCTAATCATGCCGTGCATACCCTCGGTCAATAATATCCCTTTTAATTTTGCCATTTATCCTTATATAACTTTTGTATGAGTGATAATCCAACTAAACACACAAAAGTGTTAATAATTGGATCTGGTCCTGCTGGATATACTGCTGCTGTTTATGCGGCACGAGCAATGTTAAATCCTGTTTTGGTCTATGGTTCTGCACCCGGTGGACAATTAACTACAACAACAGATGTAGAAAATTATCCTGGTTTTGCTGATGTAATTCAAGGCCCATGGCTAATGGATCAAATGAAAGATCAGGCTAAAGCTGTTGGAACAGAAATGATTGAAGATCATATCAGTTCAGTGAATTTAAAATCTACACCGTTTGAAGCAGTTGGCGATAGTGGACAAAAGTATACTGCAGATAGCATTATAATTTCTACAGGTGCTCAGGCAAGATGGTTAAATTTAGAATCTGAACAAAAATTTAGAGGCTTTGGTGTTTCAGCTTGTGCAACATGTGATGGTTTTTTCTTTAAAGAAAAAGTTGTAGCAGTTGTTGGTGGTGGAAACGCTGCTGTTGAAGAAGCTATGTTTCTTACAAAATTTGCATCTAAGGTAAAACTAATTCATAGAAGAGATGAGTTAAGAGCTGAAAAATTACTTCAAAAGAAATTAATGGAAAATAAAAAAATTGAAATTATTTGGGATAGTGCTGTTGATGAAGTTATTGGTGACGGTGAACCTAAAAATGTTACAGGTATCAAAGTTAAAAATCTAAAGACTAATAATGTCGAAGAAATGAAAATTGATGGTTTATTTATTGCAATTGGTCATGACCCAGCAACAGCTTTATTTAAAGAACAATTAGATATGGATAAAGAAGGTTATTTAATCACTAAACCAGATTCTACAGAAACTAATATTCCTGGAGTTTATGCTGCAGGCGATGTTAAAGATAAAACTTTTAGACAAGCTGTAACAGCTGCTGGGATGGGCTGTATGGCGGCACTTGAAGCTGAAAAACATTTATCACACTAATTAAAGTGAAAAATAATTTACATGTGTTCTTGGGAGCAACTGTTGCAGATGCTGCAGCTAGACCATTACACTGGGTTTATAATCAAAAGAAACTACTAACTTATATTAAAGGAAAGAAAGATTTTACTTTTTTAACAAAAAACAAAAGTCCTTTTTACAATATCAAAACTGGAAAAGTTTCAGGCTATAATGAAGTTGGCCAAGTCATGTTTAAAACATTGGTTGAAGGACATGAAAATATAGAAGAAAGATTTAAAAAAAATATTACTAAAAACTTTGGTCCAGGAAGTGTTTATTGGAAGAACCTTAATCTAAGGGCCAAATATAGAAAAGTTAAAGATTGGCGAGGCATAATTAAAGGGCCTTGGATACATCAAAATATCATCGAAACAGTTAAAAATATTAAAGCTAAGAAGAAATTAACAGGTGGTGCTAAAGTAAACGAGTCTGATGGCTACTGTGCTGCTCTACCCTATTTTTTATATGGTTATGATTTTAATAGTTTAAAAAAAATTATCTCAATTGTTACTGTTTCTAAGATAAGCCTTAAGTATGCTTTAGCTAAGTTTCACCTAATAGATTTAGCTCTAAAAGGTGCGAAAGATCCCATAAATGAATTTTTAAAAAAGTTTAAAAAAGTTTCATACTTTAAGAGTGTTGTTGACGACATTAAGAAAGTAAAAAAATTAAAATCAAAACCTCACGCAAAAGTGGTTAAAAAATTAGGAATGGCGTGCAGCTATCCTGGGACTTTTAATAGCTCAATACACTCAATTATTAATTCAACAAATTATAAAAATGCAATTTTGAGAACAATTAAGGCTGGTGGTTGTAATTGTTCTAGAGTTAATTTCATTGGAGCTTATTTTGCCGCTTTAAAAGGTGTTAATTCAATTCCCAAATCATGGATAAAAAAAACAGATCTAGCTAAAACAATTAATAGAGAGGCACAATAAAATGACAGATAAAGTACTACTAACAGGAATAAGTGGATGGATTGCAAAACATACTGCAATAGAATTATTAAATGCTGGTTATGAAGTTTTAGGTACAGTTAGGAATAATACTTTAATTGAACAAACAAAAGAAACTATAAGTAAGCACGCTCCAATAGATAATTTATCATTTGTTGAATTAGATCTTTTGAAAGATGATGGTTGGAATGAAGCAGCTCAAGGTTGTAAATATATAATGCATCTAGCATCTCCATTCCCTTACAAAGTTTCAAATAATAGAGATAGTTTATTAGCACCTGCTGTTGATGGGACCTTGAGAGTTATAAATGCTGGTGTGAATGCAAATGTAGAACAGATAATTAAGACTTCTTCGATTGTTGCGATGTTTAGAAAACCAAACAGAAGTAACCCTTATACATTTGGAGAAAATGATTGGACAGATGAAAATTGGACTAAGGGAGTGACAGACTACTTTTTATCAAAAACAAAAGCGGAAAGACTTGCTTGGGAACTCATGGAGAGCAAGGGATTAAAGAAAAAGTTTACTACTATCTGTCCTGGAGGAGTTTTTGGTGACGCACTAGATAAAAAAGGAGGAACTTCAATTGAATATGTAAGGCAGTTTCTAAAAGGCAAATTTCCAGCAGCACCTAAGTGGGGAGTTTTAATTTCAGATGTAAAAGATATAGCAAAAGCGCATGTTGCCTGCATTGGAAATACTAAAGTTGGTGGAAGGAGATTGATTGTTGGCAAAGAAGTAAAAAAACTAATTGAGTTATCTCAAATAATGGCTGAAGCAATGCCAGAGTATGCAAAAAAACTTCCTAAAAAAGAACTACCAAATTTTATGGTTAAATTATTTAGTTATTTAGATTCAAGTGCTAAAACAATGATTCCAGACCTTGAAATTGTAATGCAAACTGACACGAGTTATGCTGAAGATTTATTGGGATTAAAATTTAATCCTGCAAAAGGCTGTATATCTGAAACTGCTAAATCTGTTGTAAGATTAGGTTTAGTTTAAAATAGTTCTGCGATTTCGTTAGACTCGAAAATATTTTTTTCTAAATTTTCATTTGCAGCTTTGATCATAGCTTTGGCAACTGTTTCTGAATGAATTGGTCTCATTTTCTTTATAGGTCCTAAAAGCAAAGGTGATAATAGTTTAAATACAAAAATTCCTATTTTTTCGCCTACTCTTTTTTCCTTTCTATCTCCCATTAAAAAGGAAGGTCTCATTAACGCTAATTTTGGAAAATTAAGTCTTTTCAACTCTTCTTCAACTAACCCTTTAAATCTTACATAGTCCCCTGAGCTATTGGGATTAGCATATATTGCAGATACAAAAATAAATGAATTAACCAAATTTAATTTTGCAATTTTTGCAATTTCTTTAGGAATATCAAGTTCAACCCTTCTATATTCATCTTTATCGGATGAATTTTTTTTTGTTGTGCCAATACAAAAGAAGCAGTCGTCTCCTTTGACATCTTCCTTGTGATTTTGAAGATTGTTAAAATCAATCTTTATAATTTCTACTTTTGGATCAATAATTTCAGTAACTGAACGAACAAATAATTTTATCTTAGAATAATTAGTATCCTTTATTAATTGATTAAGGAGATGGCTTCCAACTAACCCTGATGCACCAAATAATAAGGCTGTTTTCACCTCTTAAGATAAACTTTCACAAAAAGATTTAATTCTTTCCATTGCTTTTTTTAAATTTTGCATTGATGTAGCATAAGAAATTCTAAAATATCCATCTAAACCAAATGCAGAACCTTGCACTACTGCAACATTTGATTTTTCTAATAACTTTTGAACAAAATCAGTATCTGTTTTTAATTTTGTTTTTTTATTTAGAAGACCTTTGCAGCTTGGAAAAACATAGAAAGCACCATTAGGAGTTAAACAAGTAATTCCTTTAATATTATTTAAACTTTTAACAACAAAATCTCTTCTTTCTTTAAAAGCTTTTGATCTCTTTTGAATGAAGCCTTGATTTCCATTTAAAGCTTCAACAGCTGCTGCTTGACTTATTGATGATGGATTAGAGGTAGATTGCGATTGAATTTTACCAATCGCTTTAATTATATCTTTTGGACCTGCTGCATATCCTATTCTCCATCCAGTCATAGCGTAAGATTTACTAACACCATTCATTGTAAGGGTTCTATCTTTTAATTTAGAATTTTGGGCGATTGTATAAAAGTTAAAATTGTCATATTTAATATGCTCATAAATATCATCACTCAAAATATGAACTTTTTTATTTTTAATTAAAACTTTTGCCAATTCTTCAATTTCTTTTTTAGTATAACCTGCACCTGTTGGATTTGAAGGAGAGTTTAAAATTAACCATTTCGTTTTTTTTGTAATAACTTTTTTTAATTTAGAAGGTGTAAGCTTAAACCCCTCTTGTTCAGTGCATTTAACTATTTTTGGCTTACCTCCTGCTAACAAAACCATATCAGGATACGATACCCAAAAAGGTGCTGGAATTATTACTTCATCACCTTTGTTCAAAGTTGCCATAAAGGCGTTATAGAGAACTTGCTTACCACCAGTTCCAACTGTTATTTGATCAGTTGAGTAACTTAATTTATTTTCTCTTTTAAACTTCGCGATGATAGCTTTTTTTAAAGAGGGAGTTCCATCAACTGCTGTATATTTAGTATCTCCACTTTTAATAGCTTTAATAGCAGCATTCTTGATATTATCTGGAGTATCAAAATCAGGCTCTCCAGCTCCAAGACCGATCACATCTTTGCCAGCAGCTCTTAATTCTCTTGCTTTTTGGGTAACAGCAATTGTGGGTGATGGTTTAATTCTTTTTAAACTGTCTGATATTATGCTCATTGAAATATAAAATTAATCAATTAGTTTTATAAATAATGCAGAATACTTATCAAGATCTAATTACAGCTGTGCAGAATAAAAATCCTGCCATAAGCCCTAAACTCGAGGGTGGAAAAAAATTTCAGATGAAAACTGATTTTAAACCAGCTGGAGATCAACCAGAGGCTATAAAGCAATTGGTTAATGGTGCTAATAAGGACCAACTGAGCCAAGTTTTGCTTGGTGTTACTGGCTCTGGAAAAACTTTTACAATGGCTAAAGTTATTGAAAAAACAAATAGACCAGCATTAATCCTTGCACCAAATAAGACTCTTGCTGCTCAACTATATGGAGAAATGAAATCTTTTTTTCCAGATAATGCAGTTGAATATTTTGTCTCTTACTATGATTATTACACACCAGAAGCGTACGTCCCACGTTCTGATACCTACATTGAAAAAGAAGCCTCGATTAATGAACAAATTGACCGAATGCGTCACTCGGCAACAAGGTCACTTCTTGAACGTGATGATGTAATTATTGTTTCCAGTGTTTCTTGTATTTATGGACTAGGTTCAGTTGAAGCTTATAGTAAAATGACTTTAAGTTTAAAGACCAACTATGATTACAATAGAGAAGAATTAATTAAGTCTTTAGTCGCACTTCAATATAAAAGAAACGATCAAAATTTTTATAGAGGAACCTTCAGAGCTAGAGGAGAGTATCTTGAAATTTTTCCATCTCACTTAGAAGATCGTGCATGGAGACTAAGTTTATTTGGAGACAAGTTAGAAAAAATTGAAGAATTTGATCCACTAACAGGAGATTTGGTAAATGAACTTGATGTGATAAAGGTTTATGCAAATAGTCACTACATCACTCCAAAGCCAACAATTGAACAGGCAATAATTAAAATTAAAAGAGAGTTAGAAGCAACTTTAAAGAAATTTAAAGAACAAAATAAATTACTTGAAGCACAACGATTAGAAGAAAGAACTAAATTTGATTTAGAAATGATTGAAGCTACTGGATCTTGTGCTGGAATTGAAAATTACTCAAGATTTTTATCAGGGAGAAAGCCTGGAGAACCACCTCCTACTCTATTTGAATATTTTCCAGATAATACTTTAATTTTTGTTGATGAATGCCACGTAACAGTTCCACAGTTAAACGGGATGTATAAAGGAGATAGATCTAGAAAAAGTAATCTTGCAGAATATGGATTTCGACTACCCTCTTGTATGGATAACAGACCTCTTAAATTTGAAGAGTGGGATGCAATGAGAACTCAAACTGTGTTTGTGTCAGCAACACCTGGCCCTTGGGAGCTAAAACAAACCAAAAATAAGTTTGTGGAGCAAATAATTAGACCTACAGGATTAATTGATCCTCCGGTCGAAATAAGGCCTGCTAAAAACCAAGTAGATGATTTAATGCATGAATGTGTAAAAGTAATAAACAATAATTTTAGAGTATTAGTTACTACTTTAACAAAAAAGATGGCTGAAGATCTAACAGAATATCTTCACGAAAACGGTATTAAAGTTAGATATATGCACTCTGATATCGACACTTTAGAGCGAATTGAGATCATGAGAGACTTAAGATTAGGTGTCTTTGATGTTTTGGTTGGAATTAACTTACTTAGAGAGGGGCTAGATATACCTGAGTGTGCATTAGTTGGAATTCTAGATGCTGATAAAGAAGGTTTTTTAAGATCTGAAACTTCTTTAGTTCAAACTATTGGAAGAGCTGCAAGAAATCTTGAAGGTAGAGTTATTCTTTATGCAGATAAAGAAACAAAAAGTATTAAAAATGCAATTAAAGAAACAGATAGACGAAGAGCTATTCAAGTAACTTATAACAAAAAACATAACATTAATGCAACCAGCATTAAAAAAGAAATTGGAGATGTTCTTGAGAGTGTTTATGAGAAAGATTATTTAAAAGTTGGGACTGATGAGAATATTGGTGGTAATCTTAAAAAACATCTAAAAGCTCTTAATAAGAGAATGAAAGAATCTGCAACCAACCTTGAATTTGAAGAAGCTGCTAAAATTAGGGATGAAATCAGAAAACTTGAAGCATCAGAACTAGAAATTACTTTAAATCCTAAGGTAAAAAAATATAGTTCAAAAAATAAAATTTATCCAAAAGGTAGATCAACAATGGGTTTGCCGGGTACAAGAGCACAAAAAGGAAAGAAAAAATGGAAGCAAATAAGATAATAATTACCGGAGGTGCTACTAGAATTGGTGCAGCAATTGCAAAGAAATTATCAGGTCCCAATAAAGAAATATTAATCCATTATAATAAATCAAAATCTAAGGCTGAAAGTTTAAAAAAAGAATTAGAAAAAAATGGCACTAAGATTTATTTAGTTAAAGGAGATTTAAGTAAAGAAATTGATGTTAATAAGATAGTCAAATATGCAAAATCAAAACTAAAATATTTTGATTGTTTAATAAATAATGCATCATTATTTGAAAATGATAAATTAGAAAATTTTACTACTGATAGTTGGGGTAAACATTTGAGAACAAATTTAAGAACGCCTGCATTATTGTCTAAAGAATTTGCAAAAAATATTAAGGGTAAAAATAACAATATTATTAATATAATAGATCAAAGAGTATTTAAATTAACCCCTTTTTTCTTTTCTTACACAATAAGTAAAACTGGCCTTTATACTTTAACTAAAACTACTGCCATGAGCCTGGCTCCTAAGATAAGAGTTAATGGGATTGCTCCTGGTCCAACCATTAAAAATAAAAGACAAAGTGATAAACACTTTAAAAAACAGTATTTAGCAACCCCTTTGAGAAAACAGGTGGATGTAAATGAAATTTGTAATGCAGTTGACTTTTTTATCAAAAACAGTTCAATTACAGGACAAGTGTTAGCAATAGATAGTGGTCAAAATTTAAATTGGCAAACACCTGACGTAATAGGAAAAGAATGAAAAAAATATTTTTAATTTTAATTGTAATTTTATTTTCGTCATCTGCTTTTGCAGATCATGATAAATACAAATGCTCTAAAAAAAAATCTATTTTATATGGTGCAGATAAAGTTTTAAAAGATGGGCAGATAATCGCTTTGCCTTCTTATACTACAATGGGTTTGTATAACGTTTTAAATGAAAAGTATCTGTTGAACCCAGTAACTGTAACAGGATATTTAGCTTTTCCAAAAGGTACCAATAAAGCTCCTGTAGTGATTATGACTCATGGAAGTGGAGGTGCTGGATCATTATTTACTAATTCTTATTATGTTAAAGCGCGTAAAAATCTTCTAGAGGCTGGGATTGGAGTAATGTTGATTGATAGCTTTTGTAACAGAGGCGCAAAAGATACATGGAGAGATCAATCTAAGGCGACGATGGTTAGTCAAGCAATAGATACTATGATGGCTTATCAATTTATAAAATCTCATCCAAGATCAAATGGTAAAATTGGAACTAATGGTCACTCAAGAGGTGGTACTAATTCTTTACTTGTTGCAGATGTAAAATTTACATCAAAATTTTTAGAAGGATCAAATGGATTTGATGCAATACTTCCAGAGGCTGCAGAGTGCAGAATGGCCGGATTGTTTAAAAATGGTGAACTTACAAAGAATACAAAAATGCTTTATGTCCACGGTGCAGATGACGATTTAACTTTAGCAAAGCCATGTGAAGAATATGTTAAAAATATTCTAGCTAAAGAAGGTCAAATTGAAATCGATATTAAATCAGGCTGGGGTCATGATTGGCATTCACCATACAAACCTCAAAAAGTTAAGGCAATGGTTATGCCTACATGTCCTGTAAATTACGTTAATGATAATGGTGTTGTTATTGGCAAGCTTGCTGACCTAGGTTTGAATAAGTATAAACTTTTTAATAGTTGGGAAGAGTACGGTGAAGCTGCTGCTACAGAACCTAAAAAAACTTTTAAAAAAATGTTTAAAATTTTAAAAGGTGAAAAATGTTTAAAAAGAGGAGCTCATGTGGGAGGAAATCATGGTGATGAATATATGCCTCAGTTTATAAATTTCTTTAAGAAAAATTTACTTTAGATGAAAAAGATGAAAAAAAACAACTTCAACATCGTTAAGATAGATAAAAACAAAAGTCTTTTTAATTACGAAAAAAAAATTCTAATCAAAGAATTAACTTTAGATTTGAAACTTGGTTATTATGATTTTGAAAAAGAAAAACCTCAAAAAGTAAAATTTAGCTTAGAAATTGATTATGAAGATAAAAAACCAACAAGTGATAAAGATATCAAATCTATTGTTAATTACGGACAAGTAGTAAAACTAATTAAAAAACTTACTAAGAATAAACATTATAATTTTTTAGAAACTCTTGCAGAGGATGTTTTTGATGTTTTATTTAAAGATAAACGTATTGGAAAAATAATGCTGCAGATAGAAAAATTAGAGATAATTAAAGAATGTGCCTCTGTTGGTATTCAAATTACCAAAAAAAGAAGTCATGAAAAGCTCTGAACTTGGAAAAGAAGTAATTAAAAAAGAACTTCCTCTAATTCCTAAAAGTCCGGGTGTTTATAGAATGCTTAACCATAAAGATGATATTCTTTATGTAGGAAAAGCAAAGAACCTTCCCAATAGATTAAAAAGTTATGTGTCTGAGAAAAACCACATCATTCGAACAGAAAGAATGTTATCTCAAACCTTTAAATTAGAGATCACAACTACAGCAAATGAAAGTGAAGCCTTACTTTTAGAGGCTAATTTAATCAAAAAACATAAGCCAAAATTTAATATTTTACTTAAAGATGACAAGTCTTTTCCATTTATATTTATTGGGCAAAAAGAACAATGGCCTAGAGTAATGAAGCATCGAGGTAAAAAAGAAAAAGAAGGGTTTTATTTTGGTCCATTC
>Ga0213869_10001852_pt1 | contig 15270 bp, 22 predicted proteins | sample PICome_10_FD_160083 | JGI IMG/M metagenome (GOLD analysis project Ga0213869, IMG submission 160083) | Coastal seawater microbial communities near Pivers Island, North Carolina, United States - PICO132 | ecosystem: Environmental > Aquatic > Marine > Coastal | place: USA: North Carolina...
TGGAATATCACATATGAATGTGAACAAAACCTAGATGACTTTGAAGGCTTTCCGCATTACTATACTAAAATGTGGCTAGAACAAGATGGCGATACGTTTATGGCATATGATATGAATCCACCGTTGTCATACTCTGCACCAGCACCAAGTTATGTAGATCAACTGCAAGCGGGCTACTACGATTGGCAACTAAACAACGAATATTTAGACGAAGCACTGTATCATGGAATTGGTTGAAGAATACACACGAGTAATTAAGATTGAAGAAGGTTACCCGTATGCTAAAACACTGTACCTGCCTACTGGCGAAATTGATGCAGTAGTAGATTGGTGCAAACAAGAACTATCACCAGGTTGGAAGTGGCAAATACTAACATCAAGTTCAACTGATACGCCAGGTGTGTATTCTTTCTTTTTCCTAGAAGATTGTGATTTTTTTGCTTTTTTATTAAAATATGGTTGACTTATTTGTTCTTTAGTCTATACTGTAATTAACAGTTAGAAAAAGGAGTAAATATGCTTAGAGCAGATTCAAAACTTTGGGTGCAAGTAAGCACAAAATACAATGGCTTTGCTTTTACACCAACCAAAGGATGGTTAACCAATGCCAACGCCAAAGCATCAGCAGAGCATAGTAGACACACTAACAAAGAAAAGTCCACTGTATCTCGAAACACTGAAACCGCAGTTGATGTATGTTAAACAACAGAACTATGGTGTACGTAAACTGTGGAAAAGATTAAGTGCAAAAAATAGGTTGACATCTACCTAAAAGATGTTATTATAAGTTAACTTCTAGAAAAGGTATTGTACCTAATCTAGTTTAATTGTTAAACAAACGGAGTAACTAAATGAATAAAAACACCACATTTCTCAAAAATATTATTTTCAAATACCTACCAGAAAATTTTCCGACTGCTACCAGTCAGAAACTAGCTCTACAATTTCCTCAGGCTTATAATGTCGAACACCTTACAGAAATTGCTTTAGCAAAAGTAGGCGGATACGATTTTGTCGATGCATCAGGATATGATTTTTCTGATTATTCAGATAGTAAAACCACAAGTGTCAACTATAACACTAAAGTAATTGAAATTATGAGTGTTGAAAACAAAATTGGTTCCTTACGTATCTGTTGTTATAATCTATTTAAAAATTGTGTAGATTATTTCTTTGTTCCAAAGGAAAACGTAAAAGAGGTTGCAGAAAGATGCTATGGAAAACAAAAGCATAAGCAACGTATAAAAGCACGTTACAACACTAAAAAAGATTCTTACACTAAATTAGAAAAATACCGTGTAAAAGATTTTACAACACTTGCAACATTAAGTTAGGAAAAAAAATGAGAGCTACAAGAGAAATACGTCTTTTAACAGACATTGTTGAAGAAACCAAATATATTCTAGCAACTGAACATAATTTTGGTGCAGACAAAATCCAAGCAATAAGAACAAGAATCAATGGTACAGGAAAACAGTTTGCCTTTGGAAGTTATATGTTTCCGATTACCAATCTAAGACTTGATTATACCGTACAACGTGATATTATTGTTAAACATGTCATCAAAATTATGACAAGATACAATCCACAACTTTGTGCTCCTGCTAGTGCAGTGATTGATGATCTTGAACAACTGGATACAGGCACTGCATTACCTAGTGTTTATGATGGCCAACATAGAATTGTTGCTACTGCCATCTTAGGTTACGACGAAGTGCCAGTAACAATAGTAGAAGATGATCGTCCGAGTTTTCCAAGTTATGCATTTGAAGAATGCAATACCAATGTAAAAGCATTAGAGCCAAAAGACTTTTATCGTAACAGGCTTACACGTTATTCACTTGGCGATACAAGTGCAGAGGTTGTACTAGCATACGTATGTGAACAGAAGTTTATTGCAAACAATGTTGATCTTGAAGACAAAGGCACACGTAATAGCAAAAACAAAGGAGACGGCAAGCATTTCTTTTCACACTTTAAATATGCAGACGAAGTTATGAAAGCAGATACCAGTGGTAAACTGCTTAATAACATACTAGAAGCCATTACTCAAGTTTATCCACACGATGAAGAAATATCACAGGATTTGTTTATTGGGTTGGCTGGAATACACATGTTAGACTATATGAATTCATTGCCGCAAGGTTGGATGATTGATGTACTTGAAAAGTGTGCAATGAGTTATCCAACAAGTAAAACTGTAACAGGTCGTAGTTTGTACAGTGAAAAAGGAAAGTTACAAAAGCAACATACCATGCCTGGACACGATTGGACCAAAGGCATCCTTGCTGACTTTGTACGTGAACTGTATATCTACAATGGCGGAACAATTAATCTTCCAAGTAAAAACGGAAGTCTAATGCAGTTGGATACTAATCAATCACCATATTTGTTTACAGAGGTATAAATGTTAAAAGAAAACTTAGACAGCTTTATACAACCTGTGTATCCAAAGACCAGAAGAAGTTTTGATACATATGACAGTCTTAAAAAACGTTGCACTGCAAAGATAACTGAACTTGCAGAAGAGTACAGAACCATTGAACACAATCTACAGGCACTGCGTGAAGTACGTAACGAGATAGACTACTATCTAAGACGTTATCACAACTATGCAATAAAAGAAAACATCGGAGCCCACTATGTTGAAGTGGGCTTGGAGGGCAATGGTATATTTGAACACATGATTCCTGCTAGTACAGTACGTGATTGTGTAATAGCAGGTAAGATAACTGTTGAACAAGCATTGAACGTGCCTACTTGCAGACTAAGCAAAGAGTCAGATAACTTGTTACGTGAAAAAGGATGGGCTAACAATACGCCAGATGCTTATAACTTTTGGTTACGTTACAGTTATTGTTTTGACAGTGTGTTTAAAACACATGATGGACATCCAGTAGATACTAAGATGAACTTGGATGATCATTATAGACTGTTTAAGTTTATTTAAGAGTACCTTTAGCTCTCATCTCTGCACGTATGTTGGTAGCACTAATTGATTCAACACTCTTGCCTAAGTCATGTTCTGTAAATGTGTAGCCAACGCCTCTACCATAACTTATGTCTACTATGTTTGGAACAGGTTGTATAATGTATTCAACACCACGTTTGAATCCTGCTTGTTCTAAACCAATTTCTATTTGTGCTTCGGCTTCTCTCTGTGAGAATGGATTATCATTTTGTACATTGGTTCTGCCTTGGCCAGCATCTCTACCAACAATGCCTCCTACGTCACGTACCATAATGCATACCTGTCCAGTTTCGGCTAAAGCACGTTTGAACAATTCAGTATGTCCGTCATGCCATGGTTGCCATCTACCCAGCATTTGTGTAGTGGGTTTCTGTGTATCAAACATTGTTGGTTGGCTTTCCATCTTTAGTTAATTGAAAATTAGTTACAACTTTCATCAGTTGCTCAGGTGTATCGTGAAACCATTTGTTTACATGATAATCATATGTAGTAGGTTTTTCAAACATTTGATTTGTATCTTCAAATATGCCTTCTGCTATAGTGTCCAGCCATACTGTATAGTCAGCATCAAATTCAATACGTGCTTGTGCAGTTGGACAAACAAAGTCTGCTATTGCAGTGCCGCCAGCCCGTACTATGCCATCACATATGTATCTCATACGTTGTGCTTGACGTATTCTACCCTCTGTGGTAAAGTCCCAATCATCGTATTGTTGTCTGACTTGATCAGCATTAACCCAATGGCCATTAATCAAGTTTGCAAAAGGTTCAGCTAGTGTACTTTTACCACTTCCTGGCAGGCCAAATATAAGGATTTTCATTGTATTACAGTTCTATCAATATCTAGTGTTAAATTAGATATATCACAATTCCAAAAGTTCTTGTGCCTAAATTCACATACATGAACTGTGTAGTCGTACCCAAGAAGTTCAAACGGTTCACTGACAACAATATTTTTACTGTCTATTACAAGTGTATCATTTGGTTCAGCAATTTCTGCAGGTTTTTGATGTACAATTGCATTGTTAGCACCTTCAACTACATTTACAATTGGTTGCCACCAATTTGTCTCATTTGGAATTATATCTGCATCTGGGTCGTATGTAAAATTTAAAACGGCAGTACATTCTCGTTTTATCCAGTCGGGCAATTGTTCGTAAGCAACAAATTCTGTTGGCCAGCTGGATCCTTTTAGTTGTTCATATATAGATCGGTTCCAATTTTTTGTTTCTATAAAATTGTTATGAGGATAAACGTAAAAGTCATTGCCTATCATACGCAATGCATCTCTTGGTTTCATACTTGCTGGACTTGCGATGTTATCAATGTCTGTGAGTTCAGACGCATATGGACGTATAATGTGTACACCAAATGTTTTTATAGTATCAATTAGGTTACAAAAATCTTCTTCAGTTTCTTCGGCTATTTTTTGCAAGTGTGTTCTGCGTTCTGCATCTTCTATTCTATCAAATGCCTGTGGCGGATAACAACGTCCAACAACACATATGTGCAGTGGTTCCAATGGTAAGTCGACTGAATACATTAAATTATAACTTTCTTAATAAAAAGGATGTCATCTTTTATATCATGGTATAAAGGATGTTGGGGAATTTTGGGTCTAGTACTCTGTTCAACATTGACTGGCCAGTGCCATCTTTTGTGCATTTGATTGCACATACTTTTGTCAATATCAAGACCTAATTTAGTTTTTATAATTGAATACAACCCGTCTAAGTTGTGTTCAAAAATTGCTTCAGCTGGAATGGACACAGTTCTTTCGTTAAAATATTTTTTAATAAAATGTGTTGTATAAATTAACCGTTGCTCATTGTAAAGATGTTGTCTAATTTTACTATTATGGTACATATATCTTTTGTATGCAAGTCCTGAAACAGGTGTTTCTATTACAACAATTACCTTGTTCAAAAATTTATCAGTTAATTTCATAAATTCTAAACGATTGTAACTATAAAAATGACCGCACAAGACATTTCTTGTTTCTGGTAAAGTTTCTACTATACTAGGATCCATATTATCAATTTTTGAATAATGGGCATTTGCATAAGCACGGCTCTGAGTCTTAGGTGTTGGGTGTTGATTATAGTCTTGCACAGTGGCTCTGCTGACAAAAGTATCACCAGTGCTTATGATATTAGCAAGATGGTTTCCACCTGCGCCTGGCGAGAATATAATGAATACGTTGTCTATGTTTTTCATATTGTAAATACACAATCTTTGTTTGAGTTTGCTAGTATTTCTCTAGTGCGTTCTGTTTTAAGTCCAGTCATTTGTAATACTGCTCTTGGATAACTACTTGCATTGGCAGTACAGTGTGGAACATTTTTCCAATCAAATACATGCACTTCTCCAGCACGCCATTTATCGTACATGCAGTTTCCGTACATATAAAAGTGTCCTGGTCGCCAATCATCTAACATAATAGTAATACGTACAACACGTTCAGGATCTGCTGGACAACGGTCCCACAGTTTGTCAATGTGCATGTTAAACATCTGTCCAGTCATTTGTACATGTGCTTGCCACTTTACCAAACTGATACCATCTGATGTTAGTTGAAAGTAATCCATCATCTTATATAATGTAGGATATTCTTTTTCCCAATCTGCAAAACTGTTTTTGTTAGTAAGTATTAATCCTTTTGGATCACCACCTGCTTGTTGTATATCGTATTCTTCCTGTGTTAGCATTTCAGGATCTTTTTTCTTTTGAGCAAAATGTTTACGTGTTGCCCAGTTTACAGGATGACATGATTTTACTAGTTTATCACGTTCTTGTTTCCAGTCGCCATCGAACCTGCCTATTACATCAAACCAATCACCTGGCTTGTCTTGCACTGTATCATCAAAATGATAGTCGCTATGAGCAACAGTCCAATCCCAACTACTAGCATAAGCATCAGGATCTTCTAAGGGTTTAGTCCAATTTACGTTTGCAAATTTCATATGTACATCCAAATTAACATAGGTACAATAATAAAAAACTGTGGCAGAAAGTTTAGTATAATTGCTCGTTCATTCCATTTATAGCCAACATAGATCCAACCACTAGCACCTATCATTTGTAGGATGCTATTCCACGGAGTTATGCCTGCAACGTGCAGTACCATTGCGAAGAGAATAATAATTGCACTTGTATATTTAACAAAGGTAATCATTAGGTATCATATTTTGACCAGTAAGCAGGTTTACGGCACAAACGTTTCCAAAGCCAACGTAACATTAGAACTTTGTGTCTTTCTCAACATGTGGCACACTGCCATCAATCATTGTGCCAATGTTGTTACGACGTTTGTCTAACCAACTGTGTTCTACATAGTGTACATACTTTGCATTTGGATCTTTGTTTAGTATGTAATGTAACTTTTCATTGGAATAGTCGACAGGAATATCTAATACCGAATCTAAACTTTTTACATATTGATGTCTGAACATATACAATAGTTCTACACTTAAAAATGTGTGTTTGTATTCTAGTAAGTCTTCTATCTTGTTTAGATAGTTGTGTAAACTTTCTACGCCACGTTTACGCAATTGGTTTTGTGCAGTGATGTTTTGATCTCTGCCAATTATACCAACTTGTAGATTGCCTTTGGTTTCTAATATTTTACATACCTCTGCATACTTTGGATATACAGTATGTCTAACATCGTCTTTGTCTTTGTCAACATAAGGACCACTTACACTTAGTACATAGTTCTCATGTTCAGTCCAATCATAGTCATGTATTGCTTCTGGATTGTTCCAAATGTTCTTATACGGAGCTGCATCATGATTTACCCAATACTCACGCAGTAGTTGATCCCACCCATGCACGTCTTTGTGCATGGATAAGACTTTAGAGAATACATGATTACCAGTGCCTTGTGGGCCACTTATCAGTAATATGTTGCTCATTTTGCTGCAACCATTTCTGGCTTGTAAATTGACTTTAGGCCAAATGCATCAGTGTTGAACTCTACAAGTGTTTTAAGTGCTTTTGGAGTTACTAACTTCATCAGTGTATCAACTTGTGCATTACCTGCATCACCTAGCATCCACTCATATTTTCCAACTTTCTTTTGAATCTTCTTAATTGATTCTGGATTAGTTGAAACTTTTTCTAAAGCGGCAATAAGTTTTGCTCTGTTTGGATTGCCTTTGTTTACCCATATTGCTTTTTGTAAACCATCACGAAAAGATTTTACAAGTTTGTATGCATCATACAGGTCACTGTTTGGCTTTGTTTTGTTAGCGGCATAAAACAATGTTTCCATTTGTATACCAGGATAGTTTGGATCATCTGCGTGTGAACCGTCTGGTTGTAGTATACCATGGTGAAACCATAACTGTGCTTGACCTTTGTCAATTACAGGTTGTACATGCTTTTTAAATGATGCAGGATTTTCTCTTGTACCATCTAGTTCTGCTCTTTTAAATGCTAAACGTCTTTCGTTACCCTTCATACCTTTAATCCAGTTTACAGTACGTTTAAAGCAGGCAACGTACTCTGATGTTGTAAGTCCATCGCCACATTTTAACAGTGTCATGGCTATACCTTCTGGTACTTTACCGCCACCACCTGAGAATGAAGTTGGCTTACCACCATATGGATTGTGATTTGCTTGAACTGCTGTAATAATATTCAAGTTCATTAGTCCAATTGAATCATAGTCAGCATAGTTGTAGTCTACTTTCTCTTGCAAAAAAGCAACACCATTACCACCATTTGATACCATTAAGGTTTTGTCATCAAATCTTAGATCATTGTGAAACTTGTTAAATCCAGGAATATCTCTAGCACCACGTATGTGCTTTAAAATAATCTTTTCATCCAAGTACTTTTCCATTTCAGTAGCAACTATCTGTGCCCATTGACTTGTTCCGCCACCTGGCTTCTGTGGAACAATCATTGTGTAATCAGCAACTGCTGTTGTACTAAATCCTAGTAGTACGGCTAGTGTTGTAAGTATTTTAAGCATAATCTATTCTACCCTTTCGCATTATACTGTATATTAAGATCCCTATGATACAAACCAATAGTCCCATAAAGATCGGTCTTGTGATTAGTGTTTCCACAGTGTAAAGTCCTGTGATCTGAAGTGTAAGTCCTTCGACTTTCTCGGCTAATATATAACCGATTAGCATTGCAGGGCGACTGAACATAAAGTGTCGCATTGCAAATCCTACGCAGGAAAATACGGCTAACATTGCCAAATCTTCCCAACCTCCTGTGTACTGCATTGAAGTAAAAATAATCAATCCCAGTAGTACAGGAAAATAATATTTGTATGGCACTGCGGCTAGTTTACTAATTGGTTTGATTAGAAACATACAAATCAGTGCAACAACAACTGTTGCTCCTAAAAAGCCAAATGTCATACTTGTGAATAATTCTTTATTGTCTCCGATATCTGGTGTACCCAATTCTATGCCTAAGTACATAAACAAGCTCATCAATATGGCCGCAAACTTTGCACCTGGTATACCAAATATCACTGTGGTAATCATTGATGTTGCCTTTTGTGCATTGTTAGCACCTTCTGGACCTATTACACCTTTTATGTTTCCGTTACCAAACTTTTCTTTTGGATTACTAGCAACTGCTTGACCATACGCCATCCAGTCTGCCATCTGTCCACCTAGTCCGGGTAGCAAGCCGATGAACGCACCGATAAAGCCACCACGCAGTGCAAGCCATCTATTCTCCCAACTTGCTTTTATGCCTGCCCACAATTCACCATCTCTGATTTCACCATCAGCAGTTGAATGTTTTAAAAACAATCCTCTTGTGAGTTCTGGTACTGCAAACAATCCAGCCGCAACATGCATAATTTGTATGCCATCTTCTAAGAAGAACCAGTATTGTGCTCCAAAGCGAGCGGCATTGTTATCTGGGTTGACTCCGACCATACCTACAAAAATACCAAACGCAATTGCAAGTATGGTACGGAACCAATAGCGGTTGCTTAAAAAACCAACTGTGGCGAGAGCTAGAACAGTGAATGCCCACAGTTCAGGCACACCTAATATGTAGATCAAATTGGTGTACCATGGCAACAATAAGAATACCAAGCAACCCCAAAGTATTCCATTTACTGTTGAAGTTGTTACGGCTGCACTAATTGCATAGCCTGCTCTGCCACGTTGTGCGAGGGGGAACCCGTCTACCATAGTAGCGGCCGCACTGTTGGCACCTGGTATACCTAAGAGTATAGCAGTAAAACTATCGCCAGTTGTTGATGCAGCCACAACGGCCATTAGAAATATCACACCCATGTACGGCTCACCAGCAAAGTAACTGATAAAACCAAATAGTGCAATCAAGCCTGTGCTTGCTCCAGCACTGGGTATAATGCCTATTATAAGTCCGTAAAATACTCCTGCGAGTAAGTATGCAATCATTTCAATCATAGCGAATCCACGGCCGTAATGGCAGTGCCTTTAGAAATTTCAGGGGGTATTAAAAGCGAACTCTTTTACATTCAGGCGTTGCTTTTAAGTGTCAAGTTACTTAGTGCGCCAAACAAAGTATAAACGATTTTTGTGACTGTCTGTTCTAATGTCAAGTATATCAACACCAAGTTGATCAGCACAGTTTACAATAAAGTTAGCGTCCCAAGGATAAAAACTAATCCAATTGGATTCATCTGGATCATGTGCTAAACCTGGATTGGCACGGAAGAACATTACTGCTCCTGGATTGCACAAATTCCTTGCATGCTCTAGTTCTGCAAAAATTTTATCTGTGCTTCCAAAGTTAATTGAACCTAGTGCCATTACAGCATCATACTTTTCTTCAGGATGATAGTCTAATAGTTTCACACATATATCAGCGGCATCGTTATATGGATCAATGCCAACTAGATTGTGTATCTTGCCTTTGAATTCGTGATATCCACAACCAATATCTAGTACCTTACGTGGGTTGAGTTTGTTAACTTCGTCTATCAGAGCAGGACCGCTATACTTGAATTTTTTAATATGTCCTTGCCACACATGCCTAAAATAATGGTCCAATACTAAATCATCAATCTTGTCTACCAATTCGCCTATGTTGTTATAACTAACATCTTCGACATCAACTGCAAAGGCTCCGCGAATTGCTTGACGCAATGTTTCTGGATTACGTAGTAGTTTTGGCGAAACATGTATCATGTTTTCTAGTTTGTTCAATATTTTATGATTCATTGTTTTTTCCTATATGTAGCGATAAAGATATCACTATGGGTGTGATGTTGTTTCCATTGTAACACGTGTTTCCGTCCAAAGTCAAGTATTAATTTGTTCTGTTTATCAATTTGTTCCCACATGCCTGTGGTATCACAGTAGAATTCGTAGTTAGGATAGGTAATGTTAAATCCGCCTGCTTCTAACCACCAGTCCATTGATGCTTCGTTGTTCCTATATACCAGTGTAATTGGAGAGTCAGGATACTGTTCTACTATTTGATCAAAGTAGTAGGGCCATTCATGCGACAGTAAAAGTTTTATCTGTTTGGTAGTATTTTTTGCAAACGGAGCACATAGATTTTCTTCTGATAAGTCGCAGTTGAACTCCATACCAGTACCAAAGTATGCTTCTTTGTGTCCTGAGAATCCGTGATGTCTATACTCTCTGTGTTCAGCTCTGTCGCTGGTATCATACTGAGGATCCAGTTTGATCTCTCGTGCGATTCCGCTCCATCTACTTCCTGGAACGCCTGTAAAAAATTCAAATTTCATTAACCAAAACACAGAAAAAGGTTGACATATACGTATAGTATGTTATTATATATGTATAGTTAGAAACAAGGAGATAATTTATGTACTCAAAAGAATTAGAATTAGCCTTAGAAGCAATGAGAAAAATTACAGATACTGCAGATATGCATGTATTAGCAAGTGAGTATAACAAGCATATTACTTTTTTAGGTAAGATGAAAGCAAAGAAGTTTTCAGTTGTTATAGGTGATACTATTGAGTGGACATATGGTGGTATTAAAAAGTTTGGTAAAGTTTACAAAGTAAATCCAAGAACTGTGTATGTGTATCAGAACACTGGTGCTTCAATTGGTAAGACACAGGTTAAGTTAGACAAGTCATTAATTACCGGAAAGTTGGCAGCATAATGGTACAGATTTGGGGAAGTATTTTAATGGTACTAAGTTTACTAGTGATTGCTGGTGTGCCCACTGATAATCTTGCTATCATGTGCCTTTTATTAGCATGTGGTATGATAGGTTTTGTACAAGGTTTTATAATGTTAAGGATGGAGAAATAAATGGTTACAACATTTTTAGGCGTTCCGCTAATGAAAATTGAAGACTGCACAATGAGAAACTTTTATTCAAGTTTAGAAGCACAGTCTTATATTCCTGCTATTTCTAAGTTGAGAAGTAAAATTAGATATGCATTTAGGGATAATTTAAATCAAATGACTACAGAAAATGTTAGGAGAAATCCTGGTATAGGTGTAAAACAAACCAAAGAAATTTTTGACTTAGCAGAAAAAATGGGCTATAAAGTTCTTAAATTAAAAACAGTTTATGTATAAGGAGAAGTAGTATGTGGAAAGCAGTATTAGTTGTGTGTTCAATTGGATCACCAGATAAATGCGAAACTTGGCAAGATATGATGGGTCCAAGTACAAGTTATGAAGCATGTGTAGAACGTGCATTGGAAATGAATGAAGATGCTTTCAAACATCTACAGTTTTACAAAGGTGAACGAGCTTGGAAAGGCAGGAGTTATCAGTGTAATAAACTTCCAGGCGGTATGCTTTAAATAAAGTATTACTGGAGAAGGAGATCCTATGAGAAGTATATTTAAATTTATTACTGGTATTGCAGTTGGCGGAATTATTTGCTATTTTGGAATGCCAGAAAAAATTGTAATAGAAAAACAAACAGAACGTGTTGAAGTTCCTGTCGAAAGAGTTGTAATAAAAGAAATAAAAATTCCTACTATTGTTGAAAAAACTGTGATAAAAGAGATTGAAGTACCTAAGGTCATCGAAAGGCCAGTAATTCAAACAATCAACACAACAAGGGTAATATATAAGCCTATTAAAGACAATGAGTTTGATGATATCAAACTGCTGGTTAAGCCACAAGAAGTTGAATGCCTTGCACTAAACATCTATAGAGAAGCAAACAATCAAAGTATAGCAGGACAAATTGCAGTGGGCAGAGTTGTGATGAATCGTGTGTTAGACCGACGTTACCCAGCAGATACCTGTGCAGTTATATTTGAAGGTCCTGTTATAGAAAGCTGGAAAACACGTCAACAAAAAGACTTGCCAGATGATCAACGTACATACTATCCACGACGTGATAGGTGTCAGTTCTCATGGTATTGTGATGGCAAGAAAGATGAAGTTATTAACAAAGAAAACAATCGTGCATGGCAGACTGCTGAAAATATTGCATATCAAATTCTAGCATTTGACAAATGGAAAGGTGTACTAGAAGGTGCAACACATTATCATGCAGATTATGTCAATCCTAAATGGAATAAAACAATGAAGAAAATTGTTACCATTGACACTCATATCTTTTACTTACGTAGTTAACCAAAATATCCAAATAGGTTAACAAATAGTTGACTTCTTCTAAATAGGTGTTATACTGTGTACATGTTGTTGGAAAGGCCGACAACAATTTAAACTAGATATACGGAGTAAATCTAAAATGAGAACTAACAGTAAACAAGGTGCAATCCTTGAAGCCCTACAATCAGGTGAAAGATTAACATCAGCTGATATTAAGTCAAAATTTGACGTATCAAATCCTGGTGCAGCTATCCAAGCAATTAAATTTGCTGGTTACCCAGTGTTCTTAAACACTGTAGGTAAAAAAGGTGCAAAAGTAAAGGTTTATACTATGGGCACAAAAGCACCTAGAGAAGTTATTGCCGCTGGTTACAGAGCTTTAGCAACAAGAACTGCTTAATTTTAGATCTTTTAAAGATCCCCAGAAAAGCTGCCTTAGGGTGGCTTTTCTTTTGAATAAAATAAATTCAGATAAGTATGCATATGAAGAACGTTTACATGGCACAAATGAGTCTAGAGTTGCCAGGTAGCAACTATTATTACTATCCCTACAGTGTAGGCGTGGTTTGGGCTTATGCAACTACACAACCTGGCATAGTTGAAAACTACAGTCTTGGTGGCTTGTACAGTGTAAAAGAACCAATTGAACAGTTAGTAGATAGAATGGTTGAGCCTGCAGTTGTAGGACTAAGCAGTTACGTATGGAACGTAGCATACAATGAAGCATTGGCCAAAGAAATAAAACGCCGCTATCCAGAATGCAAAATGATAATTGGTGGTGCTGAAACTCCAAACAAAAGCGAAAACTTTTTTGAAGATAAACCACATGTTGATTATCTGATACATCAAGAGGGAGAAATTTCTTTTACAGGTTTGTTACAGAGTTTTGTTGGTTTGAAAGATGAGGAAACTGTTCCTGGCATCAGTATAAATCGCAAAGGCAAAACATTGATGACTGGCCCAAGTCAACGTATAATGGATTTGTCAGAGGTACCTTCGCCTTACACAATGGGATTGTTTGATCACTTAGATGAGATGTATCCAGGAAAAATATGGAATGCTGTAATAGAAACCAATAGAGGTTGTCCATTTATGTGTACGTTTTGTGACTGGGGCGGAACAACATTTTCAAAAGTAAAGAAGTTTGGTTTAGAACGCATACAAGAAGAACTGGATTGGATGGGCGAAAACAAAATAGAAATGCTTACAAACACAGATGCTAACTTTGGTATATTTAAAGATCGTGACATGGAAATCACAGACATGCTGATCCGTACAAAAGAAAAGCACGGATTTCCTGTGTTGTTTGATACCAACTGGAGCAAGAATGCCACAGTGCAATTGGTAGACATGGCAGTGAAACTAATGGAATCAGACATGATGAGACGTTTTACTATGGCACTGCAAAGCACAAACCAAGATGTGCTTAAAAATATTAAACGTGTAAATCTAAAAGAAGAAGCAATGACCAAAGTTGCAGAAACTGCATTTGCAAACGACATGAGTGTCAACACTGAACTAATTATTGGATTGCCAGGAGAAACATGGGAGTCATGGACACAAGGCTTATGTGACTTGCTCAGCAGAGATATTATTGTTGAAGCATACCCTGTTACTATATTACAGAATTCAGAAATGAACAATCCTGGATACAAAGAAAGACATGGAATAACACAGGTTACACTTAAGAGTTATTTTTCAAATATAATAGACGAATATCAAGAAACACTTACTGGCACAAAAGATTTACCTGAAGAGCAGATGAAAAAACTATGGCTATGGACATGGTATACATCAATGATGGATGCTAACGGATTTACACAGATAGTCACTCGCTATCTAAACAAACGCCATGGCATGGCTTTTGAAAAGTTCTATGAAAGATTATTAGATTGGGGTCTTGAAACTGAAAATGCGGCTGCACACAAATGGCTAAAAAAATGGCAAGCCTACGGTGAAAAATTAGAATTTAATATGTTTCTTGCAGGATTAACCTATGCTCCTGTGCTGGAAGATTTAGGATTAAATCACAGAACACAAACATTCCAAGACATATTGACTGTGGCAAGAGAATTTGCACCAGATGATCCGCTCTTGCAAGACGTTATGATAATGCAAGAACGTCAACAAACAATATTTGCACATGATCCTACAACAGAAATAACCCTTGGTGCAAATGTATTTGAGTACAGTTTAGGAAAAGAATCACTTAAAATACAACCAACCCACTATACATTGTATAGAGCTTATCCTCCTAAAGGTACTGATCCAACTTGGGTTGTATGGATGAACAGTACACGTAAAAACAAAAAATGGCAAGCAAAAGTTTCATATGAAACAGAAAAAAAATTGGATCTTTTCTTAGAAAAAGGTTGACAAAGAAGCATTTTGTGTTAAGCTGTATATACAGTTAGAAACAAGGAGATGCTTATGCCACAGTTAATTAAAGTTTTTCAAATCGTTATAGACAAGCACCTAGCGGATCTTATCAACAAAGAAGGTTGGGATTGCCATGTTAAGGCTAAGAGTTATATCGAAAGTCGTAACGGTAAGCCAAGTATTGGTCTTGCAAATGGTTGTTACACTCATGTTGGTAACATTATTGCAGATGATATTGACCATGCATTTGAAGCAAGTGGAATGGCGCAGATGGATCGCATTCAAAAGGTTGCTCCTAAAATGATGACAGTTAGTGTTGGTGACATACTTGTTGCTGAAGATGGTGCATGGTTTTGTGATAGCATTGGTTGGAAAGAAGTTGACGAAGATCAG
>Ga0213869_10001856_pt1 | contig 15241 bp, 16 predicted proteins | sample PICome_10_FD_160083 | JGI IMG/M metagenome (GOLD analysis project Ga0213869, IMG submission 160083) | Coastal seawater microbial communities near Pivers Island, North Carolina, United States - PICO132 | ecosystem: Environmental > Aquatic > Marine > Coastal | place: USA: North Carolina...
ATTTAAGTATTGATGCTAAAAGATTAAATAAAAATTATTTTTTAAGTATTGGAAGACTGACAAAACAAAAAAATCATAAACTATTAATAGATTTATTTTTTCATTTAAAAAAAACAGGAAAAAATTTCTATCTATATATTTTAGGTGAAGGTGAAGAGGAAAAATTTTTAAAAGAAAAAATATTAAGATTAAATTTACAAGATAGAGTTTTTTTAATGGGTTTTAAAAAAAATGTATATCCATATATATTATCCGCTAGGGCTATTATTTCACCATCTCTGTGGGAAGACCCAGGAGCAGTAATGATAGAAGCAGCATTTTGTAATAAAATTATTTTATCAAGTGATTGTAAAAATGGACCAAAAGAGTTTTTAATGAACAGTGATGCAGGATATTTATTTGAAAATAATAATTTAGACTCATTAATTAATTCGTTTAATCAACTTACAGTAGATGCACCCGAAATAATTTATAAAAAAAAAATTCTTGCTAAAAAAAATTCCAAAAAATATTCAATTTTTCAACATTATTTAGATCTTAAAAAATTTTTAATTTGAAAAAAAATTTGATATTAAAGTGTCAATATTTATATATTTTTTCTTATTGATAAATTGAAAATATTTGTGTTGCTGAGATCTTCTAGTCCAATAATTTTTTGAAAACTTATTTGAATAAGTGCCATCTAAATTTAAATCATGAAAACTTTTATAAGTTAATCCATCACCAATAAAAGATATCGGTTTAATACTATCATAATAAATCGATACTAATGCATCAATAGCCATAAAATTCCAATCACTAGGATTGATAGTGGAAAAAAAATTATCTAATATTTTTTTATTTACCGTAATTGAACTAGTGCCTAATACTTTTGGCCAGCTATTAAATAATTTATTGAATACAATATTATTTTTATATGTTTTTTTTTTATCAAGTATGAATTTTTTTTGTGTTTTTTCATTAAATCCAGTCAAGTTATCTTGATTTAAAAAAAAATTATTTTGGGAAAAATTTTTTTTTAAAAAACTTAGTTTTGTAGTACTAAAAAAATCATCACCGTCTAATAAACATATAATATCGCCTGTAGCATATCTTAATGAATTTTTAATAGATAACATTTGATCCACACATGGAAAAGTAGAAAAACTATTTGTCTCAACAATTTTAATATTTACATTTTCTTTAGAATACTTTTTTATTATCTTCTTATCTGAAGTATCGCTGATTATGAGTTCATAATCTTCTTTATATTCTTGATTTAAGCAACTTTTTATACACCTGTCTATTAGTTCATATTGATTGTGAGTATTTATTAATATTGAAAAAAGCATGTCAATAATTTACCTAAATTTAAAAAATAATATATATATATTTAAACATTTCAAAATATTATTTTTATAATGCTAATTAACTTCACCTTCTATTTTATTTTTATACTTATTATATTTTTTATATGTAAGAAATTTAATTTTTTTTTAGATATAAAAGATCATAATCATAAAAAATTTGCATCAAATCAAAAAAATTATTTTGTGGGTGGGTTTTTTATAGCTCTTATTTTAATATATAATTTTGTTGAACAAAAAGATTATTTTTATGGATTATTTTTAATATCAATATTTATTGTAGGTTTATTTGCTGACTTTAAATTATTTAATAATCCAAAGTTAAGATTATTAGTTCAAATTTCACTCTTAGTATTTTTTGTTTATTTTTTAGATATTAAGATACCTAGTACAAGAATAGAAATTATAGATATTCTGTTTGAAAATGATTTTATTAATTACTCCTTTACAGTTTTTTGCTTAGCAATATTAATTAACGGCAGTAATTTTGTGGATGGGATTAACACTTTATTAATCAATTATTATATTATTGTTTTAGGTTTAATCTTATTTTTTTTAAAAGATGCAAACATAAATCAATATTTTACTATTAATTTGTTTTCATTGTTGATAATAATTTTACTGTTCAATGTATTTGGGCAAATAATTCTTGGTGATTCTGGTGCATATATTTTAGCATTATCTATAGGATTAATTTTAATCGAACTATCCAATGAAAATGATTTAATATCACCATATTTCATAATTTTATTAATTTGGTATCCTTGTTTTGAGCTTTTATTTTCAATGATTAGAAGACTTGTGTTTAACCTTTATTCTTACGAGCCAGACACAATGCATCTTCATCAAATGATATTAAAAATAATTAGTAATAATTTAAAATTAAAATCTGATAATGTTAATCATTTTTTAGTGGCATCTATTATTAACTTGTACAATCTATCTATATTAATCATTTCTTTAAATTATAATGACAAAACAAATATTATGTTAGCATTAATCGCTATAAATATTATTGTATATATTTCAATTTACCTTGTTTTGAAGAAAAAGCTAAAAGCACTCCAAAGTTAAGCCAAAATATAGTTGCTCCGTAAGTTGTAAAAAAACTTCCAGATGGAACTGGAGTAAAAATTGAAACAAAAATAAAGACAAGTGATGCTAATAGATAAGGATTCTTATTTTTTAAATAATTTTTATAACCAAAATAAATTGAGTAAAAGAATAAATATATAAAAACTAAATAACCAAAAATTCCTATATGGGACAGTATTTCTAAATGTAATTGATGTGGATGAGTTGAGCACCTTGAGTGATTCCAAGCAAATTCTTTATCAATATATTTATCTTTTCCACACTCAAAATAAAAATTTTTCAAACCAATTCCACTGATTGGATTTTGTTTAAAAATTTCATAAGCAGTTGAAAAATGTGCTCCATATGGAATTCCTTTTATATAATTATAAATTCCCTCTGTTTTAAGTGGATTATAAAATTGTGCTTTGTATCTATTTTTAAAATCAGTATTAAAATTAATTAAAATCAATGCACAAGAAATTATTATTCCTAAAAACATTATTTTATATCTTGTGATTATTTTTTCATAAAATGTTAAGAAAATAAATAAACCTAAAATAATTTTTATAGAGTTTGATCTTTCCCCAATAAGAATTGCAATTAGTGAGAAAAAGATGATTATAGAAAAACTTAGTAATTGATTTTTAAAAAATTGTATCGAAAAAACTAAAATTAGAAAATAAAAACCAAGATAATAATTTCCAATTTTAAGTTCATCTCCAAGAAAACCAGATAACCTTCCAGGCATATAAGATGAATTTCCTAATAGATTATGACCAAAAAAATATTCTATTAAAAGATCTGTCGATGTAATAAAAAAAATAAAAAACCAAATTAAAAGAATGATTTTGAAATATCTAAAATTATTAAGCTTAAAGTAGTAAGCGAGAGCATATGAAAAAAATATAAACCGAAGAAAACCAACGCTGCGTGAAAAGGAATTTTCAAAATAAATTGAGGTAAAAAGACTAATCAAAATAAAAAACCAAAATAAAATCAACAAAAGCATAATTTTATCTTTTATAATATTTTTTGGCTTTAATTTGATTTCACTTAAAAAAAGAAAAATTAATATAACTGTAAATAAATTTGTTAATAAAGATGAGAATAAAAAAAATAATGGAAAGCAAGAAATTATTATTATTGAATAAAAGTTATTGAGATTATTTTTTCTTAATTTATTTAATTCAGTAAACATCAGCACTAAAACTTTCTTTTAATTGAATTTGTGGATAATATTATAAGATAATAAAAAGACTTAAATAAAGGAAGTTTTTGATAAAAATAAAAAACCTTAAAAGCATCACATATTTTTTGAATAAAATTTGAAGACAAAGAGTTTTTTGTCTTGTACCAATTAACAAGCATTTCATTTAAAAAAAAAGCTTTATGTTTTTTTGTTATTTTTAACCAAGCTGCTAAATCTTCTTGAGTTTTTAAATTAGTAAATAATTCATTATTAATTATTTTTTTTTTTATCATTACAGTTGAGAGTCCAATTTCACAAGATTTCAACAAATCTTTATAGTCTAAATATTTAGAGTTGGTTATAACTTTAATGGATTTTTTTCTTAGAATTTTTCTATATCCACAAAAAATAAAATTATAATTATTTTTATTTAAAAAATTTAATTGTTTTTTTAATTTTTGAGGATGCCAAGTATCATCTGAGTCAATAAATGTAATTATATTTCCGTTGGAATTTTTAATTCCAACATTTCTGGATTTTCCAGCACCAATATTTTTTATATTTTTTATTATTTTGATTTTTTTATAATTTCTAATAAAATTTTTTATTTTATAATAATCATCAAGTGTCTCATCATCATATACGATTATGAGCTCGAATTTTTTATATGATTGATTGACAATCGATTTAATTGTTCTGTTGACAGAGTCAATCTTTTGATAATATGGCATTATAACTGAAATAAGTTGTTTTTTTTTTTTACGCATTGATAATTCTATTGTATATCATTCTTTAATTTTTTTTATGTATATAAAATTTTTATTAAAAATCTTATCATTTTTTGATTATTTTAAAAAAAAAGATGTAATTAATTTTTTTAAAAAAAATATTACAGGTGACATTATTAATTTAATTGATGTTGGGGCTCACCATGGAGAAACAATTAATCTTTTTAATACAAAGTTTAATATTCGTAACATTTATGCTTTTGAACCAAGTTATAAAAATTTTAAGGTTTTAGAAAAAAAAACTAAGAATATCAAAAATACCAATTTAAGAGTTTATAATCATGGCATAGGTGAAATTGAGGGACTATTTGATTTTAATGAGTCTGATGAGTCTCAATCTTCCACCCTAGTAAAAATTAATTACAATTCAAAATATTACAAAAGAAAAAAAAATCTATTACGATTTTTAAAAAAAAATGATTTATTTTTTAACACAAAAGTAAATATTAAAACTTTAAGTAATTTTTTTGAAGATCAAAAAATAGATAATGTGGAAATATTAAAGATTGATACTGAGGGTTATGATTTTAATGTTATAAAAAGTTTAGAAAAAAAACTAAGTTTGATTAATTATATTTATTTTGAGCATCATTTTCATAATATGTTGATAAAAGACTATACTTTTACTCAAGTTCATAATTTTTTAATAAATAATGGATTTAAAAAAGTGTTCAAAACTAAAATGTTTTATAGAAAAACTTTTGAATATATTTATAAGAACACGAAATATAAAATATAAATGAAAAATTTAACATTAATAATACCCACAAAAAATGAAGTAGAGTCTCTTCCAATTTTTCTTAAAGAATTAAAAAATTATAAGTGTAAAAAAATGATAGTTATGCAAAAAGAGGATATAGCTACTTTTGATAAAATTAAAAAGATTAAAAATATTCAAATAGTAAAACAAAAAAGAAATGGATACGGTAACGCTTTAATTGAGGGTATTAAAGCTACAAAAACAAAATATTGCTGCATAATTAATGCCGATGGCTCAATGAACCCAAAATATTTAAAGAAAATGTTAAAATTGTGTGAAAAAAAAGATTTAATTTTTACTTCAAGGTATCAAAAACCACATGGTGGCAGTGAAGACGACGATATAGTTACATCAGTTGGTAATTTTTTTTTTACACTATTTGGGAACTTGTTTTTTAAACTTAATATATCAGACATTTTATTTACTTATATTTTGGGCAAAACTAAATCATTTAAAAAGATGAAATTGTCAATGCATGATTTTAGAATATGTGTTGAGTTACCAATTAAAGCAAAAAGATTAAAATTAGAATATGAGTGTATACCTAGTTTTGAAAGAGTAAGAATAGGTGGAAAAAAAAAAGTAAATCCAATTAAAGATGGTTTCTTAATATTAACAGAAATGATAAGATTATTTTTTAAATGAAAAAAATAGCATTAATTTTTGGTATTACGGGTCAAGATGGATCTTATCTTGCGGAATTTCTATTAAAAAAAAATTATATTGTTCATGGGGTTAAGAGAAGATCATCATCAATAAATACTGGAAGAATTGACCATATTTATCAGGACCCACATGTAAAAAATAGAAAATTTATTTTACATTATGGCGATATTACAGACTCATTATCAGTGACTAGAATTATCAAACAAGTAAAACCAGATGAAATTTATAATCTTGCAGCTCAATCACATGTGGCAGTTTCATTTGAATCACCTGAATATACGGCCAATGCTGATGCTCTGGGAGTATTAAGAATTTTAGAGGCAATTAGGTTTAACAATTTCACTAAAAAAACGAAATTTTATCAGGCTGGAACTTCAGAACTTTATGGGAGAACAGAAAAAATTCCTCAGAATGAAAAAACTCCTTTCCATCCAGCTAGTCCCTATGGAGTTGCAAAACTATATGCGCACTGGATAACAATCAATTACAGAGAAGCATACGGAATGTTTGCAGTAAATGGAATATTATTCAATCATGAGAGTCCAAGACGAGGTGAAACTTTTGTTACTCAAAAAATTGTGCAAGGATTGTGCAATATTAAGAAAGGAAAACAAAAAACACTTTTTCTTGGTAATTTAAATGCAAAAAGAGATTGGGGACACGCAAGAGAATATGTGGAAGCAATGTGGTTAATGCTTCAGCAAAAAACTCCTGATGATTTTGTTATATCAACTGGGAAACAAGTTTCTGTTAAATATTTTGTTAATATGGTTGCTAAATTATTAGATATGAAAATCTCATGGAAAGGCAGAGGGATAAATGAAAAAGCTTACGACATAAATAAAGAAGTTATTGTAGCTTGTGATAAAGCTTACTACAGACCATTAGAAGTTAACACTTTATTAGGAGATTCGAAAAAAGCTTTTAATCAATTAAAATGGAAACCTAAGACTGATCTAAAGAAATTAATTGTAGAAATGATAAATAAGGAAATGAAGTAAAAGCTAGATAATAAAAAATTATTAAATCTTTTTAAATATAATTTATGAAAATTTTTGTTGCAGGACATAATGGCCTAGTGGGATCTTCCATTGTAAGAAAATTAAAAGCCAAGGGATATAAAAATATTTTAACAGTTGATAGAAGAAGACTAGATCTACTGGATCAAAAAGCAGTATTTAATTATTTAAAAAAAAACAAACCTAAAATCGTAATAATAGCAGCTGCTAAAGTTGGTGGCATTCATGCAAATAATGAATTTACAGCTGAATTCATATACGAAAATCTGCAAATCCAGAATAATCTAATTCATTCAAGCTATCTAAATAATATCAAAAATTTAACTTTTTTAGGATCTAGTTGTATTTACCCAAAATTTGCAAAACAACCTATCAAAGAAGAATATTTATTGAGCGATCATTTAGAAGAGAGCAATTCATCTTATGCTATTGCTAAAATAGCAGGTATTAAAATGTGTGAAGCTTACAACAGACAATATAAGACTAATTATAAATGTTTAATGCCAGCAAACACCTACGGTCCCAATGATAATTATGATTTGATGACATCACATTTTTTTCCAGCTTTAATTCATAAAGCTCACATATGCAAAATAAAAAATAAAAAAAGTATAGATGTTTGGGGCTCAGGAAAGGTTTATAGAGAGATGGTTTTTGTTGACGATTTAGCAGATGCATGTGTTTTTTTTATGAAAAAAAAAATTAAACACTCCCTAATAAACATAGGCCCAGGAAAAGACATGACTATTTTAAATTATGTTAAATTTATTTTAAAAAAATTAAATTTAAATATTAAAATTAATTTCATAAAATCAAAACCAGATGGAGTTCCTAGAAAATTGATGGATGTAAAAAGAGCAAAAAAATATGGATGGATAGCAAAAACGTCTTTAAGTGAAGGTTTTGATATTACATATAAAAGTTTTTTAAAAAAAAATAAATGAAAAATATAATTGTAGTTACTGGTGGTGCAGGTTTTGTTGCTACAAATCTAATTGAAATGTTTTTAAAAAAAACAAAATTAGAAATTATTAGTATTGATAATTACTCCTCAGGATATAGAAAAAATCATATTAAAGATAAAAGAATTAAGTATATAACGGCACATACAAAAAATATTTCAAAAAAATTATCTAGTGTAAAAAAAAAGATTCAATGCATTTTCCATTTTGGAGAGTTTGCAAGAATCTACCAAAGTTTTTTAAAACTTGAGGAGTGTATAGAATCAAATTCAATTGGAACACATGCAGTCTTTAATTTTTGTTTAGAAAATAATATAAAATTAATTTATTCTGCAACATCTGCTACGTTGGGTAATAAAGGTAATGATCAAAACTTGTCTCCATATGCTTTTTTAAAAGCTAAAAATTTAGAATTGTTGGAAAATTTGAAAAAGTGGTTTAATTTAAGATATGAAATAATTTATTTTTACAATGTTTATGGCCCAAAACAAATTAAGACGGGAGATATGGCAACAGTAATAGGGATATTTGAAGACCGTTATCAAAAGAACAAACCTCTAACAGTTGTAAGACCTGGGACACAGAGTAGAAGATTTACTCATATTTATGATACAGTTAAAATTTGTTATTTAGCCTGGAAAAAAAATAAATGCAGACATTACAGTATATCTCACAAGCAAAGTTGGAGTATTATTCAAGTAGCATCTCTATTTAATAGAAAAATTAAAATGCTTAAAGCACGTAAAGGTGAAAGATATGCTTCAGCACTTACAAGCATGAATCTATCAAATAAAGTTTATAAAGAATTTGGATCAATCAAATTGAAAGATTATATTAACGATTTCGTGAGAAAATCAGCAATTAAAAAGTAAATTTCTCTATTTACAATTTTTTGTAATTAGATATAAATTCTCCGCCGGTGATTATTGCGAAGGGGTAATACCCGATCCCATTCCGAACTCGGAAGTCAAGCCCTTCAGCGCCGATGGTACTTTGTCTTAAGGCACGGAAGAGTAGGACATTGCCGGCTATTAAAAAAAATTAAAACTATGAAGATAAAAAGCTCACTTAAATCGTTAAAAAAAAGAGACCTAAATTCTAAGTTAGTTAGAAGAAGAGGAAGGGTTTATATAATTAACAAAACCAATCCAAAATTTAAAGCAAGACAGAAGTAATTTTATGGATAATAAAGACCATAAAGATACTTGGAATAATTTTACCAAATTTGTGTTGTGGGGAACTGTCGCGGTAATAGTTGTATTAGTTTTAATGGCAATATTCTTATTGTAAGCTTCTCATATGAGAATTGCGTCAATTTTAGAAAATAGAAATTTAGAAAAGAGAATTGCGATTACTCCTGAGATTGCAAAAAAATATATAGCTCTAGGTTGCGAGTTATCTCTTTCTGAAAATTATGGTGAACATTTAGGTTTTAAGGACAAAGAATATAGAGAACTAGGTGTTAAGATATCTAAAGATGATAAAGAAATTATAAACAGTGCAGATGTTATCGTTCAGCTAGGTTTACTACCCAACGATAAAATTTCTTCAATAAAAGCAAATCAAACATTAATTGGTGTTTTTAATCCGTATGACAATAAGTCAAAAATTGATGATTTGGTAAAAGATAAAATTAATATTTTTTCATTAGAATTATTGCCCAGAATAACAAGGGCACAATCAATGGATATTCTTTCCTCACAAGCCAATCTTGCAGGATATAAAGCAGTCATAGAGTCGTTTGCAAGTTTTGAAAAAGCTATACCGATGATGATGACAGCAGCAGGAACAGTCCCAGCAGCAAAAGTTTTAGTTGTTGGTGCAGGGGTCGCCGGGTTGCAAGCAATAGCTACTGCAAAGAGAATGGGGGCAATCGTGTTTGCTACTGATGTTAGAATGGCATCTAAAGAACAAGTTGAAAGCTTAGGTGGTAAATTTTTAACAGTAGAGGGTTCTGAAAATCTTGAAACAGAAGGAGGATATGCAAAAGAAGCCTCTGATGATTTTAAAAAAAAACAAGAAGAACTATTAGGTGAAACTTTAAAGAAAATTGATATTGTAATTTGTACAGCTTTAATTCCTGGAAAAAAAGCACCATTAATAATTAAAGAGAACATGATTTCTAATATGCAGACAGGATCTGTTATTTATGATTTAGCAGCAGTTCAAGGTGGAAATACTGCTTTTACCGAAGTCGACAAGATTGTTAAAAAAGATGGAGTAAAAATCATGGGTGAAACAAATATTTTAAATAGACTGCCAATTTCTGCTTCAAGTTTGTATGCTAAAAATGTATTTAATTTTGTTGCAAATTTATATGATAAAGAGAATAAAAAAATTAATATTAATTTAGAAGATGAAATAATAGAAAAAACACTAATTAAATAAAATTATGGAAATAGATCCCTTTATATTTAGATTAAGTATTTTTATTCTTTCAATATTTATTGGATATTATGTTGTATGGAGTGTAACACCTTCTCTACATACACCATTAATGTCTGTAACTAATGCAATTTCATCAGTAATTATTGTGGGAGCGATCATTGCTGGACTTGCGGGAAATTATGAAAGCATTTTTAATACCTCAAGCATTTTTGGTTTTTTAGCAATATCACTGGCTGCAATAAATATTTTTGGAGGTTTTTTAGTTACCCAAAGAATGCTTGCGATGTATAAAAAAAAGAAGAAAGATAAATAATGATTTCAGCAAATTTATCAGCAATATTTTATCTAATTTCAGGTGTATTATTTATTTTGGCATTGAGAGGATTATCTTCTCCAGAAACATCTAGGCAGGGTAATTTTTTTGGTATCTTAGGTATGGTAATTGCAATAACAGTTACATTTTTATCAATTGGAAACTTTTCAAGTGGTTTCGTTTATGTTTTAATTTTTCTTTTAATAGGTGGTTTAGTTGGTGCATACATAGCTTATAAGATACCCATGACTGCTATGCCAGAACTTGTAGCTGGTTTTCATAGTCTCGTAGGTCTTGCTGCAGTATTTGTGGCGATATCAGCTTTTTTAAATCCACAAGCGTTTAACCTTGGTTCACCTGGAAATATTAAACTTGGAAGCTTAATTGAAATGTCAATTGGTGCAGCAGTTGGTGCAATAACTTTTTCAGGTTCAATAATTGCTTTTTTAAAACTTCAAGGAATAATGTCAGGCTCACCGATTATATTTAAAGGGCAACATCCAATTAATGCATTAATATTAATTTTAATAGTAGTTGTAACTTATCTTTTGTGCTCAACTCAATCTTCAAATTTATTTTGGGTTTTACTGGCAATTTCTTTTTTAATTGGTTTCTTATTAATCATTCCAATTGGAGGAGCAGATATGCCAGTTGTTATTTCAATGCTAAACTCTTACTCAGGGTGGGCAGCTGCAGGGATTGGTTTTACTCTAGAAAATACTGCATTAATAATTACTGGAGCATTAGTTGGATCTTCAGGTGCAATTCTTTCTTATATAATGTGTAAAGGTATGAACCGTTCATTCTTTAATGTCATTTTAGGTGGATTTGGTGCAACTGAACAGACTTCATCTTCTGGAAGTAAAGAACAAAAACCAGTCAAAAGTGGTAACGCAGAAGATGCAGCATTTTTAATGAAAAATGCATCATCAGTAATAATTGTTCCAGGATATGGAATGGCTGTAGCGCAAGCCCAACATGCATTAAGAGAAATGGTGGATACACTTAAGAAGAACGACATCAAAGTTTCATATGCTATTCACCCAGTAGCAGGAAGAATGCCAGGTCACATGAATGTATTATTGGCAGAAGCAAATGTACCTTATGATGAGGTTTTTGAATTAGAAGAAGTTAATAATGACTTTGCAAATGCAGATGTAGCTTTTGTAATAGGAGCAAACGACGTCACAAATCCAGTTGCAAAAACTGATCCACAAAGTCCAATTTATGGCATGCCTGTTTTAGACGTAGAAAAGTGCAAATCTGTTTTATTTGTAAAAAGAAGTTTATCTCCAGGCTATGCAGGTATTGATAATGATTTATTCTATAGAGAAAATACATTAATGTTATTTGCAGATGCAAAAAAAATGACCGAGGATATAACAAAAAATCTATAAAAAATTATGAATACAAAGATTTTTTGTGATATTGCTGAATTAAATCTGATTAAAAAATTTAATAAAAAAAAAATAGTTAAAGGTTTTACAACCAACCCAAGTTTAATGAGAAAAGCTGGAGCAAAGGATTACAAATCTTATTCAAAAAAGATTTTAAAAATTTGTAACAATAAACCTGTATCACTTGAAGTATTTGCAGATGAATACAGTCAAATGAAAAAGCAAGCTCTTCAAATAGATACTTGGGGAAAAAATGTTTATGTAAAAATTCCTGTAGTAAATTCTAAAAGTCAATTTATGGGAAAGATAATTAAAGAGCTTAATGGTAAAAATATTAAATTAAACATTACTGCTATATACTCAGCCAAACAAACAGAGAAAGTCCTTAAATTATTAAACAAAAAAACTAAAGTAATAATCTCTATATTTGCAGGTAGAGCAGGCGATTCTGGAAAAGATCCTCTACCTGAGGTTAAGAAAAGCATATCAATGGCAAAAAGATTTAAAAATGTGAAAATCCTTTGGGCAAGTGTTAGAGAGCCATATAACTACTTACAAGCCAAACAACTTGGCTGTCACATAATTACTATTCCTCCAAATATCATTGAAAAAATTGAAAACTTTGGAAAGACATTTGAGCAATTAACTAAAGAAACAGTTAAAGCTTTTTTACTTGATAGTAAAAAATCAAAGTTTAAAATTTAATTAATTAGAGCAAACACTATATGAATATATTTAGACCATCGTTGACATTTTTATTTTTAAAACATGCCTTTTTTTCTTTTAGAGAAGGAAAATCACCAATGAGAATTTTGCATAATTTTTTTCTAAAGGATTTAAATATTAAAGGAGCAACTCTAGATTTAGGATCTGGGAAAAATGCAAGTTACATGAAATTTATGAAAAATGAAGAGTCTTCAATTAAGACTGTAGATTTTTTTAATGATTCTGAGATAAAAATAGACTTGGAAAAAGAATTGAATTTAGAAAAAAATAAATATGATACAATAATTTTATTTAATACACTTGAGCATATTTATAACTATAAATTTCTACTATCTGGAATTAATAAAATTTTAAAAGAAAAGGGTAAATTTGAAATATTTGTTCCATTCTTAATTGGCTATCATCCTGATCCAAATGATTTTTTTAGACCAACTCATAAATATCTTAAAGATATTTTAAATGAGTGTGGATTTGATGGAGAAGTTTATTTAATTGGTGCTGGGCCATTCATTACTAGTTACAATATGATCTTTAGATATTTAAAATTCTCAATATTAAAATTATTTTTTTTATTTTTTTTATTGCTTTAGATAAATTACTAAGTTTCTTCTCAAAAGATTGGCTAACTTACTACTGTGGAACACATGTTTCTGCATATAAAAAATAAAGGTAAATATTTTTATTGATAGTAAAAAAACAAAGCTTAAGATCTGGGTTTTAATTATTTGTTACCTGAACTATGATAAACGCAACTGTCGGGATATTAACTTTAAATAGTGCAAAAAGCATTTTTAAATGCCTAAATAATTTAAAATATTTTAAAGAAATAATCATTTTAGATGGTGGAAGTGTTGACTCAACTTTAGAAATTGCAAAAAAATTTAAATGTAGAATATTAAAACAAAAAAAAATTTTTAAATTTACAAATAAAAGCATAAAAAATTTTTCTCTGGCTAGAAATTTTATTTTAGAAAAAGCAAAACATGATTTAGTATTAATGCTGGACTCGGATGAAATACTTCATAGTGGTTACTTTAAAAAAATAGATTTTTTGTCAAAATCTATGATTATGAAAAAAAAATACTATTCTTTTTTAATTCCTAGAGTTCCTTATTTGGAGAATTCTGTTTACAAAAAAACAAATTTATATCCAAACTTTCAACCAAGGCTTATATACAAATCAAATATTAAGTCTTATATAAAAAATGTACATGAAAAACCAATTCCAATTAATAATGAATTAAAACAACTTAAAATAAAAAATCTTTATATTACTTTTTTAGCGGAATTAACAAATGCACAAATTAAAAGAAAACTTGATTATTATACTTTAATTGAAAAAAAAATGATCTCAAAAAAATCTATTAGATCAATATACTATATATTAAATGGTTTGTTTATACTTTTCAGGATGTTTATAAAAATTTTAATTTATAGAAAATCAAATAAAAAAATAATTATTTTTGAAAAAAAGAGTATTACATCAAGAATGTTAAGGCTGTGTTTATTACTTATATATAAATTTAATATTTTTAAAAAAATTTAATTTTAATGAATGATAATTTTTATAAAAAAAATTTTGGGCTTATAGTTTTTTTTATATTTTATTTGAGTTTAATCTTTGGTTTTTATATTGATGAAAATCTCAATTATGGTGCAATCCCAGATTGGAAATATACAGATCTTCCTGTTATAAATGATCTATCTTTGAATATTAAAAAAACTCTTTTAAACTATGAGAGTTATGGTCATAGGCACTCCCCAGTTTATCTTATTTTTTTGAGTTTATTTAAAAAGATTGGTATTTCAATAGATGGCATAAGGTTATTGCACCTTAATTTATCACTTTTATTAATTTATTTTTTTTACAAATGCTTGGTATTAAAATTTTCTAAAATAGAAAAAAATATTTTATTGTTACTCTCTTTATCAGTATTTCTATCTCCAACCTTTAGGTCTTTAGCAATATGGCCAAGTTCAAGATTGATTGGCTTAATATTTTTTTTAATTTCTGTATACGAATTTTTAAAATTTGTAAAAACACAAAAAAAAATAAATATGTGGAAAAATATAACTTTTCTAATTGTGGCATCTTATGTAAGCCCAAATTTTTCAGTATTTATAATTTTTTTTCTGTATCATTATCTTGAAAAAGTAAATTTTAAAAATTTAACATATTTGTTATTTTTTTGTTTAATTAGCGCGTTGCCAGCGTTTTACTATATTTTTATTTTAGAAGTTAATTTTTTGTTTGCAGGAACTCCAGGCAAAGACCTAGGGTCCTCGGTGAGTTTAGGTTTTAATTTTTCAGATAAAGTTTTAATTATTAGCAGTATATTATTTTTCCATTTGATACCACTTTTGTTAAATAGAGAATTTATTTTGAATTTTACAAAACTACCAAAAAATGAATTTTTAATTATTTCAATATTTTTTATTATAAATTTATTTTTTTTTGATTATTCAATTAATTATACTGGTGGAGGAATTTTTTTTCAATTATCAAATTTCTTTTTTAATAATAATTATTTTTTTTACTTTATAAGTTTTGTCTCATTAATGTTACTCATAAATCTATCAAAAAATAATATAAATAATTTTTTAATTTTC
>Ga0213869_10001857_pt1 | contig 15240 bp, 14 predicted proteins | sample PICome_10_FD_160083 | JGI IMG/M metagenome (GOLD analysis project Ga0213869, IMG submission 160083) | Coastal seawater microbial communities near Pivers Island, North Carolina, United States - PICO132 | ecosystem: Environmental > Aquatic > Marine > Coastal | place: USA: North Carolina...
AAAAAAAACTAAAGCCATAGTTCCTGTTCATTTTACTGGCTACATGACCAATATGCCAAAATTAATGAAAATCTCTAAAAAATATAATTTACCAATTGTAGAAGATGCTTGCCAATCAATACTTGCAAATATTAAAAATAAAAATGCTGGTACTTGGGGAGATTTTGGAGCTTTTTCTCTACACCCTCTAAAAAATATTAATGTATGGTCAGATGGTGGAATTATAACCACTAGTAATTTAAAACACTATAAAAAGCTGAAACTTTTAAGAAATCATGGTTTGATAGATAGAGATACAGTTAAAATATGTGGATATAATTCACGTTTAGATACTTTTCAGGCAGTTGTAGGAAGCTGGTTGTTGCCTAAAGCAAAACAGATTGCAGAAACAAGAATTAAGAACGCAGCATTTTATGATAAGAGTTTTTCATTAATTAATGAAATTACAATTCCACCAAGACCAAAAGATTTTAAATTAGTTTATCATTTATATATAATATTTGCTGAAAAAAGAGACGAGTTATTAAAGTATTGTCAAAAAAAAGGAATTGAAGCAAAAGTACACTATCCCAAACCAATGTATCTTCAAGAAAGTGTTAAAAATTTAAAGCATAAGAGAGGAGACTTTCCAATCACAGATTCTCACACAAAAAAAATTATTACCTTTCCTTGTGATCAGCACTTGTCATTGAAACAAATGAATTATGTAACAACTTGTGTTAAAAATTTTTATAAAAATTAATGAAATCAGCAATATTAATTGAAAGTAAAAAGCCACTAATTGTTGCAGATATAAGTCTCCCAAAAAATCTGTCCTATGGCCAAGTATTAGTTAAAGTAAGTTATAGCGGTATATGTGGTGCTCAAATAAATGAAATTGATGCTATTAAAGGTGCAGACAAGTTTTTACCGCATCTACTTGGTCACGAAGCATCTGGTATAGTTGAAAAAATTGGAGATGGTGTAACTACAGTAAAAGTAGGGGATCATGTAGTTTTACATTGGAGAGTAAGTTCTGGCATTCAAAGTGCTACCCCTACATACTCGTGGAAAGGTAAAAAAGTTAATGCAGGATGGGTTGCAACATTTAATGAAAAAGCAGTTGTTTCAGAAAACAGATTAACTGTAATACCAAAAGAATTTGATTTAAAAAAAGCAGCATTATTTGGGTGTGCCGTAACCTCAGGATTTGGAGCTGTAAATAATGACGCAAATGTAAAAATAGGTCAGGCAGTTTTAATTTTTGGAATTGGAGGTATGGGCTTAAGCATTGCTCAAGCAGCCTCATTAGCATCTGCATACCCGATTATTGGAGTAGATATCCATCAAGATAAAATTGAAAACGGAAAAAAATTTGGTATTACACATGGCATTAATTCAAAAAAAATGAATATAAAAGAGGAGATTGAAAAAATAGTAGGAACAAAAGGAGTTGAAATCATTTTTGAAACTACTGGTAATTATAAAGTAATGGAACAGGCATATGAGCTAACCCCAAATGATGGTAAAACTATTTTTGTTGGTGTTCCAGATGATAAAATTTCAATATATTCCTTACCACTAGCTTTTAATAAAATTTTAAAAGCCTCTCATGGAGGAGACTCAGTTCCAGATAAAGATATCCCTAGATACATTCGGTTGATTGAAAATAAAAAGATGAGTTTAGAGGGATTTATAACTCACGAATTTAATTTGGATGATATAAATAAAGCAATTGATTTATTTCGCACTGGAAAAGCTGGACGAATAATTATAAAAACTTAATAAAAGGTAAAATAATGGGAAAACATTTTGATATAGGATATTTCAAAAAACCAATTAAAGTAAGAGCTAAGGTTGCAAAAGAAAGAACAGTAATTAATAAAATGCATGCTTGGGAGCTAGGTAAAGAATACTATGATGGTAGCAGACTTAATGGATATGGTGGCTTTAAGTATGATGGTAGGTGGTTAAAACTACTTCCAAAAATAATCAAAAAATATAAATTAACTAGTAAATCAAGAGTCTTAGATCTTGGTTGTAAAAAAGGTTTTTTATTAAAAGATCTTAATATTTTGCTACCAGGAATAAAATCTTATGGAATTGAAAATCATTCCTATGCATTGAAACATTCGGTTAAATGTAAAAGTAAACTAATAAGATCAGAATATACCAAGTTACCATTTAAAGATAAATCCTTAGATTTTGTAATAGCGTTTAACTCTTTATATATGCAAAATTTAGGTGATGTAATTAAATCACTTAAAGAAATTGAGCGTGTATCAAAAAATAGTTACATTGTATTAGCCTCTGGTGAGAATGACGAAGAAAGAAATAAATTTTATAAGTGGACACTTATAGGCACAAGTATTCTTTTAAAAAGAGAATGGAGACATTTGTTCAAAAAGATAAAATTTAAAGGTGATTATTATTTTTCTTCAGCAAAATCTTTAGGTGTTTGATTTAGATTATAAATAAATATATATTTTTATAAAATTTATGAGATTAGCAGACTTTGTAATAAAATTTTTAGAAGAAAAAAAAATTGACACTGCATTTACGGTAAGTGGTGGTGGATCTATTTATTTATGTGATGCTTTGCACAAGTCTAAAAAAATAAAATATGTGTCCTGTCATCATGAGCAAGCAGTTTCATTTGCTGCAGAAAGTTACTCTAGAGTTAAAAATAAACCAGGAGCAGCAATAATTACAACTGGGCCAGGAGGAACTAATTGTACAACAGGAGTAGCATGCTGCTGGATAGACTCAGTTCCCACAATTTTTATTTCAGGACAAGTATATTTAAATCAAACTATTGGTAAATCTGGATTAAGACAAATTGGTGTTCAAGAATTTGATATAGTCAGTATGGTAAAATCAAGCACAAAATATGCAGTTATTGTAAAAGATCCCAATGAAATCAAATACCATCTAGAAAAAGCATATTATCTTTCTTTAGAAGGTAGACCAGGACCAGTTTGGCTAGATATACCTGCTAACATTCAAAATGCTGAAATAGATACTAAAAAATTAAAAGGTTTTAAAGCTAAAAAAAAGAGTAAAAAAGATATTAGTTTAGATAAGAGTATAGAAAAGGTAGCTAAATTAATAATTAAAAATGATAGACCAGTATTACATTTGGGCCAAGGTGTAAAAATTGCAGATGCTGAAGTATACTTAAGAAAAATAATAGATAAATATAGAATTCCATTTGCTTTGACTTGGAATGCTTCAGATTTAATTGAGTCTAATCATCCTTTTTATATTGGTAGACCGGGAGCATTTGCGGAGAGAGGAACTAACTTCATAATTCAAAATTGCAATTTACATATTTCTTTAGGAACTAGATTACCATTTATGGTTACAGGATATAATGCAAAAGATTTTGCAAGAAAAGCAACAAAAGTCATGGTTGATATAGATAAAATAGAGCTTAATAAAAGTCGCGTAAATATAAGTGAAAAAATTTGTTGTGATGCTAAATATTTTTTAAAAACTTTATTAAAATACCTTCCAAATAAATTAAATTTTTCAGCAGATAGATTTGCATGGATTAAATATTGTAAAAATGTAAGAAAAAAATACCCCATAGTATTGGATAAGTTTAAAGCACAAAAAAAATCCTTAAATTCGTATGTGTTCATTGATACCTTATCTGATATATTGAAGAAAGATGACACGATTGTTACTGATATGGGATTGTCATTTGTTGGTACACACCAAGCTTTTAAAATAAAAAAAGGACAAAAATTATTTACTAATTCAGGACATGCTCCAATGGGGTGGGGTTTACCGGCTGCTATTGGGGCTTGCTATGCATCCAAGAAGAAGCAGATTATATGCATAACAGGCGAGGGGGGCTTGCAAATGAATATTCAGGAATTTGCAACAATCATGCATAATAAACTACCTATTAAAACTTTTATTTATAATAATGGTGGTTATTTAACAATAAAGCAGACTCAGCAATTAGGGTTTGATGGAAGAATAATGGGGTCTAACTCTAAAACTGGACTATCATTTCCAAACTATAAAAAAATAGCTGAATCACACAATATCAGATATATAAAGATTTCTAATAACAAAAATTTAAGTTCAAAAATTAAAAAAGCCTTAGGCGACAACAAACCAGTAATTTGTGAATTAATGATAGATCACAATCAAGAACAGATGCCAAAAGCAATAAATAAAAGGATGCCAGATGGAAGTTCAATAGCAACCACATATGAGGATATGTACCCTTTTTTATCCCCCAAAGAAATCAAAGAAAACATGTTATAAAAAAAATGAATAAGGCAATTATTATTTCAGGTAGCTTAGCACAAGATCATGAGTTTATATATCCATATTATAGATTGTTAGAAGCAAATTTTGATATTGATGTATGTATGTTGGAAGGAACATTTGTAAAGGGTTTTTTAGGAACAACATTACCACCAAACAAAGAACAAAAAATAAAACTTATAGATGATCTAAAAATAGATGAATATAAGGTTTTAGTATTACCAGGTGGAGTTAAAGCAATGGAAAAAGTTAGACAGGAAAAAAAAATTATAGACTTTATAACTGAATTTAATAATAAAAAAAAAACTATTGCATGCATATGTAGTGGCGCCCAATTGCTTATCTCTGCAAAGGTTGTAAAAAATAGAAAAATTGCAGGTTATTATAGTATGAAAGATGATTTAATTAATGCTGGAGCAATTTATACTGATGAACCTGCTGTTATAGATGGCAATATTATTACCACTGCTCATTATAAAGATATGGGTCCTTGGATGAGAGAAGTCATAAAGAAAGTTAGTGAATAAATTTACAAAATGAAAATACCATATGTAAATTTAAGCCTTCAATGGAAAAAAGAAAAAAAAGATCTACTTAATTTAATTGATAAAGCACTTGAAAATGAACAATGGGTGGGTGGTAAAAATATAGATTTATTTGAAAAAAAAATTGCAAAATTTTGTAACACCAAATATGCAGTAGCTTTAAACAGTGGCACTGACGCTTTAACATTAAGTTTATATTTATTAGGAGTGCGCAGAGGTGATGAGGTAATTACTGTTCCAAACTCTTTTATAGCCTCTACTGCTGTTATTATTCACCTAGGAGCTAAACCAGTTTTTGTTGATGTGTTAGCAGATCAAAATATGGATCCTACAAAATTAGAGAGAGCTATAACAAAAAAGACCAAGGCTATAATGCCAGTCCATTTAACAGGCAGAATATCAGAAATGAATGAAATTAATAAGATTGCAAAAAAATACAACCTACCAGTTATTGAAGATGCGGCTCAAAGTATAGGCTCTAAATATCATGATAAACCTTGTGGTTCTTTAGGTGATATAGGTTGCTTCTCAGCACACCCATTAAAAAACTTAAATGCAATGGGAGATTCTGGGTATCTTACTACAAATAATAAGATGGTTTTTGAAAAAGCAATCGAATTAAGAAGTCACGGCATGGTAAACAGAAATAAAGTAAAAAATTTTGGATATGTGTCACGAATGGACAACCTTCAGGCTTGTGTATTAAATTATAGGTTAAGTAATTTAAAAGATGTTATTAAAAAGAGAAGAGAAAATTATAAAATTTATTGCAATTATTTAAATAAAGAAAAAATCTTTATTCCAGATGAAAAAAATTACCAGTTTAATAGCTATCATACATTTGTGATACAAGTTAAAAAAAGAAATCAATTAAAAAAATTTCTAGAAGAAAATGGAATATCAACAGCAATTCATTACCCCATTCCAATACACATGCAACCTGCTGCTAAATTTTTAAAATATAATATTGGAGATTTTAAGAACACTGAGAAACAAGCAAAAGAAATTTTAACATTACCAATAAATCAATTTTTGAAAAAAAATGAAATAAAATTTATATCTGATAAAATTAATTTTTTTTGTTCTAAATATATTTAGCTATTAAAATGCAAGTATGATTAAGAAATTTTCACCATTTACTTTTACATATTCAAAGAACTTTTTAAATATATTTATACTAAGATCTATAAGAAAAATTTTAAATTTAAGTATTAGTATAATTTTTAAATTTTTTAGATATAAAATTTTAACATCTCCTTTAGAAGCAATTGGTCATCAATGTTGGGATTTAGAATGTATAAATATTGATAATGAGTTTAATGAAAAAAAACATATTATTTTAATTCCAAGACATGAAAAATTCTTAGGGAATAAATATTTTTTTGACAATTTTCAAAAAGAAAGACTGATTAAAAAGCACTCATTGAAATTTATTAATTCTAAAATATTTTGTGTAATTCTATACTTTCAAAGATATTTCAAAAATATTACATTAAATACAGATCATTTCATGGCAAACGATCATGCAACATCTTTTAAATTAATTAAAGATCATTTTACAAAATATCATACTAATGAAAAGCTACATGAAGATGGAAAGAAACTAATCAAAAAATATAATTTAGAATTAGGCAAAAAATTTATTTTATTGCATGCCAGAGATGCTTCTTTTAAACCTTTCGATAATGAAAGGTATCGAGATACAGATATAGATACTTTTTCAAATTTAATTGATTACTTGATTGAAAAAAAATATCAAATAGTAAGACTTGGGAATAAAGGTATGAAAAAGTCTAAATTTAATAATAAAATTATTGATTTAACTCAATTAGAAATATTACCAGCAGACAAAGAAATATTAGATGTCTATTTAGCGGCATATTGTGATTATATGGTTGGAACCTGTTCTGGCTTAGGTTGTTTAGCAGCCATGTTTGGTAAAAAAATTTTATCAACAAATATGGCCCCCCATTCATTTTCTTTGAGTATTAATTCTGGCTTATCGATACCTAAAATTTATAAATTTAATGAAGATAGTAAAATTTTAAAATTTGAAGAAGTTGTTTCATTAAATTTGCATAACTTAAGACATGATGATTATTACAAATCTAATAGTTTACATTTAATAGACAATTCTCCAGATGAAATAGTCGAAGCTTTTAAAGATCTAGAAGTTATTGATAATAATATCAAAGAAAATGAATTACAAAAAAAGTTTAGAGAAACTTTAAATAAAAATAATATCATTAGCCATAGCTTCGACTCCAGTTCATCTATAGCACCATCTTTTATTAAAAAATATATTGAATTGTTATAAAATGATTAATTAATATTTTACTTAAAATTTATCTAAGCAATTATTTTATTCTTTATATAATTTACCTTTATTTAATTTATAAATCGTTTGACAATGCTTCAAGACCTCTTCCTGATGGGAAACAATTATTATTGCAGGTTTTTCATTAAAAGAAATTATGTCATTGAAAATTTGACTTTCAGTTTTTTTATCTAGTGAATTGGTAGCCTCATCAAATATTATTAAATTAGGATTAAAATAGATTGATCTTGCTAGAGAAAGCCTTTGTTTTTGACCACCAGATAATCTTTTTCCATTTTCACCAATTTTAAATTTTTTTCCTCTATCATCAATTATTTCTTGTAATCTAGATCTTATTAAAGCTTTCTTTAATTTTTTTTCATTTATTAATTGATCTTCAATACCAATAGTTATATTTTCCCTAATAGTGGCATCTAGTAAGTAAAAGTCTTGTGGAATATAGCCTATTATCTTTCTTAAATTATTATTTTCAAAATTTTCTAATTTATGACCATCAAAATATATATTCCCGTGAGTTGGTTTAATTAAACCTAGAATAATATTTAAAAGAGTTGTCTTTCCAGATCCAGAGGAGCCTTTTATTCCTATAATTTCTCCTTTATTAATTTTGAAATTAACTTTATCCAGAATTAATTTTTCCGTTCCTTTGTACTTGAAAGTTAAGCTATTTACTTTTAAAAAATTATCACAGGTTAATGTTTGTTGTTTTTTCTTGAACGTTTTTTTGTTTAGAGATTTGATAGTATTCTCAAGTTCATTTAGAGATTCTGAGGTATACTTAATTCTACTAAGATTGAAATATAGCTGATGCAATGAGGGTAGAAGTTTATATGCTGCAAATCCAAAAAGAGACAAGGTTGGTAAAATATCGTTAATATTTAAATTATTAAATCTATAATTATAAATCAAAAAAAATGAAATTAATAAAATTAATATAATTTCAATTAGATACCTTGGTATTGTAGCAAGAATTAATGTAACAGCCTGACTAATAGAATAATTAATTCCAGGTTTTTCAAATTTTTTAATAAAAAAATCTTCTATTTTTAAAAATTTTACTTCTCTTATTAACTGAAAACAATCTTTGATGATTTTAAATCTATCCAAATTAGAGGATAATCTTAGTTCACTAAAATCATGTATTTTCCTCTTAAAAATAAAATAAAATATAATAAAACAAATAGATATTATAAATATCGCAATAAAGGATATCTGTGTTTCATAATAGAGTAAAAAAATAATAATTAACAAACTCAATATTAAGTGAGAAATAAATTGAACAGCAGGTAAAAGAGAGCTATGTACAACTTCATGAACTTCAGAGAGTATATTTCTGCTTATATGAGAAGAGTTTTGATTTAAAAAAAAAGTGTAGTTTTTTTGCAAATAACTTTTGAGTAATTTTTTTGAAATAAAATATTCTCTCATTAATATAAATTTCCAACTAAAGTACATTACAATTGATTTAAAAATCAATGAGACAGTAAACAATAGAATAAATAAGAGCGCAAAAAGTTGAGTTTTATCTTGATCAGAGTAGGCACCAAAAAATTTTGAAACTTTAACTACAATGTCATTATTAAAATTATTAATTAATGAATATGTAAAAGGAATAATTGATCCTATTGAAATTACTTCAAAAATTGATACAAGAAACATCATAATGATTATGAACCATAACTTTATTTTTTCAGTACTATCTAGTAATCCTAAAATATTTTTGAATTCTTTCATGATTTTTAATTTAAATGTTGGTTTCTAAAACTCCTTTCAGAGTAAGCTTTTTTGGTGGTGGCACAGACTTTCCAGAGTATTTTGATAAACATGGTGCAAACATTATTGGAACAACAATTGATAAATACATATATATAACAGCCTCAAATCTTCAAACTAAAATTTTTAAACAAGCATTTAGAATTTATTACAGTAAAAAAGAGTTTGTAAAAAGCACTAAAAGCATAAAACACAAAATAATCAAAAATGCATTAGAAAAATATTCTATTAAAGAACCATTGGAATTTCATTTGATTTCAAATCTACCAAGTTTTTCAGGTTTGGGATCATCATCTTCATTTAGTGCTGGATTCATAAATCTTATGAATTCATTAAATAATATTCATAAATCAAAAAAAAAACTTGCTTCTGAAACGATTAATTTTGAAAGAAACATAATGAAAGAAAGTGTTGGATATCAGGACCAAATATTTGCAATTTATGGTGGTTTTAATTCAATTCATTTAAGAAAAAAATTTTTTAAAGTTAAAAAATTTGATCTTACAAGAAAAGATATTAAAAAAATTGAAATGAATTCTTTTTTAGTACACACGGGAATTGCTAGAAAAGCTGAAAAAATTGAAATGAAAAAAATTAAAAAAATTGAAAAAAATAAAGATATTTTAAATAATATTCGAGATATTGCCAAAGAAGCTATAAAGTATTTAAATAATGAAAAATTAGATATTTGTTTCGAAGATATGTTAAATGAGAGCTGGGAACAAAAAATGAAATTGGATAATAATGTCAGTAATAAACAAATCAACTCTTTCTATGCAAAATGTATCAGTGAGGGAGCAACTGCTGGAAAGTTATTAGGCGCAGGAGCTGGCGGTTTTATGTATATGTACGTACCAAAGAAAAATCAAAATAATTTTATTAAAAAAATTCAAAAATCAATAAAGTTTAACTTTTCAAATGAAGGATCTAGAATAGTAAAAATATAACTTATAACAATTATAATGATAAAAAAAATAAAACAAATTCTTTATTTATTTTTAAATCCAAAATTAAAGTCATTTTCTAAATTAAAAGTTTCAAGAATAAATGTTGTAAATATTGGATCAGCTGGAGATGATGATTTTTCAGGAATGTTTTGGAATAAGATTAAAGATTTTTCTAATTTTTTTCATTTTGACCCTGATAACGATGAAATTAAGGAAAAAAAAAATTTAAAAATTTTTCCATATGGATTGTGGGATCAAAATGATACTAAAGAAATATTTATAACAAAATTTCCTTACGCTAGCTCTCTTTTTGAACCAAATGATAAATTATTAAAAAAATTTATCAATTATGATTGTCATGAAGTCATCTTAAAAAAAAAGATTCTTCTAAAAAAACTTGATAATATTATGACTAATAAAGATGAACTTTGTGACTTTATTAAAATCGATGCAGAAGGTTCAGAACTAAATATTTTAAATGGATCAAAAAATAATCTTCAAAACGCATATGGTCTAGAAGTAGAAATAAATTTTATAGAAAAAAACTTAGGCTCACCAGATGCGTGTGAAGTTATCACATATTTGAAGAATAAAAATTTTGATTTGTTTATTTTAAGTCGGGAAAGTTGGAGAAAAAATAAAAAAAATTATATTGTTGGTGCTTATCAGTTAACCTGGGCTGATGCTGTTTTTTTTAAAAATCAAGAAACTATTGCTTTTGATCTTATAAATTTATCTACAGCTCAAAAACAAATTAAAATTTTAAAATTATTATCAATTTTTTTGATTTATAATTTATACGATTCTGCTGAAAATTATTTAAAATATTTTAAAAAAGAAAAAATAATATCTGAACAGGACTATAATAATTATACAAAAATTATTAATAAAAATATTGAAAATAATTTTTTAGTTTTTCTAAAAACATTTATGTTGTTAATTTTTTCAATATTATTTCTTCCATTATCCATAGTTACATTTTCAAAAAAAATTATTATGTCAAATATCTCGTTTATAAGGATTTTAATTCAAAGATTTATAATTTTAATACAAAATTTATTTAGGTATTCTGGTCCAAATAAAGTATCAGTATCGGATTCTATAAAAAATTTATGAAAAATATTTTAGTAACAGGTGGTGCGGGATATATTGGAACTACATTAGTGCCAAAGCTTGTCCATAAAGGTTATAATGTAACTGTATTGGATAGTTTTTTATTTAACCAACAAGTGTTTTCTAGTCTTTTTAAATATGACAATTTAAATCTCATTAAAGGCGACGTTAGAGATGAAAATCTCATGGAAAAAGTATTAAAAGAAAATGATGTTATTATTCCTCTCGCAGCTTTAGTAGGAGCTCCAATGTGTGAATTAGATCCTTTTAGTACAAAAACTGTCAATTCAGGCTCTATAAAGCATATTGTAGATAACACATCAATGGAACAAATAATAATTATGCCGGTTTCAAACTCCGGTTATGGAATTGGAGAAAAAGATAAATTTTGTGATGAAACCAGTGAATTAAAACCAATTTCGTTGTATGGAAAAACAAAAGTTGAAGCTGAAAAATTAATCATGCAAAGAGAAAATAGCGTTTCATTGAGATTAGCAACGGTGTTTGGTATGTCAGAAAGAATGCGAACAGATTTATTGGTTAATAACTTTGTCTATAAAGCTTTATATGACAAAAGCATACTTATATTTGAAGGTCATTTTAAAAGAAATTTTATTCATATTCAAGATGTTACTGATGCATTAATTTTTTCATTAGAAAATTTTCAAAATATGAAAAATAATATTTTTAATGTTGGTCTTGATAGTGCGAATATGTCTAAAATAGAATTAGCAAAATTTATTAAAAAGTTTTTACCATATTTCTCAATCATAGAGTCTGATATTGGAAAAGATCCTGACAAGAGAGATTATATAGTTTCAAATAAAAAAATTTTAGAAAAGGGTTTTTTACCAAAATATGATTTAGAATTTGGAGTCAAAGAATTGATTAAAGGTTTAAAATTTTTACCTAGATCAATAGTTTCAAATGTTTAAAAAACTTAACTGTAATATTATAATATTATCAGGAGGCTTAGGAACAAGATTAGGTAAACTTACAAAAAAAATACCCAAACCGTTATTAAAAGTAAATAAAAAACCATTTTTAGAATATTTAATTAATTATTTTACTACATTTGGTTTTAAAGATTTTTATTTAGCTACCCATTTTAAAAATGAACAATTTGTAGATTTTAAAAAAAAAATTAAAAAATCTAACAATAAAATTAATTTAAGCCTGATTAAGGAAAAAAAACTACTTGGAACAGGTGGTGCAGTTAAAAATACTTTAAACAAAACGAAAAATAATAATAATATTGTGATAAATGCTGATACATTTATTGTATGTAATTTTAAAAAAATTTATGATTTGTTTAAAAATTATAATTTTGCCATTATAGGTAATTATATTATTGATAATTCTAATCGTTATGGAAGAATTATATCAAAAAAAAACATTGTAGTAAATTTTATTGAAAAAAAACAAAATAATTATAAAAAAAAAATTTTAATAAATTCTGGTGTTTTTTTTTTTAAAAAAAATAAAGCATTAAAAGTATTTAATAAATTTCAAGATAAGTTTTCCTTAGAGGAAGAAGTTTATAAGGAAATTATAAATAGCAAGGATAATTTAGTTTTAATTAAGCAAAAAGCGCCATTTATAGATATTGGTATTCCAAAAGACCTAAAAAAATCTGAGCACTTTATTAGAAAATATTCTAATAATATTTAGTATGAAAAATTTAAAATGTATAGTTTGTCGTAGTAAAAATTTAGAGCGTGTTATAAATTTAGGTAGGCAACCGTGGGGAAATGGTTTTTTAAAAAAAAAAAATTTATATAGAGAAAAAAAATATCCATTAGAAGTTCTTTTTTGCAAAGAATGTCATTTAGCACAATTGAGTTACTTTGTTCCAAAAAAAGTAATGTTTTCAAACCATACGTATTTGTCAGGAACTACAAAATCTCTGTCAGAACATTTTAAAAAGATAGTTGGAAATGTAAGCAAAGAATTTAATAAAAAAAAAGATAAAAAAAGTTTTTTAGATATCGGTTCAAATGACGGTACTTTTTTGTCTCACGCAAAAAAAAAATTTAAAATTTTAGGAGTTGAATCATCAAAAAATATTTCTGATATTGCAAATAAAAGAGGAATTAAAACATTAAATGAATTTTTTAATTTAAAAATTGCAAAAAAAATTAATAAAAAGTTTGATTTTATAAATGCTTCAGGAGTTTTTTTTCATTTAGAGGAATTACATTCTGTTACTAAAGGAATAAAATTTCTTTTAAAAAAAAAAGGTGTTTTTGTTGTTCAATTTTTATACATGGCTCAAATAATAAAGAATACTGCTTTTGATCAAATATATCATGAACATTTATGTTATTATAATCTCAAGACTTTAAATAATTTATTAAGTATATACGATTTAGAAATTTTTGATTGCTATCTAGAAAAGATACACGGAGGACAAATGATAGCTTATGTTGGTCATAAAAATGAATATAATTTAACTGAAAGATTTAGAAAATATGAAAATGATGAAAAAAGAAAAAAATTGAATTCGAAAAAAATCTATCTAGATTTTGCAAAAAAAATTAAAAGACTTAAAATTAAAAATATTAATTTTATTAAAAAATCTTTATTAAATAACAAGCTAATCTATGGCATGGGTGCTCCAGTAAAAGGTAACACTCTATTGAATTATTTTGGCATTAAATCTAGTGAAATTAAAAAATTACTAGAAATAAACGAATTGAGGAAAGGAATGTATGCACCAGGTTCTCATATTCCAGTAGAATTAGAAAAAGACCAAAAAGTACAGCCGGATATTTTTTATGTTTTAGCATGGAATTTTAAAAAAGAAATTTTAAATAAAAACAAACATTTAATTAAAAAAGGAGTGAAGTTTTATTTCCCAGTTGATATTAAACTTTAGAAACTATTTGTGAAAAAAAAAATCTTAGTTACTGGTGGAACTGGCTTTTTAGGAAGATTTTTAATACCTCAGTTAAAAAAAAAATATTCTGTGGATGTAATTAATTCAAAATCATGCAACTTATTTTATGAAAATTCATTGAAGAAATATAATAAAGATCAATATAAAGAGATATATCATTTGGCAGCTTGGACGCAAGCTGGTGATTTCTGTTTGAAATTTCCAGGCGATCAATGGTTAAATAATCAAAAAATCAATACAAATATATTAAATTGGTGGAAAAATGTTCAACCTAATGCAAAATTAATTTTTATGGGTACTTCATGCTCTTATTCAGATGAAGTAAGGCTTACAGAAAAAAATTATCTTAAGAATGAACCGATAGAAAGTTTGTATACTTATGCAATGACTAAAAGAATGCTTTTACAAGGAGCTAAAGCTTTATCTAGACAATATAATTTAAAATGGGCGTCAGTAATACCATCAACTTTATATGGACCTTATTATCATCAGGATGGCCGACAAATGCATTTTATTTTTGATTTAATAAGAAAAATATTAGAAGGAAAAAATCATAATAAGCCAGTGGTATTGTGGGGTAATGGTTATCAAAAAAGAGAAATAGTTTACGTAGAGGATTTTGTAAATTCGTTATTAAAAAATAAGAATAAGATAAATAATGATATTGTTAATTTTGGCTCAGGTAAAGAATACTCAATCAGACAATTTGCTAAAATGATATGTAAAATAGTGGATTTTGATTATAATAAAATTATTTTTGATGAAACAAAATATGTTGGTGCTAAATCAAAGATATTAGAAATTGATAAGATAATCAAAATTGATAAAAATTATAAAAAAAGATTAACAAACATTGAGATAGGATTAAAAAAAACTATAGACTGGTTTTCTAAAATTAGAAAAATAAAATGATTTTAAATATTTTTCTTCCTAACTTTCAGGATAAAACAGGTCATGAAAGCTCATTTATAAATATATACGAAAAATTAACAAAAAAAAAAGTTAAGATTAACTATTTTATTCCAAAAATTAATAAAGTCTCAAATAATAAATTTAAAAAAATTTTTTACACTAATAAAAAAAATTCTTATTTTAGAAAAATTTTTTATGTTTACCAAAATACAAAAAAAATAATTAATATAATTAATGATAAAATTAAATTTAATTCATCAATCTTGTTAGATGGTTATAATATAGGTTTTGTACTTTCATTTTTATTGAGTTTTTTTTTCTTAAAAAAAAAAAAAATAAAATTTTAATTTTATTATAAAAAAAAAATTTTTTTTAAAAAATATAAAAATTTTTAAAAAAAAAAAAAAATTTATTATAAAAAAAAAAAAAAAAAAAAAAAAAAAAAAAAAT
>Ga0213869_10001859_pt1 | contig 15237 bp, 14 predicted proteins | sample PICome_10_FD_160083 | JGI IMG/M metagenome (GOLD analysis project Ga0213869, IMG submission 160083) | Coastal seawater microbial communities near Pivers Island, North Carolina, United States - PICO132 | ecosystem: Environmental > Aquatic > Marine > Coastal | place: USA: North Carolina...
AAAGTCTGTGATCTAATTGGAGCAACTGGCTTTATTTTATTAGATTGAGATGTAATTTTAGGCAATGGTGGCGGAGGTGGAGGTGGTGGAGGTGACTGTGGTGGTGGTGGTGGTGCTAATGGCTTTGAGGTTAATGATGGTTTAGACATTGGTAATGGTTTGGTTGAAGGTTGTGGTTTAGGAAGTTCCTTAACAGATACTAGTGATGTTTTTACAGGAGATTGTGATATAGGCTTTGGTATAGGTTTTGAAACAGGAGTTGGCATTGGCTTTACAGGAGTTGGCATTGGCTCCGGCTTGGATTGTGTTAATCTATTATCAATATCTTTCTTATCTGATTCTGTTTGGATTAATCTTTCTTTTGCCTCTTCTTCAAAAGGGATTCCCTCTGGCTCTTTTAATCGTATATCAGATGAACCAGCGTTGGAATGACCTTCACCCTTAAAACCATCTTGAAGTAATCCTAAACGCTCTTCAATATTCTCATATGTTTCTTTTGCTTTATCACTAAGCTCTGTAAACTCATCCAAACCTTCTTGAACTGGTTCTAAAACATTACCAGTTAATTCATTTCCAATTTCTACAATTTTAAATAAGTTTTTGGTACCAATTTTTATATTCTTCGCTATACCATTAAACGCAATGCCTGCTGTAACTAATAAATCAACTATTCCACCAGCAAATGGTATTTCTCCTAATACAGACATCACTAAATCCACACCAGTTTTACCAAGAGTTCTTCCAGAAGATAAAATAATTTGGGATGCTGCATCAACACTTGTTGCTGCGACTTCTTTTATTGGCTCATCAACTGCATTTAATAATTCTCCTGTTAATTCAGCAAATGCTTCTCCTGAACTTTCTATTAATTGATGGACTTCTGGATCGCTTGCTACTACTGTAATGACTTCACCTAATTTTGATGCTTTCTCTTTTAATTCTTGTTGTAATTCTTCACTGGATGCTGTATCTAAATTGGGTAACACGTAGTCAACAGCCTTATTTAAACCATAGGTTGCGATATTACTGGTCTTATCCATTAAATTATCTGTAAAACCAGGTTCTTCCTCGTCCTCTTTTGGTTTTTCATCCTTAGGTTTTTCAAGCATTATTTCTTCCTTATGTTTATGTTCTTTCTTTTTAAGTGAACGTTCCATTAAGTTATATTATCATTCGGTTTTATTTTTAATCATTTCTTGAAATTTGGCAAATGATATTGTATTTTCTGGCTCATTCTTTTTTTCTTTTTTAATAGAATTTTCATAATCATTTAAGGTACCAAGACATTTATATTTATTCATAATTTTAACTACATCATTGTTCTTTTCGTTTTTAGCATTTTTATCATTACTTTTATCTTTTTTCTTATAGGTTGCAAATACGGATTTAGGTTCTTCTTCCGGTTCCGCTTGTTCTGCTTGTGGTACTGCTTGCGGTTGTGATACTGCTTCCGCTTGTGATACTGCTTGCGCTTGTGATACTGCTTCCGCTTGTGATACTGCTTCCGCTTGTGGTGAAACATAACTATTCCAAAACTTCATATAAAATGGTTCACTAACTTGTTCTTCTTCATTTTGTGTAGATGTATCCATAATAGCTGGTGCTGATTCTGGGCGTACTTCTTCTTCTTTATAAAAAACTTTACAATCATTATCTATAACAAATTTTTTACAAACTACATCTAAAAAGCGAATTGGAATAGTTCTTCGGTCTGAAAAATAATGGAAGGTTTCAGCGTCTAAATCGTATTTCATAACCACATCGCCGATTGGTGTCTCAACTGTGGAAACAAATTTTTCAGCAACTTCTTTGTGAACAGCTTCTTTCACTTCAAGAGAATCAAATTCATCATTATATTTTTCTTCAAAGATAATTTCATCCATTTCTAAATCTGATTCTTCATCATCCTGATTACTTTTTTTAATCATTGACTCTGTCACGATGCCACCAATATAAAAAGCAATGGAAACTCCAATAACGGTCGTTGAGCCAATCGCAATTGTTTTATATAAAAATGAAAAAAACGCGTTTAGCATTATATATAAAACAATTTAACATAGTATTTAAGCTTTTTTTGAAAAGAGTTCCTCCAATTCATCTTGCAAATCTACCACTTTGAAACGCAAATAATTCTCATTTTTATTATTTGGATGAAGACATACTAAATACATATCAGTCACTGTCTTACCATATTTTTCCTCCAAAATTTTCTTATATGTATTCAGCTGTAAACAATAATGCCAGTAATTCGTGTCAGGAATATATTCTATACCAGGTGTAGTTGCGCTTTTACCCCAAGCATTTACCTTCTTTATTTCTTTACAGCGCTTCCAATCATAAATTTGTAAAGTTCCGTCTTCATTTTCGAAAATCATATCAATAGACCCTGCTAAACGATACTCCTCGTGAAAAACCATCCACTCCGTACGGTAAGGCTTCATTTTTTCACCAATTTCTTTCTGAAAATTCATAAAATAATCAAACTCAACACTTTTATTGGTATCTTTATAACAGTCATTGTAAAAACACTCAATATCATAGTGCATTTTTGTGCCTGCGGCAGCCGCCTCATCGCGGTTTTTATCCCATTCCGCTTTGATTTCGTCTGGGGTTTTTTTATTATATTTATTATTTCCCCAATTCTTGGAATACATCATATTACGGATTACCTTATCGGCATCGAACTTCTCGAAATGCTTATGGACCCATGTTGTTACAGAAGTAAATGATGAATCGCCATTAATCGTATATATATGCGGACCTTCATCGAATGTGATTTCAGCATCACGAGGGTGCGGATTTTTCTTTTCTAAGAGCATCTTATGATAATAGTAATACTATTTATAACTTAAAGGAATCGTTTTATATCCTAATCCGCAAATAATCCATTTATTAGACCACAGAAGAGAGAAAAAGGAAAATGGAGATTCCATTTTAATAGCCATTGATTGCGATGGTATTTTAACAATGAAAGACTGAAAATTATCTGGCTCTATATCCAAGTAAAAATGTTTTTGAACTCCCATACTATTTTTTTCTGTCAGTGGCAAAGGCAAAATTTCAATAGATGTATCAGATTCTATTTTCTCTCTTGATTCAAAAATAAATTGCGAATTCGAATGGGTATTGTTGCTCCAATCTAATACTACTCCATTACTATCTAATTCTATTCTAGATATTTTCATTGAGAGAGAAGATATCTGGATTGGGCCTCTTTCCGGAATAACCAATGAATTTTCTGGGGTTTCTAATCTTATTTCCTTACTGGATATCATCATATTTTTATTATTTATTATTAATGCGCCGCTATCAATGATTTCCGTTTCTAAGATATCTGTTTCGATTTTCTCTAGTCCAAGCAATTTTTTTTCTATTTCTCGCGATATTTTTATTGGATCACTTTTGCGCCAACTCATATTTATTTTATAGGACATTATTGTAAAATGGCGGATACGCAAGTCAAAGATAGTGGACGTTTATTTGGTATAACTACAAATGCTCTTGGAAAAGTCGAAAAAAACAAGAAGGTAAAAGAGGGACCATGTATCTTTCCTTTTAAATATAAGCGAAAAATTCATAGTGAATGTTTGCCAACTGAAAAAGGTCAGATATGTGCTACTTCAATAAATGAAAATCAGACCTTACAAACTTATGGGTATTGTAAAAGGGTTAAAACAGTTAAGAAAAAAAAGAAATTGAAAATAGTTAAACAAGGAACATTAAAGGTAAAGAAGATGCCAAGTCCAAGTGCTAAGAAATCTGCTATAATAAAACCGCCATATAATGAGGCCTTTGTCTCTTTATTGGGTACATTAGAAAAACTTATGATACAGAAAGGAGAACCTTTCCGCGCACGTGCTTACCAAAAAGCTCAGCAATCAATTATGCTTTACGAAAAACCTATTACTTCACTCGACCAAATTAAAGATTTGAAGGGTGTTGGAAAAACTATATTGGCGAAATTTGAAGAATATTTGGAGACTGGAAAGTTAAAGGCTATAGAAAAAGAAAAGGAAAATCCGCTATTTATCTTCACCAATATTTATGGTGTTGGACCAAAAAAAGCGCAGGCACTTATTGCTAAGGGAATTACTACAATAGCCCAGTTGAGAGAAAATCAAGATGAACTCAATGACAAACAAAAAATAGGATTGGAATATTATGAGGCCATTGAAGAGCGAATTCCTCGTTCTGAAATTGTGCGTTTCGAAACTGTATTGAGTGATGTTTTTAAGGAATTGGGATTTCCTTCTGCTACAATGGAGATTGTTGGTAGCTATCGCCGTGGTGCCAAAGATTCGGGAGATATTGATATTATTATCACGGATACAGCTCATAACCCAGATTTACTCAGTCGATTCGTTGCTAAATTGGTAGAGATGAAAATAGTTCTTCATAAGTTGACCGATGGGAAAACAAAGGTATTGGCTATTGCTGAGTTGCCTAAGAAAGGAGCTACACCACGACGTGTGGATTTCCTCTATACGCCACCTGATGAATTTGCGTTTGCTATATTGTATTTCACAGGAAGCAAAATATTTAATACTGTAATGCGTCAGAGAGCTTTGGACCGCGGATACACACTCAACGAACACGGAATTTATCATATGGTCTCTGGGAAAAAGGGTGCGAAAGTAGACCAAGCATTTCCAACTGAGAAGTCTATCTTTGATTTCTTGGGAATGGAATACAAAAAACCAGAGGAACGCAAAGATGCTCGTGCTGTTATGACTAAAACATCTAGTGGTGATGTGCATGACCCAGTGCCTGTTGTCAAAAAGAAAAAGACATTAAAAAAAACTGCCAAGGTTATTAATCCTATGGCATTGATGCGTCAGTTTGTTAAGAAAGGCAAAGGGCTTTTGGATACTCTTTCCGAGGATGAGCTTATTAAAATGATTGAAAAATCCAATGATATTTATTACAATCAACCAGACAAAGTCATTCTTAGTGACGAACAATTCGATATTCTTAAAGAGTATTTCGAGGCAAAATATCCAGCGCATCCTTTGTTGAAAAAAGTGGGCGCTCCCATTGTAGGAAAAAAGGATAAGGTTGTTTTGCCATATCCTATGCCTTCTATGGATAAAATTAAACCGACAACAGGTGCGCTTCCAAAGTGGCTGGCTAAATATAATAAACCAAAATCTTATGTATTATCAGCAAAATTAGATGGTGTCAGTGGATTGTATGTGGTGGATGGTGGCAAAGCAAAACTCTACACACGTGGTGATGGCATTATTGGCAAAGACATTTCTCATTTGATTCCCTTCTTGCGATTGCCTGACCCAAGCGCCCATACCGATTATGTTATTCGTGGTGAATTTCTCATCTCCAAAGAGAATTTTGCAGCACATTTTAAAAGTAAGAAAAACGCACGAAATGCCGTAGCAGGGCTTATGAATACATTGGTTGGAGGTGACGAGCACCAATGGGTTGATTTTGTAGGATACGAAATTATGAAACCTGAAATGGTACCAGGAGACCAGCTAAAAACATTGCGAGACGTTATTGGTATGTATACTGTCCGCTTTGAAGTGGTTGATAAATTGACTAATGAAATGCTCTCAAAAAAGTTGATGGATTGGCGAAGTGGATATAAATATGAAATCGATGGAATTATTGTTACTCACAATAAAATGTATCGTGCCCGCAGTGAGAAAAATCCAGAACATGCTTTCGCTTTCAAGATGGTGCTGTCAGACCAGGTTGCCGAAGCGAAAGTGGTTAGGGTCGAATGGAATCCAAGCAAAGATGGGTACTTGAAACCTCGTGTCGAAATTGAGCCTATTGAGTTGGGTGGTGTTACTATCACTTACGCAACTGGTAAGAACGCTTCCTTCATTGAGAAAAACAAAATCGGTGTAGGCTCCATTGTCGAGCTCGTACGAAGTGGCGATGTTATTCCCGATATTAAAAAGGTAGTTGTTCCTGCTCCTGAGCCATCAATGCCTGATGTAGATTATGTCTGGAATGATACACACGTTGATATTATGCTGGTAGATAAATCGGCCGATGCCACTGTGCGAGAGAAAAATGTATTGGGATTCTTTAAGGTATTGGAGGTAGATGGCGTCGGACCAGGTGTTGTTACAAAACTAATGAAAGCCGGATATGATACCGTTCCTAAAATTTTGAAGATGAGTGAAGCCGACTTTTTGGCATTGGATGGATTCAAAAAAACACTAGCCAATAAAATATATACGAATATCCATAAGGCATTGGATGAAGCATCTTTGCCTGCTCTAATGAAAGCCAGTAATATTTTCGGTCGTGGTTTTGGAGAGAAAAAGTTGAGTCCTGCATTGGAAATGTATCCTGATATTTTGGTGTCAAAAGATAGTGATGTCAGTAAGGTTGATAAATTAGTTAAGGTCAGCGGATGGAGTACAAAAAGTGCTACCGAATTTATCAAACATATTGGCGCCTTTGTGAAATTTATGCGCGAATGTGGATTGGAAGACCGTCTTGTCATAAAAAAGGCAGCTAGTAAGTCAATGTCAAAAGTAGACACATCGCATCCGCTTTATGGAAAAAAAATAGTGATGACTGGTTTCCGCGATAAGCCATTAGAGGAATTGATTAAAAGTAAAGGTGGTGAAATGGGATCTTCCGTCTCCAAAAAAACATTCGCAGTATTAGTAAAAGATTTGGATGAAGATACTGGAAAAGCAGAACAAGCGCGGGCATTGGGTGTATCTTTGATGACACCTGATGCATTTAAGAAATTGTATGGACTCACTCTTTAAGAAGTCGAAATAATGCGTTTTTCACACTTATAGGTGATACCTTTTTAAGTTCCATCATTTTTTTCATACGGTCTAAATATAGCATATTTTCTTTCATTCCAAGGTCATCGTCCTTACATCTATTATTAAGTGTTGCGACTTTGGTATAAATCTTATTTACGAAGTCGTTCATTTCAGCATTTGACATCAGTTTCCAACTGCCATCTTTATAGATGAATATGCTATTATTTTTATTAGTGAAAACTCTAACACTATTGTTTTCGTGTTGTTTAATATGTTGATTCATTATTTGTGTATATATTAAGCACTTCTTTTCGCTAAGTAGCGTTTTAAGATGCTCTTTGGTGACGTCTATTTTACTCGCCCAATATTCGAATTCTATTCCAGGACATTTATTTAGGTCCCGTATAAAATCTTTATTGGTTACTGGCTTTTGTGTATGTTTTAGCTCCATCAGTTGATTTTCTATGTTTTTCATTCTCTCGTCCATCTGTTTGAGAAGAGTAAGTACCTCCTCCATTTTTATTTTACTTATGTCCTAACTTGTGATATTATTTTACTATCAATTTTTTAAATATAGATATACAGTATAGATGCCAAAAAATCGATTTAATCCACTTTATCGAAAAGAAGTATTTGGTTATAAAAATACATTTAATTATAGGGTTTGTGGTGATAGATCTAATAATGGAACAGATGTACCTTGTGTTAGATGTGTTTGTTCTGATTCGGGTTGTACTCCATTATTAAATTCTAGGCTTATGCTTCAAGCTGAAAATAGACGCATTTACAATACATCCCGTATTCGCTCGTCGGAGTTTATGATGAATAAGGCAGCCTTTAATGTTTTTGCTGGTAGAGGTACAACTAATAAATTTACGTGGAATCAGAGCAGTGATCGTGTTGAAGCGGGTATACCAAGAGCTATTGTTCCTACACGCAGTAGTAGTGTCCGTGGTACAAAAACCGGAATACGCCCAGGCTCACAAGCACCAGGTGGAAGTGGTGTAGATATTAAACATAATTCATACGATAGATATTTATTACGTAAAAAGGGAAGAGCTATGAAGGCTGGACCTTATGTTGGAGACGATGTTGATTCAAAAGCTATTGTTAATAATAAAGTCCAAGCAACAAATAGTTTAGGGTTAGATTGTGATTGTCCTCCTATAATTGTGGGAAGAAGTGGAGCTTTCCTCAGTCAACCTGATCCTTTTAGTGGAAGAGCAGTCATTTGGAAAAGTCCACCATTACAGTTAAAAAACTCAAATGGAGGATCTGATTATACATATCCTAATGCGTATGGTGTTAGTCCAAATGGAGAAATAGTAGGTTTACTCAGTTACAATCCTGTATACTGGTCTTCATCATCAGCTGATGCTCTTAATTTAAGTTTAACTGATAGTTCAAATGAGACATATCCGAACGGTGTTGCATATTCTATAAATTCTAATGGTAATATAGTTGGGGCAGTGTTTACATCAGTTGGTACGAGTTTTATATATAATCCCGCCTATTGGGCTAGTCCAACTTCAAATGTTACTATTTTAAACCTAATTGATGATGAGGGTAATATTTTTACTAACGGAATAGCTAATTCTATAAATTCAAAAGGTGAAATAGTTGGTTGTGTTTATAATGAAGATGGCTATCCATTTACAACCAAAGCGGCTTATTGGGAAAATCCTAGTACACCTTTTCAAAAATTATTTAATAAATTTGAGGACTTATTACCCGACAACCCTCTCATTTTTAGCAATGCTCTTTCTATAAATACTAATAGTGAAATAGTTGGATATAATTCTGCCGCCTATAGCCAAACTATAGAGTGGATTTTAGCGGCTAGTTATTGGTCTCCTGAAACTAAAAAAACAGACTCGGAATTTTTAAAAAATGGAACTATTGCGAACTCGATAAATTCCAATGGGGATATTGTTGGTAATGCTTCAAAAACCACCTTCTACAACCCCTTCCCCCAGTTCCAGTTTCCAATAGGAGATTCATATCCAGCTTATTGGTCGCGTGATTCTAAATTTACAAAGGTTGAAATTCTTTCTGAAATTAATACAGCAGGTGCAGTATCTATAAACACAAAAGGTGAAATTATAGGAATTGAAAAAGTAGCTAAATTTGCCCTCGGTAAAGATCTACAACTTTATATTTTAAATGATTTATTTTTTTCACTAGCATCTTTATCAACTTCTCCGAATAAGGGATTATATTGGAAATATTATTATTCAAAGCAACAACAATTAGAAAATTTAACTGGTCCTGACGATTGTACTATGCCTTTTGATATCCAATAAAAAAAATATATATATTGATATTATATAGATATCAATAAATATGCCAAATTATTTAAATATGATGCCTACAATTAAAAAGCCTAATTCTCAAAGTACTATGAAAATGGGTATGTCTCATCAAAGAAATTTGGTTGTGAAAAGAAGTGCGCCATTACAAGATAATACTACAAAAGGAATTGATTTCCGTAGTATGAAGAATAACTTGAAAAATAATAATCGCAGTGGTTGTTCCGCCTGCAGTGGCACATTTTAAATTATATAATTTTTATACCATTGTTTCGTTTTTAGCATTAATCCAATCCTGTTCTGCTGTGGAGAACCATAATGTCTCCAAATTGTGTATTGTTTGTTCCGCAGTTTCTTCATTTTTGAATGGATCCATTAAGCGCATTATAAATGGATTCATCTTTTCGGGATCAATGAGTACCTTTTGACGAAACCTTGTTGATTTTTGCGAATATTCCAAATAATCCACGAATTTAGGACGCGGACGACAGCAACATAATATGTTTTTAAGTCTTCCATATCGTTGTTTTTCTACATTCATTATCTCTTGACGAAACATCTGATCTATAATAGAAAACCCGGATTTAAGCAATAAAATCTCGTTTAGTAACTTCTGTTTCTCACGAAATAGAGTCATCACCTTGAATTTATAATCACGTGACATCTCCTTACCACAACCGTGCTGTTTTTTTTGGATTTCATAAATCCAAGCTAATTCATTTTTGAGATGTTTCAACTTAGTCATTACCTTTTTCTTGTAATCATCTATTTTCTTAATAATAGAAAAAATATTGGTGTTATAAATGACTGGGTATTTCATACGAATCGATTTCGGAATTATAAACTGATTGGTTTCCTTTATTTCTGCGATTTTCTTTTCAACATCCATCAGTTTATTAATAACCTCTGTCTCAATATTTGTCTGATTTGCGAAGCTCTCATTTTCATCAATGGAATTGCGAAAAAGTAGCACCTTCCCTGAGAGAAACTCTACACTGGATTGAAGTTTGTCATATTGGTGTGATGATATTTTGTGTGCTTCCGCTGAGGCATCCAGTTTTAAATAATTCACCAAAGCGAGAAGAAATGCTAAAAAGGCATTGATTGCTGAAATAAGAGTTTCTCCCCACAGTGTACATTCTGTGGCTTGAATAATAACAGACGCCGCCGCTGACAGAGCAATAGCCGGCAACATTAATATATTTAAATATGAATCAGCATAGGTTTTCGCCTCCATATAAATGATTTTTTGGCCTTTCAAATAGCTTGCTAATATATCAAGTGATGATGAGAAGCTGTGGTTTTCATCTAAATAGGTCTCATTTATTTCGCGCTCAACATCTTTATATGTTACTTTGTTTTCTTCGAATTCGCCGTAAATTTCATCGTGATTTTTAACTGATGGTTTAAATGGTAAACTAGTGGGCGTCGTTTCTAAATGTTGCAAAGTAATTTCTTGCAAACTTATTGTGTCTGGTTTACCCCATTTTCTGCGGAATTTTTTTATATCGCTCTCGGCATCATCTGCATCCTCGACATTGTCAGCATTGTCAGCATTGTCAGCATTGTCGGCATTGTCGGCATCGCCAGTAACACTGTTAGTAAGACTACTATTGGAACTTTTATTTGGACTTGGAATTTTTGTTTCTTCTACTTCAATGGAAATAGTCATTTAAAAAATATATGCTTATGTATTTGCGAGATTTTTTATTTGTTAGTAGACCCAAATCCACCTGAACCTCGACGCGTTTTCCCAAGCTCTTCGCGAGTATCTACAACTGATACCAAAAAGGGTTCCAAATTAGGGGCGCAAATCTGAATAAATCTGTCTGTCTTAGATTCACTTAGTTCAAAATTTGTGTCAGAAACATTATCCAAAATAGCACCCAAATTTCCACGATATCCGCTGTCAATAATTCCAACATTATTCGCCAATCGAAGCGGTGTTTTCAGAGGAGTGCTGGAACGCGAATAAACTGTATAGCCAACAGGTTTCTCATTATTGTGTGTATGATAAACCATTACGCCAATGACTTCCATATCGAGTTTGGTAATTGAATGTGCGGGAAATGTTAGCTCTTTTTCTGGGTTGAAAAGGTCAAATCCAGAGTCTGGATGGGTCTCAGCGTGAAATGCGTAATTATGTTTCTGGGCGCATTCGTAGTACCTTTTTTTCAGTGCCGAATTTTCAGTGAATAGTTTCAGTTCATAAAAGTGAATAGGTTCTTTTTCCTTTGATGCCATACTTATTACAATATATATGTTGGTATAGTGTAATATTTATATCATCATTTTTTTAGTTTAATTTGACTAACCAGCTGTTTTCCGATTCTGCGTCTGTATTAATTGGGTCTAAGTCGCTTTCTAATTCTACATTATTTTCTGAAAGAATACAATCAAATGGTGCTGTTAAAACTTGAACGGATTTTACACTTTCTATCACGACAAGGTCTTCACCTTCTTTTAGTTCTTGACTTGGTTCCGCACTGAATTCCACATAAACAATTTCTCCCATTTGTTCGATAGCTGATTTTGTTACGCCGAATTTGGTAGATGATTTTGTTCTCTCTATCCATTCTTCATTCGGTAGATATTCTTTTGCTCTTCGAATTGGTGTAGTAGAGAATGCTCTAATTCTGGGTGCTAGTAATCTATACATAATTAATTTAGATTGATTATGTATTTTTAAATTATTTGGATTTGTATTTGTATTTATTGGATATCAAAAGCAACAATTAGGTTATCATCATCATTTAATTTTTCTAATGTTTTTGGCGAAGAATTTCTGTCTCTCCAATATAATTATAATGCGGACCCATTAGTTATTTTAGAGTCAATACCTACATATTCTACATATTTATTAAAATTACTTGATGTACCAACAATTTCTCCTTTTGAATTAATTGAAAAAGCATTACCATTCTCATCACTTAGGTATTTAATAGTGGATGAATTACCAGATTTCCAGTAAACTGGTTTATTATCAACAGAAGTACCAACAATTTCACCCTTTTCATTTATGGAATTAGCATAACCACCGTTATTACTTAGTTTAACTGCATTTACTGATTTACTACTCCAATAAGCAGCATGGGATGGTTGAAAAATCCCCTTTTCTAAATATCCAACGATTTCTCCATTTGAATTTATTGAACCTGCCTGCCCTGTTTTTTCTATATCTCCATTCGTATCTTTCAAATATGTAAAGTTGGTATCACTGGAAGATTCCCAATATACTGGTGTAATATCAGATATACTTGAAAAGGATGTTCCAAGACTACCCACAATTTCTCCATTTGAATTTATGTCATATGCTACTCCTAAATCCCTAACACCTGTTTGCACAGGTAGTATTTTTACATTCGCTGCGTCTGAGCTAGACCAATAAGCAGGTTTATAATTATTGAGGGAAACAAAAACAAAGCCAACAATTTCTCCTTTTGAGTTTATTGATAATGCTACTCCTGATTCATATTCATCAGCACCATCATTTAAACTTAATGGTTTACCATTTGCTGTTGATGAAGACCAGTAATATGGTTTCGATACTACTCCTATTCTTATAACGCCTACAATCTCTCCATTTGAGTTTATGGAGATTGCAGTTGCATCCTCATAATTTGTACTACCAGATTCATCTTTTAAAGCGGTTGGAGGACTTTGCCATATTACAGCTTTAGAGTTAGAGTTAAATAAATTTGCACTTCGTCCCACAATTACTGGATCAGGACAATCAAAAACACTAGTATTATTTTCGTCTGCATAATAACTTTTTAAGACATTTTCATCGTCACCTTGACCCGCACGAGGTACACACTGATTGGGTTGTGGGTCATAAGGGAAAGGCTTATTATAACCCTTTGGAAAGAGAGATGCTCGACTCGCAATAGCTCCTTCAATAGCGCGGCTTGCTGTCCCGGTTACATTTAATAATTTAGCATAGGGTTTAGCGGGCACATATTTACCTCCAATATGATGTCCCTTCGAACATTTTCCATTTTGGTCCAAAGCACAATTAACTATTCCACTATCTTTATTCAAATTACGATTTTTATAGGCCAATGTTGCGGCTAAATTTTCGGTATATTGTTGTGAAGACTTTTTAATATTATAATTTCCATTTTCGCCTGATACCCAATTATTGTATATATCCTGGATTTGATTGTTATCAGGTGCTTGTCCTGCACCATTATCAGTAAAGTTAGAAGCTGGTATATTTCGCTTCGTCCATCGAAATCTATTTGCTAACATACCACGCGTATTCAATGTTGATGGCTTTACAGTATTACTATCATCTAAACAACATTGATTATTGGGTGAAGGATTATTTTGATAACCTCCACAGCATCCTCCGCTTCCTTTATAGTCTGTTGTTCCCGGCTTCATACGTGAACCACCAATTGATTGAAGGGAATTTTTTCCTACACGACCAATGTTGCGGTATTTGCCGTTAAGGGAGAAACCTCCGCCAGTTGAAAAAGCGTTAGTATTATTACCAGGAGGACACTCACAACCATCACGAATTAACATTCTTGCTGATGGGTCTCTTCCGGACTGATTATTTAATAATTTGGCACGTCTTTTCAATGCTACAATAGACATCCTTATTACACTACATATAGATAATTAATAAATGTAAAAACTATTAATTATCTTCATTTATTTTCTTTTTTGTTAAGTGCTATTTCTAGATTTTTTACTCGTTCTTGTAGGTCGGCTATTTCTTTGTATAAAATTCGCACGATATCTTGTGTAATATTTTGATTCATTTTTTCTTCTTCATAGATGGTTTTCATACGGCGTGGATGCGGAGAAGGTGGACGATCCATTTATACTTCTCCTCAACAATTTATTTTATTTCTCTCCAAAGGATATAATATAATATGAAAGACGTGAGTTTTTTTGAAATTGTACTTAGACAAGTCCAAGATATGATGAAAGCCAAAGGAGTTGAGGTTAACGACCAGTCTTCTTTGGTTAAAATAATGCGTATAGCGATGGAGTGTGTTGAATTAATCCGCGATGAGCGTGTAAAAGGCTCCGAGAAAAAAAATATTGTATTAAAAATACTAGCTTTTTTAGTAGAAAAATCTAGTCTTGATAAAGATAAAAAGAATTTATTGCGTTCGATTATTGGTGGCGGGTCATTGGAAACCACCATCGATATCATTATTGACGCATCCAAAGGTCAGTTTGAGCTTAATAGAAAAACTAAACGCAAACTATTACTGTGTATGAGTGAATGCTTAACAGGAGCTTCCAATCATTGCTGTGGTAAGAAAAAAAATGTTGAGGCAGCGGAAGATAATCATGTCGATGAGAGATTAAGTAATTTAAAAATCACTAGACAAGAAATGTTATAATATTGTAGAATGAGAGAGAAAAAATTTGGACTTGTTATTAATAGAGTTATTGATGGTGATTCAATGGATGTTGATATAGAACTTGGTTTTGGTGTAGTATTAAAAAACCAGGCATTAAGGCTGGCTGGAATAGATACACCTGAGTTGCGTACTCGTGACGAGAGAGAAAAGAAATTTGGATTAATGGCGAAGACATTTGTCATTGATTGGTGTGCGAATAAAGTATTTGAATTAATTGTGGATATGGATGATGAGCGCGATAAATTTGGACGGATTTTAGGCGATTTATGCGATGTCGATGGTATTCTTTTGAGTAAAGCTCTTGTTGATGCGCATTTGGCCGTTCTTTATGAGGGACAAAGTAAAGATGATATTGCCTATAAGCATTTGGAAAATTATAACCTTTTGGATAACCTTTTGGGAAAAGCTTAACCAAAAACCCTTTAAAAATTTTTGATTAAGGTTTTTTTTACACCTTTGAACAATTAATTTGTCGACATAGTCGACATTTATCAGTTACAAAGGTAACAGTAACCACGCACATAAAATGTGCAAAGGTGTAAAAGCTTATTTTTAAAAAGTTTAACCAAAATATATTGGTTAAACTTTTTTTTATATGATAAAAAAGATTTAGACGCTTCCAGTGAGATTTGAACTCACAGCCTCTCGATGACTCTTTGTCACAAAAGTGACATATAACAGTCGAACGCGCTAACCAGTTGCGCCATGGAAGCAAAAAAAATCTTTTTTATTTTGTTTTGTATTTTTCAACTTAATATTAGTTGGCTCCTAACGATTGGTTCCCTTTTCAAT
>Ga0213869_10001864_pt1 | contig 15225 bp, 14 predicted proteins | sample PICome_10_FD_160083 | JGI IMG/M metagenome (GOLD analysis project Ga0213869, IMG submission 160083) | Coastal seawater microbial communities near Pivers Island, North Carolina, United States - PICO132 | ecosystem: Environmental > Aquatic > Marine > Coastal | place: USA: North Carolina...
TCGGCTTTTATCCGTCGACGGTGGCGGTGAGTGCAGCCACCTCCTATTTACGGATCTTCTTGGGTTGGTATCAAGTGATGATCTGCTGGTGTTCAACAACACTCGGGTGTTGCCGGCGCGGCTTTATGCGCAAAAACAGACAGGCGGGCGAGCAGAGATATTGGTCGAGCGCCTGATGCCTGATGGCACTGCGCTGGCGCACGTGAGAGCCAGTAAAAGTCCCCGTGATAATACGCTTTTATTGCTCACGCCAAACCCCGATGCAGATGTATCGGATATGGCGGTGCGCGTCATCGGTCGTCAGGGCGCTTTATTTCATTTGGCACCCGAATCAGGCAGTTTTACTGAGGCGATGCAGCAGTTGGGCCACATGCCTTTGCCCCCTTATATAGAGCGCGCCGATTCAGCGGCCGATCGTGACCGCTATCAAACGGTCTATGCAAAGCACGACGGTGCGGTTGCTGCGCCAACGGCTGGGCTGCATTTCGATCAATTACTTTTGAACCAGCTCGAGACGCAAGGCGTTCAACGAGCTGAAGTGACCCTCCATGTTGGGGCAGGGACGTTTCAGCCTGTGCGTGCCGATGAGATAACAGCCCACGTTATGCACAGCGAGTATATTGAGGTTGACCAAGCTTGTTGTAATGCGGTGACAGAGTGTCGCGCGCGGGGTGGCCGCGTGATTGCGGTAGGGACGACGGCAGTGCGATCTCTAGAAAGTGTTGCACTGAAAGTGCCAGAGGGCGATCCATTAGTGCCCTATGCGGGTGATACTGATATTTTTCTTTATCCTGGCGCGCAATTTCGTGTCGTAGACGCCATGATCACTAATTTCCATTTGCCGGAATCGACGCTACTCATGCTGGTTTCTGCGTTTGCTGGGGTGGAGTCGATTCGTGCCGCTTATGCCGCGGCCATTGCCAATCGGTATCGATTCTTCAGTTACGGGGATGCGATGTTTCTCAGTAAGAAGGAGTCCCATTAGTGGAATTTACGGTTTCTCATCGTGACGGTCTGGCTCGCCGAGGACAGATTGATTTGCCGCGGGGCAGTATTCAAACGCCAGCCTTTATGCCGGTTGGTACCTACGGTACGGTCAAAGGCATGTTGCCTCGCGACATCACGGCCATCGGTGCTGAAATTATTTTAGGCAACACTTTTCACTTGTGGTTGCGCCCAGGCACCGACGTGATTAAAGCCCATGGTGACCTTCATGACTTTATGGGTTGGGCAGGGCCGATCCTGACCGACTCGGGTGGTTTCCAAGTCTTTAGCCTAGATGCGCTCCGAAAAGTGTCGGAAGAGGGCGTGGCCTTTAAGTCCCCAGTAAATGGTGATGCCGTATTTCTTGACCCTGAGACCTCAATGCGCATTCAGCGCGATTTGGGCAGTGATATTGTGATGATCTTCGACGAGTGCACGCCTTACCCCGCATCTGTGACAGAGGCGCATGATTCTATGCAGCTCTCGCTTCGGTGGGCAGAGCGCAGCAAGCGTGCTCACGCCGATAACCCCTCGGCGTTGTTCGGTATCGTCCAAGGCGGCATGCATTTGGACTTGCGTAAGCAATCTTTAGACGGCCTGACGCGCATCGGCTTCGATGGTTATGCAATCGGTGGCTTGTCGGTGGGTGAGCCCAAGTCGGAGATGATTAAGGTGCTTGACGGCTTGGCCAGTGAGTTACCCAATGAGTCACCTCGTTATTTGATGGGCGTGGGCACTCCCGCTGACCTGCTGGAAAGTGTGCGCCGCGGTGTGGATATGTTCGATTGTGTGATGCCGACTCGAAATGCCCGCAACGGACACTTATTTACGAGCACGGGCATTGTAAAGCTGCGTAACGCCCGCCATAAGAGCAGCGTTGAACCACTTGATAGCGACTGCGACTGTTATACCTGTCAAAATTTCTCTCGGGCGTATCTTGCCCATTTGGATAAGTGCAACGAAATTCTGGGGTCTCAGCTGGCGACCATTCATAATCTGCGCTACTACCAGCGTCATATGGCAGCGATTCGATCTGCGATCGAAGCGGGAACCTTGGATGAGTACGCTAACGATTTTTATGCCCGTCTTGAGAGTGAGGGAGAGACATGAGCGAGACAAGACAGCCGATCAAGTCGCCTTGCATCGAAGTATGTGCTTTGGATGATCACAATGTCTGTATTGGGTGTTACCGCACAGCAGACGAGATTATCGATTGGTTTGCTGCCAGCGATGAGCGTAAACGCGTCATTCTGGAGGCGGTGCACAGACGCCGGACAGCGAGTTCATAGCTGCCCCTGTTGACCTATTCGGCTGAGATATCCAGCAATCCCGCCTCAGTGTTCAGCGGCCAAATTCGGACGCGGTTGATGTGAGTCTTCGCAATGTCTTCAATTTCTAGTTGATACCCCTCAATCCTGACCGAAGTGCGGGCGCTCGGAAAGGCCTCCAGGGCCTCCAGTGCCAAACCACTCACGGTTTTCGGGCCATCGGTGGGCAGATCCCATTTTCGTTGCCGGTTCAGATCGCGAATCGTGACTGTGCCTGAGCAGGTGGTACTGCCGTCGGCGTGGCGCGTGATTTCCTCGTTTTCCTCAACCAAGTTAGAGGTGAACTCGCCCACGATCTCCTCAAGAATATCCTCTAGCGCCACCAAGCCAAGGATGTCGCCATACTCATCCACCACCATGCCGAGGCGCTTCTTTTGTCTTTGAAAATGCAGTAGCTGAGTGTTGAGCGGCGTATTCTCAGGGATAAAATACGGGGCGTCGGTCTCGTTTTTAAGGATCTGTCGATTAAGCCGCCCACCTTGTAATACGCGGCTCAAATTGCGCATGTGAAACACGCCCTCGATTTGATTGGTATCGCCTCGATAAATGGGTAGCCGCGTGTGCTCGCTATTTTTGAGTTGTTGCAGGATGGCCTCGTCGGGAGCCTCCATGTCTATGCCATAGATCTCATTCCGGGGTGCCATGATGTCATTCACGGTCATTTGCTCCAGGTCGAGGATATTGACCAACATACGACGGTGCCGACTGGGAATCATTGATCCTGACTCCGTCACAATGGTTCTCAGTTCTTCTTGTGATACCGCATCGTCCCCGGCTTGATCGGGAGAGAATCCCAGTAACTTTAAGATGCCATTGGTGAGCCAATTGATTGATAAGACTAATGGCATCAGAAGCTTCTGCAGCGGAAGCAAAATCACGCTCGCAGGAAACGCCACCCGTTCGGGGCGCAGCGCTGCGATGGTTTTAGGCGTGATCTCTGCAAAGATCAAAATCACAAAGGTGAGGGTGATGGTAGCGATGGCGATGCCCGCATCACCAAACAGCCGAATGGCGATGACCGTGGCAATCGCTGAGGCGAGGATGTTTACCAGATTGTTACCAATCAGTATGAGTCCAATCAGCCGATCGGGCCGCTTCAGCAAACGGATGGCTCTTTTGGCCCCGCGGTGACCTGTTCCGCTCAAATGTTTTAAGCGATACCGATTTAAGGACATCATGCTGGTCTCTGAGCTAGAGAAAAAAGCAGAGATCAAAATCAGGAGGGCTAGCGCTGCAAAGAGCAGAGCCAGTGATGTCTCGTTCAAGAGTGGCTGACGCCTCTATAGCCTTGGAAGCGAAATGGTGGAGAAAAAATGCCGGCGGCACAAGTCAATTGTAACGTCTTTTGGCCGCGGTCCTCCGGCTACTGCGTCAGCGGGAGGAGCAGTTCAAGTACCAGTTTCGAACCAAAAAAACCCAGCACAATCAGGCCAAAAGCAATCAAATTGACGGTAATCGCTGACTGAACGCGCCATCCGCGCCGGAGGTACTGGATCACCAGGACGGCGTAAAGGCACCAAGCGAGCAGCGTTAGAATCGTTTTATGCACTAATTGCTGCCCAAACAGATCCTCGATAAAAATCACACCCGTTCCAATGGCAACGGTGAGAATCAAAAAGCCGGTGCCGGTCAGCTCATAAAACAGCGCCGAGGCGGCCTCAAGAGGCGGTAGCTTGCGAATCACACCTCGTCCGCGATGTTGCCGTAAGCGCTGAGCTTGCAGCGTGACGAGGAGTCCTTGAAGCACTGCCAACGCCAACACGGCAAAGCTGATGATGGAGGCCGATACGTGAGACAAAATGCCGGGCGGTAAGTCACTCATGGGGCGACTGGTGTCGGGTGCAAACGTGGCGACAAGAATTGACAGCGCCGCCAGAGGAAACAGCACGATCAGTAATGTGTGCAGCGGCCTGATCAATAGCGCAACGAGGCTGATCACCCCCATGCTCAAGAACATTAAGGACGCAACGCGATAGAACCCCAAGCTGGACTCGCCGGCTTGCGCGGGCAGATAGGCGGCTAACGCATGGGCAATAAGTGCTGCTGCGCCGACCAATGCGATGCGCTGACGCTGACCTTCCTCGCCCGCACCCAAGCTCAGTGCCTGACGCCAAACGGCGATCAGATACAGTAGCGCCGAGAGAATGGCGAGGCCAGCAGTCAATAAGCTGGGGGGCGTATCCATGGTCTCTCCAAGTTCAATAGTCGGGCCGTGTAGTGGTCGATTTGGGTATCTGTCATCGCATCCTTATACTACGCGCTTATAGAGGATATTGGGTATCCCTGAGAGGGGGAGATAACACCATGTTTGAATCGTTAAGTGATCGTCTGGGCGCTAGCCTCAAGGCCATTTCTGGCAAATCTAAGCTGACTGAGGACAATATCCGCGACACGTTGCGCGATGTTCGGATGACGCTGTTAGAAGCCGACGTGGCGTTGCCGGTGGTAAAAACCTTCACCGATCGCGTCAAAGATCGGGCTGTGGGAACCGAGGTTAGCCAGAGTCTATCGCCGGGTCAGGCTTTCCTGAAGGTGGTTCAGGCAGAGTTGCAGGCGGTCATGGGTGGCGAGAGCGAGGGGTTGAACCTAGCGACTCAGCCTCCTGCCGTGATTATGGTGGCGGGGCTTCAGGGTGCGGGTAAGACCACGTCAGTTGCTAAGTTAGCGCGTTATTTGATCGAGAGAGAGAAGAAAAAGGTATCGGTCGTCAGTGCCGATGTTTACCGCCCGGCCGCGATTAAGCAGCTCGAGACGTTGGCAGCCGAGGTCGGAGCGCGGTTTGAGCCTAGCGATGCCGATGAAATGCCTGTCGATATCGTACGCCGCGCCATTGCCGATGCGCGCGTCGCTTTTTCGGATGTATTACTGGTGGATACCGCTGGCCGCCTCGCTATTGACGAGGAAATGATGGCCGAAATCAGCGCGTTACATGAAGCGGTTGAGCCGATTGAAACCCTGTTCGTCGTCGACGCCATGACGGGCCAGGATGCAGCGAACACGGCCAAGGCATTTGGCAAGGTCCTGCCCCTGACCGGCATTATTTTGACCAAAGTCGATGCAGACACGCGAGGAGGCGCGGCGCTATCGGTGCGCACGATCACCGAGCGACCGATTAAATTTTTAGGTGTGGGGGAGAAGACAGACGCCCTCGATCCTTTTCACCCCGATCGATTGGCCTCCCGCATTTTAGGTATGGGCGACATGTTGTCGCTCATTGAAGATGTTGAACGCAAAGTTGATCAAACCAAAGCAAAGAAATTAGCGAAAAAAGTCCAGAAGGGGGGACGCTTTGATCTCGAGGACTTCCGCGAACAGTTACAGCAAATGAAGAATCTCGGTGGTATGGGGGCTATGCTCGACAAGATGCCGGGTATGGGGGGGATGGCTCAGGCCGCGCAGAATCTCGACACCCAGCAATTTGTCAGAATGGAAGCCATGATCAACTCGATGACGCCGCGTGAGCGACGCAATCCTGATTTAATCTCGGGCTCACGAAAGCGCCGCATCACCGGCGGTTCCGGGACGGTCATTCAGGACCTGAATCGCTTGCTCAAGCAGCATAAACAAATGCAGAAAATGATGAAAAAGATGAAAGGCGGCGGCATGCAACGCATGATGCGCGGCATGGGCGGTATGACGGGAGGGCCGGGCGGCGGTCTGCCACCGGGTTTTCCCCGCTAGTGGGCGGTAAAAAGGAGGGGTACGAGGCCTTTCCACTGATCGCGGTTTACTGTATTCTCCGCGCTCTTTTTTGAAGTAAGGCGCCTTAGTTGGGCGTTTATTTGAGGACACGACACTATGGTAGTCATCCGATTATCTCGGGGTGGAAGTAAAAAGCGGCCCTTTTATCATGTCACCGTGGCGGATCGTCGCGAGGCAAGAGACGGCAGCTTTATTGACCGCCTGGGGTTTTTTAACCCGGTTGCTCGGGGTCAGGAAGAGCGCCTGCGCATCGATGTTGAAAAGGTAGAAGGCTGGGTTGCTAAAGGCGCTCAACTCTCACCTCGAGTCAAAAAGCTTATGAAAGAATATCAAGCTGGCGCGGAAGCTGCCGCCGCTTGATCCAGTGTGGCAGATGGTTCGCCGAGCCGGATGTCAACGTCCATAGCCCCCGCTGAGGAAGGCCTCACCCTCGCCACTGTGCTAGGGGCCTATGGCATAAAAGGTTGGGTGCGCTTGTGGGTCAATCTTGAAGACCCCAGTGCACTCACGCACCTCTCACCGCTTACCTTGCACAAACCCTCTGGGCACAAACCGGCTGGCCACCAACCTTCTGATGTCCCCGCACCAGCGGCACGACCCGTCATAATCGAAGCGCTACAACGGCAGGGCAAAGGCTACACGGCTCGCTTGTCGGGGGTCGAAGACCGCACGGCGGCTGAGGCGCTCAAAGGCAGCGACATTCGGATGCCGACGGCACAGTTTCCGCAGGCGGACGATGGCGACTTCTATTGGCGAGACCTCGAGGGATTACAAGTTTGGTGTGAGGAGGGCGAGTCGAGACTGTTGCTGGGCATCGTGCAACGGTTACTCGAGACCGGCGCAAACGACGTATTGGTGGTCACGCCCAGTGAGGGCAGCATCGACGATAGAGAGCGACTGATCCCCTGGTTACCCGATGAGGTCATTAAGCAGGTTGACCTGCAGGAGAGAACGATCGCTGTGAGTTGGTTTATCGATGCCTGATCGCGATCTGCTTTATCGTTTTGCTGTGGTGACCTTGTTTCCGGAGATGTTCGCGGCGATCCAGCAATGGGGCATTACGGGCCGTGCCTTTCAAACCGGTGCTTGTCAGCTTACCTTGCATGACCCGCGCGAAGAAGCCACTGATCGGCACGGCACAGTTGATGATCGCCCCTATGGAGGCGGCCCCGGCATGGTCATGACCGCGCCTATTTTGTCTGCCGCGCTGGCCAAGGCCAAAGCAGCAGTTGACGCTGACGCGCCGGTGATTGCCTTGACGCCACAGGGCCAAAAATTAGATGCGAGATTGGCACAGAATCTAGCTGAAAAGCCGGGCCTCATCGCAGTTGCCGGTCGTTATGAAGGGATGGACGAGCGCTTTATCGAGCAGGAAGTCGATTTGGAAATTTCGATAGGAGACTTTGTCGTCAGTGGGGGCGAGTTGCCCGCCATGCTACTCATGGATGCGGTGATGCGATGGCTACCGGGGATTTTGGGTCATCCGGAATCAGCTGCAGAGGACTCGTTCACCGAGGGTTTGCTAGATTGCCCCCATTACACGCGACCAGAGACCCATCAAGGTCAATCAGTGCCTGAGGTCTTACTCAGCGGCGATCATGGTGCGATCGCAGAGTGGCGCCGTGCTCAAGCGCTGATGCGAACACTGAACCGACGGCCAGATCTCCTGTCATGGGAGTCCGTCAGCCCAGAAGATAGGATATTGCTAGAAAAATGGGATGTTTTACCCGTCAACAGGGGCAGACAATCCTGATTTGAGCAGGTATGATCGCGCGCTCGCATGATGAAGCCTCTCTCTCGGGGAGAGCGCACTCAGCGAATCGACGAGTCAGCGGCGATAGCCCGTTCAGTACAAACGGGGTCGTGGGGGTCAGTGGCTAGAATCAGCGAAGCAGAAAACAGAGTATCGGCCGCCTAGAGTGGGCGATGACGGGAGAAGGAAGATCATGAGTACCAACAAAATTATTGCTGAGCTTGACGCGGAGCAAATGGGGCGCGATTTGCCTGATTTTGCACCCGGCGACACGGTTGTGGTGCAGGTGCGTGTTAAGGAGGGCAATCGTGAGCGTCTTCAGGCGTTTGAAGGCGTCTGTATTGCAAAGCGCAATAGAGGATTGAATTCGGCCTTTACGGTGCGCAAGATCTCCCATGGCGTTGGCGTAGAGCGGACTTTCCAAACCTTTAGCCCGCTGGTCGACAGTATTTCAGTGAAGCGCCGAGGTGACGTGCGTCAGGCGAAGCTTTACTACCTGCGAGAGCTCTCTGGAAAAGCGGCGCGAATCAAAGAAAAGCTTTCTTCATAACGGTTCGCACTGCAAGCGAGACCGGATCAAGCTTCGTGGTGATGCACCGTGCGTTATCGCGAGGTCGGGTCAGCAGTCGCGTCTCTGGTGTCGATCCCTTACACTAGAAGTTCAAACAAGCGTGCTCCCCGAATAGGCCAGAGTATAACGCTGGAGGCAGTCCTGCCTACCTTGGCAGATTTGACCCGCTTTGATTTTGAGAGGCATCAGAAAGATGAATCCGAACGCTAAAGCCAGCGTACAGCCCGACGTGATTGGCTACCTTCGAGGCGCGACAACTTCGTTGTTTGCGGTCGCGTTGTTGGTCTCGTCAATGATCGTCTCAGCTGAAAGCCTGCGTGAGCAAATGACGACGACCCTGAGTGACTACGCGGGCCAGCCCATCGCTATTGACTATGCCCGCCCTAGCCCGGCGCCGGGTATTTCAGAAGTCCAGATAGAAAATGGACCGCTCATTTACGCGACCGATGACGGCGCCTACTTTTTTCTTAATGGCGACCTCCATCAAGCCAATGAAAAAGGCGCAGTGAATCTGACCGAAACGCGTCGAGCTGAAGCGCGTCAACAGCAATTGGCTGCGGTGTCGGTTGATGACATGGTGGTATTTGCACCCGATGGGCCCGCGCGCGGCCATATCACCGTATTCACTGATGTCACCTGTTTCTATTGTCAAAAGCTTCACCGTGAGGTGGACCAGCTCAATGCCAAAGGGATCGAAGTACGCTATCTCGCCTTTCCTCGCAGCGGCATGGAATCAGAAGGTGCTGAAAAGTTGGCCACCGCATGGTGTGCCGACGATCAACAAACTGCGTTGACGGAGCTCAAGGCGGGTGTCGAGCTGCCGGTCAATATATGTGAAGGCAACCCTATTGCAGCGCAATATGAGCTGGGCAAAGAGATGGGTGTCTCTGGGACGCCTGCTATTGTGACGAGCTCGGGTGAATTGGTACCGGGTTATCGTCCTGCAGGTGCGCTGGTAGCGATGCTGGGCCTCGATTGAGCCCTAACTGACGACGAGGCGACTGACCCCCGTGGATACTCACTTTCAACGCATCGAGCGCTTACCGCCCTACGTTTTTAACATCATCGGCGAGCTAAAACAGGCAGCGCGCGCACGCGGCGAAGATATTATTGATTTTGGCATGGGCAATCCGGATCAGCCGACGCCTGAGCACATTGTTGAAAAACTTCGTGAGACCGCGTCGCGCGGTGATACGCATCGTTATTCACAATCCAAGGGTATACCAAGATTGCGCAAGGCCATGTCTGATTGGTATGCCAACCGTTACTCGGTCGACATTGATCCAGAGACGGAAGCAATCGTGACACTGGGCTCTAAAGAGGGTTTGGCGCATTTGGCTTTGGCAACCACTGGGGTGGGCGATGCCATTCTAGTGCCCAACCCCAGTTACCCTATACACCCCTATGGATTCGTCATTTCGGGTGCGGATCTGCGACATGTCCCGATGGAAAGTGAAGCTGGGTTTATCGATGAGCTCGAGCAGGCAATCCGCAACACGTACCCCAAGCCTAAGATGTTGGTACTCAACTTCCCCTCTAATCCAACTGGGCATTGCGTTGAGTTGCCGTTTTTTGAACGGATCGTAGAGATCGCGCGACAGAATGATATTTGGGTAGTGCATGATCTCGCCTACGCAGATCTAGTTTTCGATGGCTACAAGGCGCCTAGCATTCTGCAAGTGCCCGGCGCACGAGATATTGCGGTTGAGTTCTTCACGTTGTCTAAGAGTTACAATATGCCGGGTTGGCGTGTGGGATTTTGCTGCGGTAACGCAGAATTAATTGCCGCGCTCACGCGGATTAAATCGTATCTAGACTATGGTATTTTCACGCCAATTCAGGTGGCGGCTATTGCCGCCCTTGAGGGTGACCAGCACTGTGTTAGCGAGATCTGCGCGACCTACCAACGCCGCAGAGATGTATTGTGTGAGGGGCTGAATGAAGCTGGCTGGCCAGTGGTGCCGCCGAAAGCCACGATGTTTGTCTGGGCGGCGATTCCTGAGGCATTCCGGCACATGGGTTCGGTCGAGTTTAGCAAGCTCTTGCTTCAGCACGGTGGGGTGGCAGTATCGCCCGGCATTGGATTCGGCGAATATGGTGAGGGATTTGTGCGCTTTGGATTGATTGAAAATGAGCACAGGACGCGCCAGGCTGTTCGGGGCATCAAACGCGTCTTGCGCATGGGCCCGCCCCAAGCATCGGATGAATTATCGGCATGAGCACTGCGGGTCTGAGAGTGGGTCTTTGTGGCGTAGGTACGGTAGGCCTCGCCACAGTGCACATTTTGCGTGATCAGAGCGCGCTGCTGGCCGCGCGCTGCGGCCAGACCGTGTCGATAACGCATGTCGGTGCGCGCCGTGAGGTGCCGCAACATGATTACGCCGCTGCCCGCATCAGTCGTGATGTCATGGATGTGGCGCGTGACCCTGATGTCGATGTGCTGGTCGAGTTAATCGGGGGTACGACGGTTGCCCGCGATCTGATCAAACTGGCCATCGAGCAAGGCAAGCACGTGGTGACCGCTAATAAGGCTCTGATTGCCGAACATGGCAATGAATTAATCCTCCTCGCGGAGCAAGCGGGGGTCCAACTCCGTTTTGAAGCGGCGGTCGCGGGTGGGATCCCCGTCATTAAAACGCTGCGTGAGGCCATGGCGGCCAACGCGGTGTCAGAAGTGGTGGGTATCATCAACGGCACCGGTAATTTCATTTTGACCGAAATGAGTACCAAAGGACGCTCTTACGAGGATGTCTTAGCAGAGGCGCAAGCCTTGGGGTACGCCGAAGCGGATCCCACCTTTGACGTAGATGGAACCGATGCGGCGCACAAGTTGGTGATACTGGCTTCACTGGCCTTTGGACTGCCGCTTGATGTTGCAGCACCCGTTAAGCAGGGCATTCAAGCGATCACGCCTGAAGACCTCGAATTTGCGGCGTCAATGGGTTATCGCGTGAAGCATCTGGGCATTGCGCGGCGACAGGGGGATCGTGTCGAGATGCGAGTGCACCCCACACTGATTCCTGAGCAAAAGCAGTTGGCAAACGTCGATGGTGTGCTCAATGCGATCATGATCAAGGGCGATGCGGTCGGCGAGTTGGTATTGGTTGGCCCGGGTGCAGGTGGCGCTGCTACCGCGTCTGCGGTGTGCGCCGATCTTGCCGACATTGCGAGGACTGTTGCCGGGAGTGGACCGGCACTGGGTGTGCCGATGGGCCAACTGAAATCGCAAGTGTTGGTGCCTGCGGATGATATCGAGAGCGAGTGGTATGTGCGATTGGCCGCGAGCGATTGCGCCGGGGTCATGTCTGATATCACTCAGGTACTGGCAAATCACGACGTGAGTATTGAGTCGTTGCTTCAGAATCCACCCCGGGAGGATCAAGCCACGGTCTCAATTGTCCTGTTGACCCATGTCGCCTCAGCGTCCGTAATGACGGCAGTGATGCAAGAAATTACGACGCTTACTGAGGTGGAGACGGACTTTACGCTGCTTCGAGTAGAAGCCTTTGATCAGTGAGTAATTTGAGTAGGATGGGGAGCTGGCAATGAGCATTCGATACCTCAGCACCCGCGGTCAGGCACCCGCGCTCGATTTTGAGGGGGCTTTACTTGCTGGGCTTGCACGCGACGGTGGGCTTTATGTGCCGGAGTCGCTGCCCAGCTTCACACCGTCAGACCTTGCCGCTATGCGCAATCTGTCCTATCCCGAGCTGGCAACAACGATCATTGCGCCTTTTGTGGAGGGCAGCATTGATCGTCAAACGTTGTCGAGACTGGCGACAGAATCCTACCGAGATTTCCGTCATCAGGCGGTGGCGCCACTCTTGCAGCTCGATCAAGATCAGTGGTTGCTTGAGCTTTTTCACGGGCCGACACTGGCGTTTAAAGATTTCGCACTGCAACTACTAGGGCGGTTACTGAGCCACGTGCTGGCGCGGCGCGGCGAGCGGGTAGTGATCATGGGGGCGACGTCTGGCGATACGGGCAGCGCCGCCATCGAGGGCTGTCGCCACTGTGACAATGTGGATATTTTTATCCTGTACCCCGAGGGCAGAGTGTCGGATGTGCAGCGCCGGCAGATGACCACCGTACAGGCCGACAATGTTCATAACTTAGCCATTAAAGGCAATTTTGATGACTGTCAGGCTCTGGTAAAAGCCAGTTTTGTGGCCGATCAATTTTTGCCGGATGGGCGCTCGTTGGTCGCCGTAAACTCGATCAATTGGGCGCGCATCATGGCGCAAATTGTCTACTATTTTTATGCTGCCTTCGCCGTTGGTGGACCAGAGCGAGCCGTTAACTTTTCCGTTCCGACCGGTAATTTCGGCGACATCTATGCGGGGTATCTGGCGCATCGCATGGGTCTCCCGATTAATAATCTCGTGATTGCCACGAATCGCAATGACGTGCTGCACCGCATGCTCACGACCGGCACGTATGAACGTCTAGCGATCGAAGCATCCTTATCGCCCAGCATGGATATTTCGGTATCTTCGAATTTTGAGCGACTGCTGTTTGATCTCTATGAACGAGAGGCTGAGCAGGTCGCGCAGTTGATGCGTGATTTTGCGAAGGGTCATATCACGCTGAGCGATGAGGCATTGAGCAAGGCTCAGGCGCTATTTAGCAGCGCTCGCATTGACGACGAAGAGACCTGCGAGGAAATTCGCTTTATTTGGGAGCGTACCGGTCAATTGATCGATCCGCATACGGCGATTGGTACCCGCGCCGCACGGTTATGCGCCGACAAAGCCGACGGGCCGATGGTCACATTATCCACTGCACATCCTGCTAAATTCCCGGCGGCCGTCGCCAAAGCAGAAACGGGCCAAGTGCCCGTATTGCCCGATCACTTAGCAGACTTGTTCGAAAAAGAAGAGCATTTTCAGGTGCTCGATAACGATTTAGAGGCCATCCATGCTTTCATGGCGGCACAGTGTCGCGTCTGACGACACCGGTCATCCGTCGGCGATCAGTCGATATCAGTTCAATGCTTCAGCGCACTGCGCTGCCTGAGGCACTCAAAAAAATTTACGCCGGTCGCGGTATTAGCGACCCCGCTGACTTAACGCTCACTCTGGACCAGTTGTTGCCCCCCGTCACGCTAAAAGGGATCGGCGAAGCGGCCGAGCTATTGGCTGACGCTATAGAGGGAGAGGCTCGCGTTTTGGTGGTCGGTGATTTTGATGCTGACGGAGCCACCAGTTGTGCCATGGCTGTCTCAGTGCTGCGCCAGATGGGCCTAAAGGAGGTGGCCTATTTGGTGCCCAACCGGTTCGAGTTTGGTTACGGACTGACCCCAGAGATTGTCGAGTTGGCTGCGGCACAGATGCCCGATCTGATTGTCACGGTAGACAACGGCATCTCGAGCATTGAAGGGGTGTCGGCGGCTCAGGCGCTGGGGATCAGTGTGCTGGTGACAGACCATCACTTGCCCGCCGAGACGCTGCCGACAGCAGATGTCATCGTGAATCCCAATCAGCCAGGTTGTCGCTTCCCGAGTAAATCATTAGCCGGTGTCGGCGTCATTTTTTACGTCCTGAGTGCCTTGCGAGCCGAGCTGAAACAACGAGACTGGTTCACGGCACAAGGACTCGAAATGCCCAATTTGGGTGACGCATTGGATTTGGTGGCGCTGGGCACAGTGGCCGATGTGGTGCCGCTGGACCGCAATAACCGGATCTTAGTGGCGGCGGGCTTGGCGCGTATCCGATCAGGGCGCGCTCGCCCCGGTATTGAAGCCCTCTTTGAGGTGGCCGGCAAAGACCATCGCCTTGCAACGGCGTCCGATCTTGGCTTCATCGTGGGTCCTCGGCTTAACGCCGCTGGGCGCCTCGATGACATGTCGGTCGGGATTGAATGCCTGTTAGCCGACTCGACCGCCAGTGCTCGCGCCAAGGCAGAAAATCTGCATGCTTTGAACCGTGAGCGGCGCGATATCGAGCAGTCGATGCAAACGGAGGCGCTGGCGCAATTGGATGCATTGAATTTGGACCAACCCGATCTGCCGTTTGCGATGACGCTCTACGATCCAAACTGGCACCAGGGGGTGATCGGTATCTTAGCCTCCCGTATTCGTGAGCGTGTTTATCGGCCCACTTTGATCTTTGCCGATTCAGATGAGGGGATGCTGAAAGCGTCTGGCCGGTCTATTCCGGGCCTGCATCTGCGCGATGCATTGGATCAGGTGGCGGCGCGACACCCAGGGTTGCTGACGAAGTTTGGTGGGCATGCCATGGCGGCAGGTCTGACCCTCGCCAAAGCCGATTTTGAGCCTTTTTGTGAGGCCATTAATACGGTGGTGGCAGACGCACTCGACCAGGTGCCACCTGAGCCCGTTGCACTGAGTGACGGTTCGTTGGCGCCAAGCGACCTGACGGTGCCCTTCGCCGAGCAGTTAGAGGCGGGCGGTCCTTGGGGACAGCACTTTGCTGAGCCCGTCTTTGATAATACGTTTGCGGTGCGGCGTCATCGTATCGTGGGTGAGAAGCACTTGAAGCTGACATTAGAGTCGGGCGGTGTTGAAGTGGATGCCATCGCCTTTAATATCGATGTGGACGAGTGGTTAGCGGCACCGCTAACACAGCTCGGCGCGTTATACCGTTTGGATATCAATGATTATCGCGGGGCACGCTCGCCACAGTTGGTGATTGAGGCGTTTTGGCCGCACTGAGAGGCTTTGTACCGTGATCGGATATGGCGGAGCATCACGCAACCCTTTAGACTCTTGCCACCTGTTGACCAGTAGGCTGTAAAACGTGGAAATCGCCCCGCTTGTGACTCAAATTAAAGATATTCGTGCGCGTACTGACGTGCTTAGGGGGTACCTTTGACTTCGCTATTAAAAAGGATCGTTTAAAAGAAGTAGAGCTGGAGTTGGCTGAGCC
>Ga0213869_10001872_pt1 | contig 15196 bp, 20 predicted proteins | sample PICome_10_FD_160083 | JGI IMG/M metagenome (GOLD analysis project Ga0213869, IMG submission 160083) | Coastal seawater microbial communities near Pivers Island, North Carolina, United States - PICO132 | ecosystem: Environmental > Aquatic > Marine > Coastal | place: USA: North Carolina...
ACTCATGGGATTGTGAACACTTCTTTGGACTGCCTTTAATTGCAGACGAAGTAGACCCCGATAACAGATACAACACAAGGTTTTAATATGATATCAAGAAAAGAATTTACTGAAAAGGTAGAGCGATTACTCTCACGAGGAAAAGGTGTTGATGTAATGGGTGCAATAGTTAAAGTTTGTGAAGAGAATCATTTAGAACCTGAAAGTGCTAAGAGACTTTTAACACCACCTCTTAAAGAAAAGTTAGAAGCAGAAGCACAAGGACTAAACCTAATCAATCGTGGTAGGACTAGTCAAGGAACAATCACACGATTTTATGAGGAAAAGAAATAATGGAAATTAATGATATAGTCACGGTAGTGGCCACAAGTGGTGAATACATTGGTAAATTCAAAGGTTTAGAAAATGGTATTTTAAATATTGAAGACCCTAGAATGGTAATCTCTCATCCTAACGGAGACGGTGGTATGGGATTTGCAAGAGGTATTGCAGTCACTGGAGAAGAGAATCCAAGTGAAGTTTCATTCAATGAATTTGTATTTGTTGTTGCAACAAACCAACCTATTCAAGAAGCATACCAACAAGCAACTGGGTCTATAGTGACACCACCAAAAACTCCTACTATCATAACTTAATGACAAGTAGGGAAGGATACGATGCATACACTCTTTATCTTGGAATAAAATTACACTTCTATTCTAAAGACTATGACTTTATAAAGTATAATGGTAAAGTAAAGAGTGACATCAATTCCTTTCTAAAACGAAAAGATAAATTTCATTTTGGTAAGTTATTTAAAACTTACAAACAAGACTTACAAGATTTCTATATTGCAAATCTAAGTCTTAAAGACAGTTGGGCAGGAGACCTATTAGACAATGAATGTGAACGAATTTATAAAGAATGGAAAAAGAGACAACAAAAATTGTCATATATGTATGAAACAGAACTCTCTGATATCCTACTTAAAAGAAGTATACAAAAGGTATTGGAAGTAAAGAAAGGTCAACACCCTATACTATTAAAAGAATACATGGCAAAGAACATATCTTTAGAGACACTTTGTATAATGGATTCTATTATCGGATTCAGTTCCGACTGGGAGAGACTCATATCAGAGAAGATAGTCTATCCCGAAATACATATAAAGATTCAAAAGTATAAGTCTTTCATAGACTTTGATTATACAAAATACAAAACTAAAACAATAGAGTTATGTCAGAAATAACTATATTAGGAAACGGGCCTAGTAGAAAGGACTTTGATATCGACAATTGCATACATGAAGTATGGGGTTGTAATGCAATCTATAGGGACACTAATAAGTGTGATATAGTGTTTGCAGCTGATATGCCTTTACAAAAAGAAATTGTAGAGACAGGATATTATAAAGAAAACCTAGTGTGTTTTGCTGACATTGAACCCCTTCCAATAGAAATGTTGGAGTTAATGTCTGCAGGATTTAACTACAGTCATGACGATATACGAATATCTAAAAAGGATAATGATACACACTTCATTGTTCAAGGTAATGAAACTTATACAGATTTTTTGGGATTAGTAAATCCCGAAATAATAATCACATACAATGACCCTATGTTTAGGAACTTGTTTACTGGAATGTCAGCATTAAGTTATGCTATGCAACAAGGTTATAAGACTATAAACATGGTGGGATTTGATGCACTGGAAAGTGATATTTGTGACAATATTTATGAAGGTAGTGCTAACTATGGACATAAATATAATACCGACTCAACTGTTCGTGATGTTCAGAGGAGTCAGTTCATAGCACTATTAGAATGGTACTATGGAAAAGGTTCAGTATACTGGAAAAATCCTCTTGACAAAGAGGACGAAATCAAGTATAATGAATTATCTTATTATGAAAGTAGTGAGAGATGGATTCTAGGTTTAGGCCTAGAGTCTTTGATATAATGCGATACAATGTTAATACAATAGGAGAATACAATGTCATCATTAGATAAACTAAGAGCAGCCATGGAAACTGCTTCACCTACAGAAGGTGCAAAAAAATCCTACAACGATGAAAGGTACTGGAAACCTGAACTAGATAAAACTGGAAACGGTTTTGCTGTAGTAAGATTCTTACCAACACCCCAAAACGAAGAAATGCCTTGGGTCAGTTATTTTGACCACGGTTTCCAAGGGCCTGGTGGTTGGTATATTGAGAAGTCTTTAACGACTCTTAATAAAAAAGACCCAGTGTCGGAGTACAATACCCAGTTATGGAATACAGGTATTGAAGCAAACAAAGAGATTGCTAGAAAACAGAAGAGAAGACTTCACTATGTTTCTAATGTCTTAGTTGTTTCAGACCCTAAAAATCCCGATAACGAAGGTAAAGTATTCTTGTATAAATTTGGAAAGAAAATCTTTGAACAACTCAAAGAGGCTATCTCTCCAGCATTTGAAGATGAAAGTGCAATCAACCCTTTTGATTTAAGGGAAGGTGCGAACTTCAAAATCAAAATAAGAAAAGTGGACGGATACTGGAACTATGATAAATCAGAGTTCGATTCAGTTGCACCACTATTCGAAGACGAGGATAAGTTGAACGAAACATTTAGTTCTGCTCATTCTTTGACGGACATTATTGCACCAAATGAATTTAAAACCTACGAGGAACTCAAAGAGAAACTCGATAGAGTATTAGGTTTAACTGGTACAGTAAGTAATTCGACTGCAGAGTCAGTTGCAGAAGACCTAGACGAAGTGCCTTGGTCAAATGTAAACACTGAAGCTGTTGCTGAAGAACCTGTAATCTCATCAGTAGAATCTACTTCTGAAGGTGAAGAAGATGATGCGATGGATTACTTTAAGAAACTTGCTTCTGAATAAGTAAGTTTTTTAAACGGGGGTGTTGACATATCATTATGTGTCCTTGAACAGTCAACACCGAACTGATAACGAAGGAGTGGGGTTAATCAGTAAGGGAAAGATTCATGGGGTCAAGCGGATGAATCGGTTAGGAGCGGGACTGCTGTAAAGCGTGGGGCGACTTAACACTTTTTTATAATTTATAAATAACAATAATATGCCAGAAGTAAAACCAAGAATAGATAGGAAAAGTAATAATGTTGAACCATTCGATAGAATGTTAAGACGATTTAAAAAGGAATGCGATAAGGCAGGTATTGTTCAAGAGGTTAGAGATAGAAAATATCACGAGAAACCTAACGATACTAAGAATCAAAAGAATCAAGATTTAAAAAGAAGGAAGAAGTTAAACAAGAAGCGAATGCAATCTGCTTCTTTTAGAAAGATAAGATAATGAGTAATTGGCATGGGGGAAAGGGTTCTAAGAGAAGGAACTCAAACGAAGAAGCCTATGCAGATAACTGGGAAAAAATCTTTGGTAAAAAGAAACCTGAGATTAAGGTAAGAAAAGAAACACCTAGTCATGGTGTATCACAAGTCCATTCGGACAAAACAAAATACAATCGTAAGAAACTTAAGAGTACTTAAGGTCTACTAGTCTCGCAGTATCATCGGGATTTCTAAAACTGTGTCTACCAGTTTGTATTGTTGTATTTCTATTATTCACAACATTAGTATTCACATTAGTACTTCCGTCACTTACTTTAGGGGACGAACCCATTCCAGTGTTTGAAGCATTCTTAAGGACAATTTCTGTAGGTGTTCCGTCATTCATAATACCCTTATACTTTTTAAGTGCAGATAGTACCATACTTTCTTTTTGTTCTTTAGAAGCATTTGAACTATCAATCATTGCTAATTCTTGTGTTAGGGTTTGAGCGCCACTATCAAAGGTTGCAATCTTATCTCCTGTTCTTCCACCTACCATTGCCCCTGCAACACCAGTAAGTAAACTAGCAGCAAGTATACCCCAACCAACAGGGTTTGAACCTAATGCAAGTGCGCCTGCGGCTGGAAGAGCTGCACCTAAGAGGCCGCCTGCCCAACTTCCAATACCACGACCAACACTACCTCTTTTGTTTGCTGACTCAGCACCTTCAACGGTCTTTAAATTCTCGCCAGATAATAATCCTTGACTCTCCAATGAGTCTATACCTTTACCATATTTGTTTTGGTCGTACATATCAAATCCAACATCTGCTCCAGCACCTACTATTGGTAGTTTTGCAAAAGCACCTCTTGTGAATGATTTAGAAAATGCATCGAACCTATTAATTCTTTGCATAAGTTTTGTAGCCTCGGGAGAATCTATCCACTGGTCTAATTTATCAGGAGATATATTCACCATTTCATCGTAGATTGGAGTTCCCTCAAACTTTTGAGACCACTTCTTATAGAACTTAGTTCTTTTGTCTAGTTTACCATTTTCATTAAATAACTTATCAACTTGCTTTGCATCACTAGAATCAAAATCATCTAGTTCTGTAAAGAACGAACCTCGCATACCATATGACTCTGCACCTTCTGTTGCTATTTCATCAGGTCTTACTCCGCCTGGTATGGCATTTCTATAACTATCCATTGACCTTCCAATAGCACTACCTGAATTAATTCCAATTTCTGCAGCCTTAGAGCCTGGATTGTAGAAATCATCTTCTTGTATACCAGTGTCACCAAAAAGTCTTTCAAGACCTAGAGTAGTTGCAAGACCAACAAGAAGTCCCCCAATAAGTTTACCCCTTCCACCTGCAATATTTTTTAAACCACCAAGTCCTCTTTTGAGCATGCCTGGTTTTGTTTTTCCACCTTTAGTACCCTTAGTACTATCTGAGAATGCTTCAAGAGACTTCTGTGTTCCTTTAAACCCAAGATAACCTGCAGCTGGAGCTCCAGCAGCTGCTAGAAGTTGAGCAAATCTACCAGTTAGGAGTGTAGCTCCAAATTTATTATTTTCATCTCCACCTTTTACATTATTAAGAGCGCCTCCAAGTACCAATGTTCTTAACAGTTTATTAGTTGTCTGAACACCTTCGTTAACTTCTTCAGTTTCTTTTAGTTCCTTTCTTGCGATTTTTATTGCAGGGTCTTGTTCTTGAGTATCTCCAGCAATTGAAGCTGCAATACCTTCCTCACCACCAAAGGAGAAAGCACTAGCGATACTGCCAGACAAGTCTTTGTTTCCAAATATCTTACCTACTGCATCTACCTTATCAACAACTGTATCTAAAGTTCCTAATAAATCAAAACCTGTAAGTTCTTTAAGTCCTTGACCGAACATAGTAAACTTAGTATCTTGTTCTGCAATTTCTTTTGATTGTTTTTCAACGGTCTCATTAAGTTTGTCTAAATTAGATTTAGACTTATCCATTAAGTTTTTCTGTACTTCTAATTCTTCTCTCTTAGTATCATAAATTTCAGTTTCAAACTTTAGAAGACTTGCAGATTGTTTTTTCTTTTCTTCCAAAAGTTCTTTATGTTTCTTCTCATCACCAAAACCTTCTGCACGGATACTATCATATTCAAGTTGTTGTATTTTATCTCTGTAGTCTTGAATCTTTTTACGGTTTTTAATTTCTGCTTCTGCAATTTCCTGTTCTAGTGTTATTGCTTTTAATTGATTTAGACTATATGTATCTTGTGCAAGTTTAAGTTTGTCTACAAATCCAGTACTTCCACTAAGTCTATCTAAACCTTCTGAGAGTTTTTTATATTCTGTTGTAGTCTTATCTACATTATCAGAAGTTGCTTTAACTATTTGTTGAGTATAGTTCTGTAGTTCTTTAGCATTTGCGGCCGCCTTAAAAGAACCTTTAGTAGTTTCTCTTAAGTCTGCAATAGTTTTTGCAAGTGGAGTGTTAACCTCTTGTAAATTTGAGACGACATTTTTAAATTTCTTACTAAACTGTTCTGTAGTCTTAGCAAGGTCTTGTGCATTTTGTTGTCTTAGTATGTTTATGCTATCGTCTGCCATGGGGATACCTTATTACTTACCTTTACTATATGCTTGTGAACCAAAGAATGCAGCTACGATACCTGCAACTGCAACAAAGTATGTTGCGGCCATATCACCGAGTATTTTAGATGCTTGGTCTAGTCCGATTACATCTGCAAGAACAACTGCAAAAGGATATAACAGTAATCCACCTAGTGCGAACCATGTCATATTTCTTTGTGCATCTCTCATTGCATCGGCATCTTCTAGTTCTTTTCTTTTGAACTCTAGATACATTTGTTCTTCTTCTTTTGAAACCTTCCCATCACCATTTGTATCGGCAGGATGGAATTCTTTTTTGTCTTCATCACTCATAATTTGTGTCCTCTATATTATGAATCACTTAAGCATAACCAAAATTAACTTTGTTGTTCTTGTCTAATCCTCTCTCGTTCTTCTTCTAAATGATTGACAAGAAGTTTTACATATATCTCCCTTTCCCATGGTATCATTTCTTCTAATTCTGTTAATGAGTACTTGTGTTCCTGCATTAACTGAAAGTTAGATTGATAATAACCAACTAAACTCTCATGAGAAAGAGATATTAAAAAAAAGAGTTAAGTCCTTGTAGTACTTTTTCTTGTTTAGTACCACATAACTCACAAGTATACCCAATATTTTCCTTCAATGAAGGTGTTTGTATGAAATACTCATTTACTTTTTCTAACTGTTCTAGTGTAAGGGACTCTACAAACTCTTTTAAGTCAGAACTTTGTACATCTTTACACTCATAAACTTCATTTTCGTCAAATATAGTTTCTATACCATACATAACTGTTGCAATTAGACGGTCATCAGTGTCTTCTATGCCTTCTACTATGGATAATTCTCCAACTGTAGGGTATTTTAACACTAAACCTAAGTTATCTGTTAACATAAGTTTAGAATCTAGTGGATTTTCAGTAAGTTTAACTTCATTTAAGTTAATTTCTGCACTTCCACTACCTGTACAGTCTTCTTCTCCACATAAAAATTTAACTTTAGTAGTTTCACCTACAGATTTAGTTCTAATTTGTAAAAACAAGTACTCTAAATCAAATAAAGAAAGTTTATTTGCATCAATCTTACCAAAAGTCACACTTTCAATCAATTGAGTGAGTGCTTCTGCAATTTCTTTACCGTCTTCACTCTCTTTTGCAATCAAAAGATACTTCTGTTCTTTAACTAAGAAAGGTCTATACTTAACTTCTCTTCCATCACTTAAATTGCACACATATGTTGGTGCAGCTTGGATTGGTAATCCCATAATTTACTCCATATTTTATTAACCACCAAATAAACTACTAAAATCTCTTAATGAGTCTTTTAGTCTGTTTACTTGCGAATCATATTTATTAAATCTCTTAAGGTATTTTTCTGCCCTATCGTCACCAAACTGGGCTGCAAGTCCTAGACCTTCTAAAATACCATCAAATCTTCTTCTACCACTATTTAGACCACTAGGATTAACTTTATTATTACCGTTGTACACACTATGTAAGTCTGATAAGTCTGCAACTAATTTTGCATCTTTATATTCTGTAGTAAAATGTTGAAATGCCATGGTGACTGAAAATAATAACATATCAGCACTATCCATTGATAGAGTTTGTACTGCAATTGCTTTTGGAAATGCATTATGTAATGTATTCTTAACTGTTGTCGTTCCTTCACCCATTCTTCCGTCTCTTCTTAAATGTTCAATTTCAACACTTCCATGGTATGAAATAGGATATTGGAACACTGGAAGTTTATTTCTTTCGTGTGATACTGAATTATAGTCACCGTCAGTTAAAGGTGCAGTATCAGTAGATACAATATAATCCATCCATGCTTGTAATATCTTTCTGTCTAAGAAATCGGTATCACAATAGAATGATATTTCCATTTCATGCATATCATTGACAACACCTGTTGGAACTATTTTAGTTTTTCCTACTGGAGAATATCCTTCAGTTTCTATTGTCCTTGAAGGTAAAGAAGCATTTCTACACCTTACACCTTCTAGTGAAAGACTTACAGCATTTGAGTTGGTGCCAGATAACAATGTTATATTTTCATTGCCGGCTTTGTCTTCAAACTCTTCAGGGATTATTTTTCTATCCATGGAAGTATTTCTAGTTTTATATAAAGTAGGCCCAAAGAAGTTTACTCTGAACTGGTTTGTCATTGCAGGAGTAGATAAGTTTGCCATTAACTTGTCTATAGAAAAACTTGGTCGTGAACTTATTCTTTTTGATTCAGCATTAGCTGCATCACTTCTTAGTCCTTCTTGTAATGCTTCAACATCTATCTTTGGTTGAACATCTTTGGTACTTGGTATTTTATATTTTTTTATTTCCATTAATAACTCTCTACTTTTATCCTACTATCTTTGTAAACTGTATGTGCATTTGTACTGTTAGTAAACTTATAAGCTGGTAGTAAACTTACAATATCCCAATCACTGTATGGCACTTCTTTAATTTGTCCTTGTATTTCAGATGTAAGATATCTTTTAATACAAGGCCTTGCCCATTTTAACTTAGCAGACTTACGAATTAAATCATAACTCATTTGTATCCTTGTATCCTCTTCATCTTGACCGTCAAAGTCTCTAGTATATCTTAATAATTCTGTTAACAATTCTACCCTTCTTAATGGGTGAATGTAATGTAAATTCAATCCATAAAAACCATCTGTTGTAAATCTAAATGGTATGACTAATGGAAATCTATCATAGTAAGGTAGTACATCTCTCCATTTTGCAATGTATGAGAACATAAACATTCCTCCTATGATTGGTCTATCTTTATCAATATAATTTTCAGAGTATCCTTCTCTTATTTTAGAACTTATTTTCATAGACCCTATCGCACCTCTAAACCAGTTTAAAGATTCTTGCGATTGTCGTTTTAACTCAGCAGGAGTCATTGCACTAAGACGTGTGACAAGATTAATCATAATACTATTTATAGTTAAAAGGAATAATTTAGTAGAGATTCTTCTGTAAATTTAATTTCTTTTACAGTTTGCATAACCTTAATACTGTTTGCATACATTTCGGGTCTGTCTTCTGAAACATGCATCTCAATCATGTTAGGTGTAATAACTGCAAACATGTTATTACCACTCTTAGAATACAAACCTAACCAAGTATCAAAATCAAGTGTTTCGTTTGAAGTAGATTCTTTATCCCATAGAACAAACTCTTGGTCTAACTTATTTAAATGTATGAGTGCATGAACTCTATGGGTGCCAGGGTGGACAACCCATTTGTTATTATTCATATAGGCTTGAGGAACAGAATACAATCCTTTAGTTTTAATCTCATTGATTAACCATATAAGTTTTGTTGCATGAAAGTTTTCGTTGTATTCATAGATATCCATTTTCTCTCTGAAGTTTTCTGCAACAACTGGTTCTAGTTCTTTGTTTTCTAGTAAATGTTTTGCTAGTCTTATATGGTCTTCAGGTCTAGGTTCCCAATCGTTTTCTAGTGCTTCACCCAATGTGACTAATTTGGGTTTGACCACTAACCCATCAAATATTGTTCTAAGCTCGTCTATATCATTTTGGGTGTTTAAGTGCTTAATCTCTTCCATTTAAATATCCCTCTACTAGTTTTATATCGTTAGGTGTGTCTACAGATAATCCGATATCATTAACCTCTACCATTTTAACTTTATATCCATTCTCTATGTATCTAAACATTTCTACATTCTCTCTTTTTTCAAACTCACCTCTAGTAAGTGTTGAGAACATTGATAACATGTCTCTACTGAATGCATACAATCCCATTTGTTGATAAGGTGAAATAGGTAGTCTAGAAAAATGAGTTGCATAGTTATCTTTATTGAATGCAACTTTAACAACATTTATATCACTGTTTTTATAATCTTGTTCTATTTTAACATATGCATTTGATACACTACCTAGTGTGTAAGACTCTATTACTTTATCAATTGCGTCAGGGTCAATCAGGGGTTCGTCACCTTGAATGTTAACATATATGTCTGCATGTAGTGTATCAAGTGTAAGTGCAATTCGGTCAGTACCAGTAGGAACAACATTATCAATCCTGATTACATTCAGGTCATTGTCATTACAATAGGTTTCAATTCTATTATTATCAGTGACCACATAGATTTTGTTCAGTCTCTTTGACAGTGTTGCACGGTCATAAACCCTTTGTATCATTGTTTGTCCATTAATCATTGCAAGGGGTTTACCCTCGAATCTAATTGAACCCCAACGGGCTGGTATTAAACCGACTGTATTGATTTTGCTTTGTTCCAGCATTCTACCTCACCGTATCCATATTCTGCATGTATGAAATCTACGCCTGATAAATCTGCACATTCTTTGTCTACTATCATGTCTCCAACATAGACTGCATCTTTAGGATTAGTATTACAATGTGCAAGAGTAAATAATAATTGGTCGGGTGAGGGTTTACCTCTTAGTCCTTCAGTAGGACAACATACGAAGTCAAACTCAACATCTAGTTTAGACAGAATGTCATGTGTTCTATCTTTGTGTTTAGATGTGACGACTGCAAGTTTCTTTCCTTGTGACTTAAGGTGTTGTAAATGTTCTTCTACACCGTCATAAAACTTAATCAACTTACTATTCTTTGATGAGAACTTGTTATATTTTATCATTAACTCATCTTGGTCAGTAAGTATACCCATCTCAGTAAGTATATCTTTAAAGGGTTTACCAATGAGTTTGAAGTAATCATTGAAATCTCTACCAGTGTTAAGAGAGTTGAATGACTTCTCCATATTTTCTTTTGAATCAATTAAGACTCCGTCTAAATCAAATATGTATAGTGTCTTCATGTTAAGTGGTCTTCAGTTAATATTCTAAAATTCAATCGTCTATCTTTACAATACTCTTCTGCAGCTTTAAACTTTGCTTGATTGACAGCATAGGTTGCAATCTCATTGAGGTATCGTTTGGTTTGTCGTTTAGGTTCCTTTGGGGGTTTAAGTTGTTTCTTAGGTTTAACTTCTATAATCTCTCTTATAGATTGACCCTTATCATTAACAAACTTTATGTAGAAGTCAGGAAAGTATCTATGTACTCTTTTGTCTAAAGGAGACTTGTATGGAATGATAACTTCCTCACTACCCCACTCTATGATATTAGTATTAGTATCACAATAGACCATGAATCTTCTTTCCCATAAAGACCTGTATATTATCTTTGTAGGGTCTCCTTTGTATTTTTTATAGTTCTTTGGTTTAAACCTTCCGCTGTACGACATAAATAGATATGAATAAGTTATATACAGGTATTTATACATGGCATCAGTAAACAAATTTCTATCAAAACTCAATCAGGCAACTACAGCACTTAAGTCAGTTAAAGGTATATCGAGTAAAATATTTGGTACAGGATATCAAACAAATGTATCTACACAAGAACAAGATGTTGAAATTGAAAGACGAAGACTTCAGGAAAGAGCAAAAGCTCTAAAAAGTAAAAATGTTGGGTTAAATATGATACCCAACTATGAAGCTAAAATAAATCCTTCACTTCCAGCAACTGAATTAGTTTATCCAAAGGATAATCCTGTAGACAATTATATCCATTTTACAATTCAACCAAGAAAAAAACGAGAAGGTAGTTCAGGAAAAAATGCATTATCAGATGGTCTTACAGAGATTTATCTATATGCTCCAAATGTAAAGAATGACGCACCTTCAATTTCTTATAACAACATTGAATTTGGAAATGTGCAAAGAGATATTTTAGACGGTGGATTGCCTGATATGGATGGTGGACTTTCTGCTGAAGGACGGGAAATGTTAGCAAAATCATTAGGAAGACTTATCTCTTTAGGTACCAATGATTTTGCAGAAGATAGAACATTTAACCCACAAAAAGAAGTTATGTTTGAAGGCATTCAGTTTAGAACTTTTGATATGGCATTTCAATTTAGACCAAATAGTGTAGATGAAACAGAAGAGATTAATAATATTATATGGGCATTTAAGACTGCAATGTTGCCAGATACATTTCAATTAGCTCAAAGCCTTGGTAAAGATGCTGAAGAATTTAGTGAAAATTACTTTAACTTGCCCAATAGTGTAAACATAGAGTGGGTAGGAGCAATCAAAGAAAGGATTGATGGATTTTTACCTTCATTTATAACTAATGTATCAGTTCAATACAATGGTGGTAATAAATTAGAAACCTTTAGTGATGGTATGCCTTTAGTTGTAGACATGAATCTTTCATTTGTAGAAAATGTTTTAATGACACAAGAAAATTATCAGTCCCTTACTGTAAGTAGTAAAAAAGTAGACCTTAAAAAATCTCCAAACATTAGAGAACTTAAAAATGATACAAATGATGAAGTTAAACTAAACCAATCTGCTATAAATAATGGAATTCAATCACCATATAAAGACCCTGGCCACACATCTATAGATGGTACTAAATTTAAAGATGGTAAAATAGTTTACCAAAGACCTTTTGGTGCTGGATAATAATTATGTCAAATCAACTATATAAAAATTTCCCTGAAATACAATATACTTTATCTAACGGTAAAGTTGTCACAATAAAAGATTTTTTTAGAAAGGCTAGAATATCATCTTTTAGTCTTGATAAAGTTGTTGATTATGAATACTACGAGTTAGAGGAAGGCGAACGACCTGATGTAGCTGCATCTAAAATATATGGTGACAGTGATTTACATTGGATTTTCTTTTTAGTCAATGACATGGAAAATTACTATGACTGGTATATGAGTTCAGAGTCATTTGAAACACACATAGACTCTATGTATGCTGGTCAGTATTTGACTTTTGCAACTTCCGATGATGTTGTACAATACCCCAATTATGACAGTCAAGGAAACTTACTAAACACTAGAAAATATCTATTAGGGGAAAAGGTCACTACTGCAAAAGGAACTGGACATATATTAGAAGTAGACCCCCTAAATAAAAGAGTCAGAGTAGAAAGAGGACAATGGGAGCAAGGCGAAACCTTAGTTGGATTAAACAAATCTTCTGTAATAGTAAGTATCATAGAACCTAGAGATGTTGTCGTCCATTACGAAAATGATACTGGAGTCAAAACCAATTTTCCTACAGCTGGTTATACTAGTGTCTCTTTATGGCAAAACGAATACAATAAAAATGAAAATAAAAGGCGAATAAAAATAGTGAAACCATCTTATATGAATGTAGTTTTACGAGAGTTTGAAACCTTAATGTCCAAATAATATGGACACCCAATTAGGAAAAGTAAGAGTAAGAGAAATCACCATTCAATATGGAGAGGGAGCTAATGACTCTATTGATATACTAAACTTAGTAGATAGAATTTCTATATACGAAAGTATATTCAGTAAACATCTTACTGGAAATGTTGTTGTGGTCGATGCAAAGAATCTTATTAATAATTTATTATTGACTGGACAAGAAAATATAACTATTCATTGTGAAATGCCAGAGGGAACAGGAACTTCTATAGAAAAAACCTTTAGGGTATATAAAATTTCTAATCTTACAAGACAAGGTGATTTAGTTCAGATGTATACTATAAACTTTTGTGACCCATTAATGTACAGAAGTAAAGAAGATAGAATAAGTAAAGCTATTAGGGGTTCTCATAAAGATATGATTGAAGGTCTTTTTGACGAAATTAGTGGAGACCCTAATTTTACAACTCTATTTACTGAATTTGAAGAAACACAAGGTGACAATCATCAATTCGTTGTACCAAATTGGTCTGTTAATAAAACATTAGATTGGTTAGTAAACAATAGTAATCCAATCAACGAAGAGTCTTATAAAAATTCAATGTTTTTGTATCAAGATATGACAGGTCAGTATCAATTTAAATCTATGGACTCAATGTTAAGTGATATGCAAGAAGAAATATTTCACCATGTTCCATACAATGCATTTACTGGAGTAGATTCTAAAACTCGTAATTTAGTTATACTAAGTTCAAATAAACCACAAGAGTTTGATACTCTTCGTGGATTGTCGACTGGTGCATATGCCTCATTATTAAAAATATATGACCCTATTAGAAAAATAGAAAGTATTAGAGAATATGATATTGAAGATACTATGCAAAGAAGACAAGATATTAGAGAAACCAATAGTATTCTTTCAAAGGAAAGTCCACTAACACCTCTTATAACAAAAAATGATACATTTCCTAAACCACATAAGTTAGAACAACCAACTACTATACTTCATGAGTATACTACAACTCATGTGTTTGATAATAAAGACAAGATTGATGATGAAGAAGTTTTTATAGGTGTTAAAAATACTGATAATAGTAAATTAGAAAGACATGCATTACTGGAAATCTTAAATCAAAATAGAATAGAAGTTGTTGTACCCTTTACTACTAATGTAAGGGCTGGTAGAAAAATTTTATTAGATTTACCAAAAGGTGAAGTTAAAGTTGGAAGCAATAAAGGTTTAGGAATAGAATTTGATAATTCATATTTAATTACAGGAGTTTCTATTCACATAGACAATGTATCTAAGGTAGGAACATGTAATTTGGAATGTTCAAAAGAAAGTAAACTCCTATCAAAACTAGAAGAAAGTTATAGTCAAAAAGTGACGACATTATTAACAGGTATGGAACCTAAAAACTCATGATACATTACTACGGAATAGTTGAAGATAGAAATGACCCTCTTGAAATAGGAAGAGTGAGAGTTCGTATCTATGGTATTCATACTGAGAACAAATCACTAATTGCAACACCCGACCTTCCATGGTCTCAGGTATTACTTCCAACAACCTCTGCAGGTCTTTCAGGATTTGGAACACAACATGGTTTAGTTGAAGGGTCAACTATTGTTGGGTTCTTTCGTAATGATGTTGATATGCAAGATTTCGTTGTCATTGGTTCTATTGCAGGTATACCTTCAGAAGGTTATAAAAAAGATGTAGAAGATAAGATTAAAAAAAGAACTCCCGATGAAGGTTTTAGTGACCCTAGACGATTAACTAAAACTGATTATGATAAAACGGTTGACGGTAAAAATCCACCCGAAGTTAAAAGACCTTTTGGACTAGAACATGCATTAGACACTGCACCTATCAAACCAAAAAAATTAAAGTTAAACTATTCAGGAAAGGGGTCTTCATTTGAAAATCCAAAACTTACTGAAAAAGATTTACCACTATATCCTTTATATACAGACGAATCAGATATATCAAAATATGCAAGAGGTGAGATAGAATATGATAAAGGTGGTGATAATGAGAAAGCTGGTGTCGTAGGATTGGGGGGAAGAGAGACTTATTTTAATTCTACTATCATGAATCCACCTTCTAGTTTTCATGATAT
>Ga0213869_10001875_pt1 | contig 15178 bp, 13 predicted proteins | sample PICome_10_FD_160083 | JGI IMG/M metagenome (GOLD analysis project Ga0213869, IMG submission 160083) | Coastal seawater microbial communities near Pivers Island, North Carolina, United States - PICO132 | ecosystem: Environmental > Aquatic > Marine > Coastal | place: USA: North Carolina...
CATTTTTTATTGCATTAATTTTTATAGGAGGAATCACCATAGGTTACAAACTATATAAGTGGAATATGGATGATTTTCAAAGAAAAAAAGAAAGAAATAGAAAAATCAAAAACAATAATAAAATTAAAAAAGTATAATTAAGAATATTTAAACTGGATAAAGAATTAATTTAAAACCGATTTCTTAAAACTAAATTGGTTTGGAGTAACCATTTGTTCTTTAACAGCATACATTACAATTCCTGCTGTATTATTAACTCCCAACTTTTTCATTATGTTTTTACGGTGTGTATTAACTGTATGGTTACTTAAATAAACAATTGCTGCAATTTGTGAATTAGTATACCCCTCTGCAATAAACTGAATAATTTGAAGTTCTCTATCACTTAAGTTTACTGGATTAGGATCTAAAGATTTGAATGAAATATTATTAGGATTAATATTTTCTGTTCTCATTTGTTTAACAATGTCATTACAAAAAAACTTTTTACCTTTTGAAGTAGCATTAAATGCATCTTTTATTTCAACAGCCGAACATTCCTTTTTAATATGGCTTTCAATACCAGCTCTAACAGCTTGAACTATAGTTTGAGCATTTGTATATGGTGTTACCGCCATAACCAACAGTTTAGGATATTTATTTTTTAGTTCAACAATATTATCTAATGAAAAACCCTTTGAAGTGTAATCAATAATTAGGAAACAATTTAGTGAGTTTTTTAAACAGTCCTTAAGAGATAATAAATTGGATGCAAGTAATATTTCATTAATTACAAATGGCTGTAAAATAGATTTTAATCCCTTTAGAATTAGTTCTGAATTATCTGCTATTACAACGTTTTTTACCAAAGCTTATTAAGAATGATTATAAATAAAGAACTAATATACTATTCTCATCAAGAAAAAAAACATTTGTTTGCAAAAGAATATTAATATTTTTAAAGAATGTATAGTATAGAATATAAAAGTGAGATGAAAAAACTTTTTTATATAAGTTTTGGGAAATATATGTCAAAAAATAAATCCATTAATGACACTAAAATAAAATGGCTTAATTATAAAACAAATATTAAAGACCTATATTTTAAAATTGATTGTAATGAAAACTACACTAAAATTTTAATTGATATTCAACATAGTGATGATGAAATTAGAAATTTATTTTTTGATCAATTTTTAGAATTAGAAAAATTATTTATAAAGACTATGGGTGAAAAGTGGACATGGGATAGTGAGTATTTAAATTCTTACGGGCAAAAATCCTCACAGATCTCAAAAACTCTTAAAAAGGTAAATATTTACGATAAAAAAACATGGTTGAGTTCGTTTAAGTTTTTAGAAAAAAGATATATTAAAATTGACGAATTTTGGCTAAACTTTTATGATGTTTTTAAATCTTTAGAAGATTAAAGATTTTCATCAAAAATTGTTTGTATTTCTTCATTAAGCAAATAATTTCCTTTATTAAAAGTAGCTGGTCTAGGAGCATTCGAAGAAATGATATTTCCATTTTTATCAATTAAAATAAATCTAGGAATTCCCTCTATTACATAATCTAATACAAATGAAGATTTCCAAGCTTTATCAGCCATAATTTGAATACCTTTTAATTCTTTGTCAATGATCATTTTCTTCCACTTTATTGCATCTTTTGGATCATCTACAGACATACTTACAAAAACTATATCTTTTGTTCTATATTTTTCTTCCAGTTTTTTTAAATAAGGAATTTGTTCTTTACAAGGTCCACACCAAGTAGCCCAAACATCTATGTAAACTAATTTATCTCTAAAAGACTCTAAAGAAATAGAGTTTCCACTAGTGTCAGCATAATTAAATAGTGGAGAAATATTCCCTTTTTCAAGACTCTTGATTCTTTTGTATTTAGTTTTGATAGTTAATAGTGTTTTTTCATCATCAATTAGTTTTATAAGACAAGAATAGTAATCATCTAAATGATCTAAATTGTAAAAGGAAATTCCTCTTTTTAATGATCTTATAATTCCCTTCTTTTGTTTTTCAGTGATTACTTCATTATAAATATTAATACAATTAGTGTTATTAGCAACTAACCCCGCACTCAAAAAAGAATTTAAAAAATTACGAGATAATTGGGACTCAAATAAATTAGAGTCATTAAAATTAATAAACTCTAATTTTTTATCTAAATATTGCTTTATATCAATATTTGAATTAACTGAGAAATAATTATCTCCAACTTTATTTATCATTTTTCTTAAATGATCGAATAATATAATTTCCTTTTGTTTTTCAATGAAACCTCTATTAGAAATTAAACTTCTATTAAGCAATGAAATAGAATTTTCAAAAATCTCTTTTTCTTGTTCAAAAAATTCCTTGTCACTCATTTTTTGATAACTAGAGTAATCTATTGAGTTTTGCTCATTAAAAATATAATAATTTGCTAAAAAATTATTCGGACCCTCCCCATTACCGGAATATTTAATAGTTTCATCAAATTCCTTTGTATTAACTGTAATATTTAAATTATATCCTGGTTCTAAATACATTGATGTACTTTCTTTAAAATCATAAAAAGAATAATCTCCAGTTTTAATATTTAGAGTATCACTAAATTCACCCTTAGAATTTAGCATGATTTCTTTTTTATAATTCCCTCCTCTAATAAGTATTTTTTCGCCATTTGGATTAGTAATTTTTCCAGATATTCTTACATATTTACTGTAATCTTGAGAATAGATTGTGTTCAAGGAATATGTTAATGTCAAAGTTGTTAATATTGTTAAAATATTTTTGAAATTAATTTTTTGAATCATAATTATTAAGGTGAATTAATTAAGTAAATATAAGTGTAAATAAATGATTAAAAAAGGAGAAGTAGTTAAGTTAGAAATTATAGACTATGCTTTTGTTGGAAAAGGGATTTCAAAATTAATTGTCGATGGTAGAGATTATATAATTTTTATTCAGCATGGAATTAAAGGTCAAATAGTAAATGCTAAAATCACTAAAAGAAAACCAAACTATGCTGAAGGAATAATTATAGATATTCTAGAACATTCTACACTAGAAGTTATATCAACATTTCAACCAATTTCTGGTGCTCCATACATAAACCTACCTATTGTAGAGCAAAAGAAAATGAAAACTCAAGTAACTAAAGAGGTTTTTCAAAAAATTGGGAAAATTGAAAAAATAGATAATTATTTTGATCAATGGATTCCTTCGCCAACAGATCACCATTACCGAAATAAAATGGAATATTCATTTTCTTCAATTGGATACGATTTAGAAAAAAAAATAGTTTTAGATGATGTTTTTACACTTGGTTTTAAGCGTAAAGGAACTTGGTGGATAGTTGAAAATTTAGACGCAGATTCTGGATTGTTTGATAAGGAACTAGATACTAAACTTGTTTTAATTAGAAAATATTTATTTAAAACAGGCCTTCCGGCTTGGCATCCGCCAAAAAAAGAAGGGTTTTTCAGACACCTTGTTGTAAGGAAAAGTTTTTCAGAAAATCATATACTATTTAACTTAGTAACCTCTTCAAATTCAACAAATAAATTCAATCCCCTTGAGTTTGGAAATCACCTTAAAGAACTATTAGGTAAAAGAATGGCTGGGCTAATTCACACGATTAATGACAACGTAGCAGACAGAAAAAAATTAGATAAAGGTTCGAGTAAACTAATCATTGGCAATCCCACTATTAGTGAAACTATCAATGGATTAAATTTCGAAATAAGCATGCAAAGTTTTTTTCAGACTAATCCTCTATGCGCAGAAAAACTATATCAAAAAGTTATTGATTATCTTTTAGAAAATGAAATACCAAATGATCAAATCATACTAGATTTATTTTGTGGTACTGGAACCATTAGTCAATTAATTGCAAGACATACAAAAAACAAAGTTATTGGAGTTGATATAGTTAGTTCGGCAATTGAAAATGCTCAAGAAAATGCTCAAAAAAATAAATTGATAGGTTTGAAATTTATTTGTGCAGATGTTGGAAAATTTCTTTTAAATAATCCAGAATACCAAAACAAAATTCATACGATAGTTATTGACCCCCCTAGAGCAGGAATAGCACCTAAAACCCTTAGAAAAGTAATAAGGCTTAATGCTAAAATAATTATTTATGTGAGTTGTAATCCAGCTACTCAAGCTAGAGACTTAGTAACTCTAAATGAAATGGGTTATGATTTAGATAAATTTTCATTGGTAGACCAATTTCCTCACACTTCACACATTGAAAGCATTATGGTTTTTAGAAAAACATCAGTAGAAGTTATTTAAAATAGACTTGAATAAATCATTACTTTGTTCTAGGTTTAAATCACTTTTCAAATCGTAAATCAATCTATTTTTAGATTTCTTTGAAGATGAATTTACTTTTCCCAGTATAGCTTTTTTTAAACTTTTATAGCCTAATGATTTAACTGCATTTGTCGCGATTTCGTCTCCTAGTTTTAACAGCTTATTTTTAATTATTGTATTATTTAATTTACTTATTATCATTTGTAAATCTTTAATGAACCTATCTGCAGCACCATCGTCATGAATTTGGGAAACAACTAAATGAATACCATTTGGGTTCTGTAGTCTTCCTATATACCATCCCAAATCATTTAATAAGTCTGCTATTAAATAAATATTGTTGGTTTTACTTTTGAAAGCCAATAAGCTCATAATAGGATCACCTATTAAATATAAATCCTCATTATCTTCAATAAAGTTTCTAATAGTTTTTGTGGCATTCATTGTTTTTTTAGTGAGTTCTAAATATCCATCGTCTCCTATATGATTGAGAGCCATCCAAGTAGAAGCAACTATTCCACCAGGCTTTGTCCCAAGAAAAGTTGTCGAACCATAAATACCCCCTTCCCAGCCTGGATATACACTAAATTGTTCTTTTCTAAGTTCTTCGTTTCTGTATAATAATACTGAAGAACCTTTTGGGGAATAAGCATATTTATGAAGATCTACAGAAAGAGAGCTAACTCCTTCTAATTTAAAATCAAATAATGGAATATCATATCCCATTTTTTTTAAATATGAAAGTAAAAAACCACCTATGCAGGCATCAACATGAAGAAGAATTTTATGATTGATTGCAATTTTAGAAAGCTCATTTATAGGATCAATCATTCCATAAGGATAATTAGGAGCTGAACCCACTAAAAGTATAGTGTTAGCATTAATTGAACTATTAAATAATTCTAAATCAAGTTTGTAATTTTTTTTTGTAGGTATTACAATTGGCTTAACATTTAAGAACTGCATAGCCTTTAGGAAAGCTGGATGAGAACTTGAAGAAAGAATAACTTCAGGATTAATAATTCCTTTGGTTTTTTTAGACCAATTTCTAGCAGATAAAATTGATAAAAAAATACTTTCTGTTCCTCCGCTAGTTAAATTACCAATTAAATTATCATTTTTTGAAAACAAAGAGGATGTCTGAGCAACCAATTCATTTTCCATTGAAAGAATACTATTAAATAGTTTAGGATCAAAAGCATTTTCATGAACAAACCTATTAAATGCTTTAGAAATAACATTTGAGTAATTTTCACCAGGATAATAAACAGCACCAAATGCTTTACCAGATTTCCAGTCAATGTCACTTTTAATAGATTCATCCATTATTTGGAATAAATCTTCTTCTTTAAGTCCTTTATCTGGAATTTTATATTTTGACATTAATACAGTAAGTGTTTTTTGGATTTATTTTTCCAACCTGCCCTTGATTCATAATTAACAAAAAATATTTTCAAGTCTGCTCTACTTTCATAGTCAACAAAAAATATTTTTTTATCTGCTCTACTTTCATAATCAACAAAAAACCATTTTCCTTGATTTTCTCCAACTCTACTTTCATATTTAACTTTGTAAACCAGTAAATCTGCCCTACTTTCATATTTAACAACAAAAACTTTTAAGTCTGCTCTACTATCATACTGAACTGAAAATATTTTTTGAGCTTCAATTCTAGAAACTAGAAAAAGAAAAAAAACAATAAAAATATTTTTTACCATAAATAATTTTAATGTTAAATTAATAAAAAGTTATGAATATTGTCCTACATTATAACGTGTTGAAATAGAAAAAGCTCATCAAAGTTGATGAGCTTTAAATATTTAGTCGGGGTGGCAAGATTCGAACTTGCGACCTCCTCGTCCCAAACGAGGCGCGATAACCGGGCTACGCTACACCCCGAATAAATTGGATTGCAAATGAAAGGATTTAAAAATTATCTTCAAAATAATTATGATAATATTTTAAACAATTATCATAAGAACTATATATTTGCCACTAATTAAACAGAGAGGTGGCCGAGTGGCTTAAGGCACACGCTTGGAAAGCGTGTTAACACCAAAAGTGTTACGCGGGTTCGAATCCCGCTCTCTCTACATCTTAAATTCGCATAGATTTAGTTCTTTGCGAATTTTTTTTTTGAATAAAATCAATCTTTTAAAAAAATATCTTTAAATATCTTTTTTTAGTCAAAACTTGCTTAGTGTTTAAAATACACTAATTTTAGTAGCATAAATATAAACGCTATGACTAAAAAAAGAACATTAAACATGTATAGACAAACGAAAGATAGCCACTACGAAATATCAAATTCTATTAAAAAAGATAAAGCATCTTTAGTCTTAGAATCCTATTTATCTAACGTTAAAAACGAAATTAACAAGGATAATTATTCGGATTTTGTTAATTACTTAAAAAATAATAATTATAAAATTGTGACGTAATGTTTAAGGAAATTGGAAGAAAATTAAATTTTATAATCCTTACTATAATAGTAACTGCAATTTTATTTGGAAATGAAGCATACCACTATAAAATTAATTCAGAACTTAAAATTGACAGTGGAGATACTGCATGGATGATTGTGTCATGTGCATTGGTTTTATTAATGACTCCCGGATTGGCATTTTTTTATGGTGGCATGGTAAATATAAAAAGTATTATATCAACAATGTTTCAGAGTTTTGTTGCTTTAGGAGTTGTTAGTGTTGTTTGGGTATTTATTGGTTTTAGTTTAGCTTTTGGCGAAAGCTTTTATGGAATTATTGGAAATCCATTTACTTATTTAAACTTTAAAGATGTTACTCTAAATCCAAATAAAGATTTTGGACCTACTATCCCTTTCTTACTTTTTGCATTATTTCAATTAAAATTTGCCATTATAACTCCAGCAATTATTTCAGGGAGCTTTGCCGAAAGAATACGATTTAGAAGCTACATATTATTTATGTTCTTATTTACCATTTTTATTTACTCACCCCTAGCCCACATGACTTGGCATCCAGATGGATTATTTCGAAGTTGGGGAGTTTTAGATTTTGCAGGTGGTACAGTAGTTCATATGTCTGCAGGGTTAGCTGCCTTAACAGGTGCCATATTTCTTGGAAAAAGAAAAAAAATTATTGAAAAACCAGCAAATATTCCTTTTGTAATTTTAGGAACAGGGCTTTTGTGGTTTGGATGGTTTGGATTTAATGCTGGCTCTGCTTTAGGAGCAAACTTTGATGCTGTTGTAGCATTTGCAAATACAAGTTTAGCGTCCGCCACAAGTATGATAACTTGGATATTTTATGACCGATTTACTAATAAAAAAATGAGTTCTGTTGGAGCATGTATAGGTGCAATTGTAGGTCTTGTTGCAATAACTCCTGCCGCTGGTTTTGTTACCCTTGGACAAAGTATATTTATAGGTTTTATAGCTGCTATCGTTAGCAATATTGCAGTGAAGTTAAATAATAAAAGTAAAGTTGATGACACTTTAGATGTATTTGCAACACACGGAATTGGTGGAATTGTCGGAATGATTTTAACTGCTGTATTTGCAAAAAATGTTGGTTTAATCTATGGTGAGTTTACAACATTTATGTTTCATCTTCTTACAATAATAATAACTACGGTTTTTACTTTACTTATGAGTTATATTCTATTTAAAATAGTAAACTTTTTATTACCATTAAGAGTTCGAGAAGATCAAGAAGAAAGAGGACTTGACGCATCACAACATGGGGAACTATATAATTAAATGAAAATGTGTGGAATTGTTGCGGTATTTGAAATTAAAGATCCTGAAAAATTAAGAATTCAGGTTTTAGAAATGTCAAGAAAAATAAGACACAGAGGTCCAGATTGGTCTGGAATATATTCATCCGAAAAGGCAATTTTAGCTCACGAAAGATTATCTATTGTAGATCCGACATCTGGAAAACAGCCACTCTATTCCAAAAACAAAAATTTAATTCTTGCAGCAAATGGTGAGATTTATAATCATAAAGAGATAAAGTCAAATCTAAAATCAAATTATGAGTTCACAACAAATTCAGATTGTGAAGTTATTTTGGCATTGTATAAAGAAAAAGGAGTTGACTTTTTAGAAGATTTAAATGGAATATTTTCATTTGCCTTATATGATTCCAAAAATGATTCTTATTTAATTGCAAGAGATCATATGGGCATTATTCCCCTTTATATGGGTTGGGATTCAGAAAGAAATTTTTTTGTCGCTTCTGAGCTTAAAGCTTTAGAAGGATATTGTACGGAAATAAAGCTATTTCCACCTGGCCATTATTTTTCTAATGAGAAAGGAAAGTTGGTAAAATGGTATAAAAGAAAATGGAATAATTATGAAAATGTAAAAGGAAATTCTACCGATATTTCGTTAATAAGAGATAGTTTATCAAAAGCTGTTAAAAGACAATTAATGTCTGATGTTCCATATGGTGTTTTACTTTCTGGTGGGTTAGATTCATCAATTACAACAGCAATAGCAAAAATGTATTGTCAAAGCAGAATAGAATCTAACGATGAAAAAAAAGCTTGGTGGCCATCATTACATTCCTTTTCAGTTGGTTTAGAGAACTCTCCAGATTTAAAAGCAGCTAAAAAAGCATCAGGATATATTGGCACTATTCATCATGAAATTATTTTCACTGTTCAAGAAGGATTAGATGCAATCAAAGATGTTATTTATCATTTAGAAACTTACGATGTTACAACAATTAGAGCATCTACTCCAATGTACCTAATGGCAAGAGTCATAAAATCAATGGGGATTAAAATGGTAATTTCTGGGGAGGGAGCAGATGAAATTTTTGGAGGTTATCTTTATTTTCATAAAGCTCCTAACGAAGAGGAATTTCATAAAGAGACTGTAAGAAAACTAGAAAAACTTCACCAGTACGATTGTCTAAGAGCAAATAAATCACTAGCTGCTTGGGGAATAGAAGGAAGAGTTCCTTTTTTAGATAAGGAATTTTTAGATGTTGCTATGAATATTAATCCCAAGGATAAAATGATTTCTGAAAATAAAATGGAAAAATGGATTCTTAGAAAAGCATTTGAAGATCTTCTACCCAAAAAAATTGCTTGGAGGCAAAAAGAACAATTTTCAGATGGAGTTGGTTATAATTGGATAGACGAGCTTAAAAAACTAGTAAATAATGAAGTAAGCGATAATTTATTTGAAAAATCAAAACAAATGTTTCCAATAAATCCACCTCTAAGTAAAGAGGAATATTACTACAGAAGTATTTTTAAAACTATGTTCCCCTCTGATACAGCTGCATTATCTGTTCCTTCTGAGCCTTCTGTTGCCTGTAGTAGTAAAGCAGCATTAAAATGGGATTCCTCATTTTCTGGAAAAAACGATCCTTCAGGAAGATCTATAACCAATCATGATAACAATTACAAAAACTTGTGAAAAAATACAGTCATATTGTTTCTAACAATCCTTCTCAACCTGCTGCAAAAGCAATGTTGTATGCAATTGGTCTTTCAGAAGATGAGCTAAACCAACCATTTATTGGTATTGGGAGTACTGGATATGAAGGAAATCCATGTAATATGCATTTGAATAATTTATCTACTGAAATAAAAAAAAATGTAAATCAAAATAAACTAACTGGCCTAATTTTTAATACAATTGGAGTAAGCGATGGTATTTCAATGGGAACACCAGGTATGAGATATTCACTACCATCAAGAGAAATTATTGCAGATTCTATGGAAACAGTCGTAGCAGGGATGAGTTATGATGGATTAATTACAGTAGTTGGTTGTGATAAAAATATGCCGGGTGCACTAATGGCTATCTTGAGATTAAATCGTCCAAGTATATTATCTTATGGTGGAACTATTGCATCTGGAAAATTCAAAAATAAAAAACTAGATATAGTCTCGGCATTTGAAGCTTGGGGTGAAAAAGTTTCGGGAAAAATAAATCAAAAAGACTTTGATTGTATAATTAAAAATGCTTGTCCAGGTGCTGGAGCTTGTGGCGGTATGTACACTGCAAATACCATGGCATCTGCTATTGAAGTTATGGGTTTTTCTCTACCAAACAACTCTTCTACACCGGCAGTTTCAAAAGAAAAATTAAACGATATCCAAAGAATTGGGATTGCGATGAAAAATCTTATTGATTTAGATTTAAAACCTTTAGACATAATTTCTAAAAAATCTTTTGAAAATGCAATGGTTTTAATTACGGCATTAGGCGGCTCAACAAATGCAGTTTTACATTTATTAGCCATAGCTCATACTGCAAATATTGATTTTAATTTAGAGGATTTTCAAAAAATTAGTGACAAAACACCATTTCTTGCTGATTTAAAACCAAGTGGTAAATACTTAATGGAAGATTTACATGAAGAAGGTGGAACATCTGCGGTAATAAAATATTTAATAAGTAAAAATCTTATTGATGGCTCTTGTATTACAGTAACAGGAAAAAGTCTTTCAGAAAATCTTGCAGAATTTCCAGATTTAAGGGATAATCAAAAGATTATTATGCCTATTGAAAGACCTATTAAAAATAGTGGACATATAAGAATTTTAAAAGGGAATTTAGCTCAAGAAGGGGCAGTAGCTAAAATAACTGGAAAAGAAGGATTATTATTCAAAGGAAAAGCTAGAGTTTATAATAGTGAAATGGAAGCAAATAATGGTATTAAAAATAGTGAGGTTAAAAAAGGTGATGTAGTTGTAATAAGATATGAAGGACCAATGGGAGGTCCTGGAATGCCTGAAATGCTTAAACCAACATCTGCTATAATTGGTGCAGGTTTAGGAAAAGATGTTGCTCTTATTACCGACGGAAGATTTTCAGGTGGAACCCACGGGTTTGTGGTTGGTCATATATCTCCAGAAGCTCAAAAAGGTGGAGCAATAGCACTAATTGAAAATGGCGATTTAATAATTATTGATTCAGTTAAAAATACAATCACTCTAGATGTTAGTGATAATGAACTAAAAATTCGTAAATCAAAATGGATAAAACCTAAATTAAAAGTTAAAAGTGGGAGTTTATATAAGTATGCAAAATGTGTTTCATCTGCATCATTAGGATGTATTACAGATAATTTATAAAAATGAAAATTTCAGGTTCAGAAGCAATTATAAAATGTTTAATCGAGGAAAATGTTGATTTGATATATGGTTATCCTGGTGGAGCCATAATGCCATTTTATGATTCGCTTTATAATTTTCAAGATCAAATTAATCATATTTTAGTAAGACACGAACAAGGTGCAACACATGCAGCACAAGGTTATGCAAGGTCATCTGGTAAAATAGGAGTCGTTGTAGCTACTTCTGGACCAGGTGCCACAAATTTAGTAACAGGAATTGCTGATGCTCAAATAGATTCTACACCAATGGTTTGTATTACTGGTCAAGTTTCATCTAATTTATTGGGAACAGATGCATTTCAAGAAACTGATATTATTGGAATAACTACTCCAGTAACTAAATGGAATTATCAGATAACAAAAGCTTCTGAAATACCAGAAATTTTATCAAAAGCATTTTTTATTGCCAGATCTGGTAGGCCTGGCCCCGTTCTAATTGACATTACAAAAGATGCTCAGTTTGAGATGACAGATTTTAAATATAAAAAACATAAAAAACTAAGAAGTTATAATCCAGAACCTAAAATATCAAAGTCGAAAATTAAAGATGCTGCAGAATTAATTAATAAAGCTAAAAAACCATTTATCATATTTGGACAAGGGGTTATTTTATCAAATTCCGAAAAAGAATTTATTAAATTAATTGAAAAGACAGGAATTCCCTCTGCATGGACAATACTAGGACTGTCTGCAGTATCAACTGATCACTATTTAAACGTAGGTATGGTTGGTATGCATGGTAATTATGGACCCAATGTTCTTACCAATAAATGTGATTTATTAATTGCAGTTGGAATGCGTTTTGATGATAGAGTTACTGGAAATTTAAATAAATATGCTAAGCAGGCAAAAATTATTCATTTAGAAATTGACCCAGCTGAAATTAATAAAAATGTAAAAGTTGATGTTGCTGTCTTAGGCAATTTAAAAAATACATTACCACTATTAATTCAAGAAGTAAAAACTAATAAGCACAGCAATTGGGTTGAAAAATTTAGAGAATATAATTCTATTGAATATAATAAAGTAATTAAGAAAGACCTTTTTCCAAGAAAAGATAAAATAACTATGGGAGAAGTAATTCATCAAATTAATGAAGTTACTAACGGAAATGCAATTATAGTTTCAGATGTAGGGCAACATCAAATGATTGCATGTCGTTATGCAAAATTTAATGAAACTAAATCTAATATTACATCAGGAGGTCTAGGAACCATGGGGTTTGCTCTACCAGCTGCAATAGGAGCTAAAATGGGTGCGCCAAAAAGAGAAGTAATAGCAATTATTGGAGATGGTGGATTTCAAATGACAATACAAGAGTTAGGAACAATTTTTCAAACTGGAGTTCCCGTAAAAATAGTTGTATTAAACAATGACTTTCTAGGTATGGTAAGACAATGGCAACAACTATTTTTCGATAAAAGATATTCTTCTACAGAAATGGTAAATCCTGATTTTGTTGCCATTGCTAAAGGATACCACATAGAATCAGAAAAAATTTCAAAAAGAGAAAACTTAAAACAAAGTATAAAAAAAATGATTGACTCTCCAAAACCATTTTTTATGGAAGTAGTTGTAGGAAAAGAAGACAATGTTTTTCCAATGATTCCAACAGGCGAGTCAGTCTCAAATATGAGATTAAGTTAAATGATTAAAAAAGAAAATTATACAGTTTCAATTTATGCAGAAAATAATATTGGTTTATTAAACCGAATATCTGCTATATTTCTAAAAAGACATATAAGTATTGATAGCATTAATAGCTCACCATCGGAGCTGGATCAAGTATATAGATTTGTAATTGTTGTCTGTGTTAGCAAGAAAGACATTGAAAAGATTATTACCCAAATTGAAAAACAAATTGAGGTAATTGCTGCATTTTTCCATACCGATCAGGAAACAATTTTTCAAGAGTCGGCACTTTACAAAGTGAAATCTAAGTCTTTATTTGAAGAAAGACATATTCAGAATATTATTAAGAATAGTCATGCAAAGATAGTTACTGTTTCTCCAGAATTTTTTGTCATAGAAAAAACTGGTTTTAGAGAAGAAACTGAAAGGTTATATAGAGATCTTGCGCCATATGGACTTTTACAATTTGTAAGGTCGGGAAGAATTTCTGTTACAAAAGAACCATTAAATATTACAGAAATTTTAAAGGACAAATAAAAATTATGAAAAATTATTTCAATCAATTATCGATTAGAGAACAACAATTAGAATTAGGAAAATGTAGGTTAATGAATAAATCTGAATTCTCTGAGGGAATTAATTGCCTAATGGATAAAAAAATTGTGATTATAGGCTGCGGAGCTCAAGGTTTAAACCAAGGACTTAATATGAGAGATTCTGGTTTAGATATTTCATATGCTCTTAGAGATTCCGCTATTTCTGAAAATAGAGAATCTTATAAAAATGCAACTGAGAATAATTTCCGAGTAGGTAATTATAATGAAATGATACCACTGGCAGATTTAGTAATTAATTTAACTCCCGATAAAAATCATTCTTCGGTAGTGAATAGTGTAGTTCCTTTAATGAAAAAAGAATCTATATTTTCATATTCACATGGTTTTAATATTGTTGAACAAGGAGAAAAAATTAGAGAAGACATAACAGTAATTATGGTTGCCCCCAAATGTCCAGGGAGTGAGGTTAGAAAAGAATTTGAGAGAGGTTTTGGAGTACCAACTTTGATTGCTGTTCATTCTAAAAACGATCCTTTATTAAAAGGTTTTAAATATGCAAAAGCTTATGCTGTTGCCACTGGTGGAGATAAAGCAGGAGTGCTTGAATCCTCTTTTATTGCCGAAGTAAAATCAGATTTAATGGGAGAACAAACTATTTTATGTGGTGTTTTACAGACAGGATCAATAATGTGTTTTGATAAAATGATAAAATTGGGGGTTGAAGCTGGTTATGCATCAAAACTTATTCAATTTGGGTGGGAAACAATAACAGAAGCCTTAAAGCATGGCGGGATTACCAATATGATGGACAGGCTTTCAAATCCAGCTAAAATTAAAGCCTATAAAATTTCTGAAGAATTAAAAATAATAATGAAGCCATTATTTCATAAGCATATGGATGATATATTATCTGGAGAATTTTCTAGTACCATGATGGAAGACTGGAAAAATGATGACTATAATTTATTAAAATGGAGAAAAAAGACATCTAAAACAAAATTTGAAAATACTAATCCAACTGTTAATGAGATTAAAGAACAAGAGTATTTTGACAATGGGTTGCTACTTGTTGCATTGGTAAAAGCGGGTGTGGAATTAGCATTTGAAACAATGACAGATGCTGGTATAAAAGATGCTTCTGCATATTACGAATCACTTCATGAAACTCCATTAATTGCAAATACTATTTCTAGAAAGAAATTATTTGAAATGAATAGAATAATTTCAGATACTGCAGAATATGGTTGTTATTTATTCGATCATGCATGTAAACCACTATTAGGCGATTTTTTCAAAAATGTTAATAAGAACTTAATTGGAGAAAAATTTACCGAATCAAATCAAGTAGACAACAAAGAACTTATAAAAATAAATAAATTAATAAGAAAACATCCTATTGAAAAAGTTGGAAAAAAATTGAGAAAGTCCATGAAAAATATGAAGAATATTTAAGCTTTTCAACATTCTTGTATTAGTAAATATTAAAACATGTACGCTAATTATTAAAAACTTTATTCAAAAACTATTATTTCTTCCAAAAAATGGTGCTCAAAAATTTTGTTTA